>ERZ1673752.1149-NODE-1149-length-39055-cov-11.578795_pt1 | contig 39055 bp, 27 predicted proteins | sample MGYA00580195_ERZ1673752 | MGnify/ENA primary metagenome ERZ1673752 (study PRJEB41218, sample SAMN15661744) | gut metagenome | host: Homo sapiens | place: Canada: London | collected 2015-08-20/2019-03-30 | study: EMG produced TPA metagenomics assembly of...
GTTCGACACCCAGAAGAACGACGCCAGCAGCGCCATGAACCCCTCCGCGTCGCCCGCCGCCAGCAGCCTGTGGAACGCCATCGCATTGTACGTTGCGCCGCCAAACACCCCCGGCAGGTAGCACTCCTTCAAGAACTGCCTGAACCCCTTCTGCACCTCCCCGTTCGGGAAGCGCAGGAGGTAGGTGTCCTCCTCCTCTCCCGGCTCGCCCAGCGTGAGGTAGCCCGCCTGGTAGAAGAGCGCCTGCGGGTTCTGGTAGGGGTCCCGGATGTCCCCCAGGTCCTGCAGGGTCACCGCCGCCCCCGTCAAATCGTCCACCCAGTACCCCGACTCCTGCATCGCCCGCACCAGGTAGCTCGGCGTGCCGGTGGCGAACCAGTAGCTACCGTACTTCATATCGCCGAAGGCGCTGAGCAGACTGAAGGGGTTGTAGACCCCCTCCTCAACCTCCTCCGAGAAGCGGTAGCCGTCGTACATGGCCTTGAGCTTGTCGTACACCTGCGCCTCGGTCTGCCCCCGGCGCACCGCCATCCGCGCCACCCCCTCCGCAAAGTTGTCGCACAACTCCGCCGCCGTGATTCCGCAGAGCGTGGCGTATTCCGTGGACATTGAGATGTCCTGCAGGTTGTTCAGCCCGCTGAAGATATTCACGTGCGCGAAGCGCGTCACCCCGGTCAAAAAAACGAACCGCAGGTGCGGCGCGCTCGCCTTGAGCGCCCCGTAGAAGCCCCGCAGAAGGTCTTGATTGCGCGCCAGCAGCTCCCGGCTGCCGAATGCGTCCAGCATCGGCTTGTCGTACTCGTCCACCAGCACCACCGCCTGCTGCCCGGCCCGCGCATGGGCATTTTTAATGACCCGTATGAAACGCGCGGCGTACGTTGCATCGCTCGCATTGCGCTCGTACACCTCCTCCCAGTCGCTCAGAATCGTGTTGAGCGTATCTTCAAGGACTCCGGTTACTACGAAATTGTCCCTGCTAAAATCCACGTGCAGCACGGGGTGCTGCGTCCAATCTTTCTCCAGCCTCTCCATGGCGAGCCCCGCGAAGAGTTCCCGCTTCCCCAGAAAGTAGGCCTCCAGCGTGGAGACCAGCAGGCTCTTGCCGAACCGCCGCGGCCGGCTCAAGAAGTAGAACCGCCCCTGTTTCACCAGCCGGTAAATCAGCGCCGTCTTATCCACGTAGACGGCGTTATCCGCCCGTAGATCCTCAAAGCTCGACTGCCCCACCGGGTATACTATCGCCTGATCCATGCCATTGCCTCCTCGCTTCGTTCGCTGGGTAAAGGTACAAAAAAGTTTTTACTGGATGGCAGGGGCAGAAAGGCACCGCCGTTTTGTGGGTCAACGGGCTACTACGACCAATCGTTAAGGCTATGCAGCGCTATGGGGCAAGGATCCGAGAGCCAAGAGCTCACAGCTATTGAAAGACCGCCCGCAGAACCCTTTTACTACAACTCCCCCAGCGCCCCCTCTAGCCCCACGCCGTGCGATCCCTTCACCAGCACCTCTGCACCCGCTATAGGCGCACCCCGGAGATATTCCCTTAGAGCCTCCACATCGGCAAACCATCGCTCCGCTGGTACTGCCCCCCGAAATGCCGCCCCTACGTAAAGCACCCTGCCTGACAGCACCTCCTCGGCCCGCCCTGCCACTTCCGTATGCACCGCACCGCTCGCGGTGCCCATCTCGCGCATTTCGCCCAGAATAGCCCAACGCTCCTTTCCGCCCTGCTGTGCAAAGCTATCCAGCGACGCCAGCATACTTGAAGGATTGGCATTGTAGCAATCCGCCACCACCCTATTACGCGCCGTGCACAGCAGCTGCGAGCGGTGGTTGCTCGGCGCATACGCCTCAATGGCGCGGCACGCCGCCTCTAGCGGCACGTTGAAGTAGTAGGCGACATGCAGAGCCGCCACTACGTTTATTGCATTGTAATCGCCTACCAGCTGCGTGCGCAGCGCATACTCCTTGCCCCCCACTTTGACCTGCAGCTCCAGCAACCCCGATGCCTCCCCATGCGCAATCGCTGCATTATACCCCTTCAGTGAATACCCCAACGCCATGCACCCCATATGCACCCGCTCGGCAGCCGCCTTTACTCGCCCATCATCCTCACGCACGAAGGCCAATCCCCCCGTTCGTTTAAGGTACTCAAATAGCTCCCCCTTGGCCCGAGCCACCCCTTCTATATCCCCGAACCCCTCCAAATGCGCCCGCCCTATCGAGGTGATCAGCCCATGCGTCGGCGCGGCAATGGCGCAAAGCGATGCGATATCGCCCGCATGGCTCGCCCCCATCTCCACCACCGCGATGTCTATATCCTGCGGGAGATTCGCCACGGTCACCGGCACGCCTATATCGTTATTCAGATTACCCTCAGTAGCCGCAACCCGCATGGTAGACGACAGTGCCGCCACAAGCAGCTCCTTGGTGGTTGTTTTCCCACACGACCCTGTAATGCCTACCACTGGCACCCGCAGCTGCGCCCTGCGCCACTGCGCCAACGCCTGCAGCATGCGCAACGGCTCTTCGCACACCACCGTCTTTTCGCCCGCAGCGTATTGCGCACCGCGCACAACCGCCACGGCCGCTCCAGCCTCTATCGCCTTCGCTGCGAATTGACTCCCATCAAAACGATCGCCTGGCAGCCCAACAAATATATCGCCAGCCCGCACCGCTCGGCTGTCTATACAAACCTTCCCGCCCGCAAGCAGCGCACGCTGCAGCCGCTCATCCAGCTTTTCCTGCATCACCTCTACTCCTTTTTAGCCAATGCCTTGGCTAGATATTTTGACGTGTACCCCTTCCCCGATGCTGCCACGGCCTCCGGCGTACCCACGGCCACCACCTCGCCCCCCGCATCACCGCTCTCGGGTCCCATGTCGATAATGTAATCTGCGCTCTTCACCACGTCTATATTGTGCTCTATCACAATCACCGTGTTGCCCCGATCCACCAACGCGTTGAGTACCTTGAGAAGCACCCTAATATCCTCAAAATGCAGGCCAGTGGTGGGTTCATCAAGTATGTAGAGCGTGTTGCCCGAATCGCGCTTAGCTAGCTCCGCGGCCAAACGGATACGCTGGCTCTCCCCCCCAGAAAGCGTAGTACTTGACTGCCCCAGCTTCACGTAGCCCACCCCGACCGCCTGGAGCGTGGCCAGCTTTCGCTGCACCTTGGGCACCGCCTCGAAGAACTCCGCCGCTTGGTTAATCGTCATATCAAGCACCTGACTGATATCCTTCCCCTTGTAGCGCACCGCGAGGGTCTCCCGATTGTACCGCGCACCGTTGCACTGCGTGCAGGGCACGTGCACATCGGGTAAAAACTTCATCTCCAGCACCTCAACGCCCGCCCCCTTGCACTTTTCGCATCGTCCGCCGCTCACGTTGAAGGAGAAACGCCCAATTTTATACCCTCGCATCTTCGCCTCAGGGGTCTGCGCGAAGAGCTGTCGTATATCGGTGAAAACTCCTGTGTACGTCGCCGGGTTCGACCGCGGCGTCCGCCCAAGGGGCGCCTGATCCACCTGTATCACCTTATCGATGTTCTCAATTCCCTCGAGTGAGTCGTAGGCCAACGGCATTTGGTACGAATGGTAAAACTTCTTGCTCAGGATCGGTTGGAGCGTATCGTTAAGCAGGGTTGACTTGCCGCTACCGCTTACTCCCGTCACGCAGATGAGCATTCCCAGCGGGAACTCCACGGTGACGTTTTTTAGGTTGTTCCCTCTGGCACCGATGAGTTTCAACCGTTTCCCATTCCCCTTTCGCCGCTCCTTGGGCACCTCTATCGATAGCTCGCCACGCAGGTAGCGCCCCGTAATCCCATCGCTCTGCGCCACCTCATCGGGCGTTCCCGCCGCCACAATCTCGCCCCCATGTCGCCCCGCACGCGGCCCCAAGTCAACAAGGTAATCCGCCTGCCGCATCATGTCCTCATCATGCTCCACCACAATCACCGTGTTCCCCAAATCGCGCAGCGCATGGAGCGACTCAATGAGCTTATCGTTATCCCTCGGATGAAGCCCTATGCTCGGCTCATCAAGAATGTACATCACGTTGACCAGCTGCGTGCCGATCTGCGTAGCTAGCCGTATGCGCTGCATCTCGCCTCCCGAAAGCGTACCCGCGGGGCGTCCGAGCGAGAGATACCCCAACCCCACGTCCACCATGAAGCCCACGCGCATGCGTATCTCCTTGAGAATCTCCGCCGCCACCACCTTTTTCACCCCATCTAGCTGCAGCTCCATCCCTTCCAGCCACTCCTGTAGCTCCGAGAGGGACATAACCGAAAGGTCATGCACATTCTTGCCGTTCACCTTGAAGCATAGCGCCTCGGGACGCAGCCTCGTGCCCCCGCACTCTGGACAAGGGCACTCCCGCACCACTCCCTGCAACTCCTCGGGCAGCCGCCACACCCCTTCCTCAGCATGGAGCATAGTAAACCACCAATGCACCCCCTTGAAGTTTAAAGCCGCCGCCAATTCCTTCGCCTTCGGCCGCTCCACGGGCTGTAACCCACTCCCATCGCCCGTGAGTAGGTATTGCTGCTGCGCCTCTGTCAGCTTGGAGTATGGCTCACTCACGTCTATACCATAGCACCGCGCCGCATGGCGTATCTGATCATGCGCAACCCGCCGCAACTTGCTATCCTCAAAAAAATCAACCATTGCGCCGTCAAGCAGCCCTTTCTCCGGCTTGGGGATGAGCTCCGCATCGTCAATCGTCTCCACCGTGCCGAGCCCGCTGCACTTGGGGCACCACCCCCGCGGCGAGTTGAATGAGAACAGGAATGTCTCCGGCTTCGGGAGCGTAAAGCCCGTCTCTACCTCCATGCGATTCAGGCTAAAGAACCGCTCCCCCTTGCCGTCGAGACGTGCCACAATTACCCCATCATCATTCCTATCCAACGCCGCATCGAGCGACTTGGAGAACCGCTCCATCGAGCTCGCCTCCATCACGAAGCGATCCACCACCAAGTCTATGTCATGCGCCGAGTAGCGCGGGAGGCGTAGCTCCTTGGTCATTTCCACCATCTCTCCATCCACACGCACGTAGATGTAGCCCCGCTTTATGAGCGTGGCGAAGAGCGGCCCAAAATGCCCCTTGCGCCCTCGCACCTGCGGCACCATCAGCGCCACCTTCTCCCCCGCAAACTCCCGGCTCGACATCTCCAGGATCTGCTGCTTGCTAAAGCTCTCCAAAGCCCGCCCCGTGGTGGGCGAATAGCCTGTAGCTACACGAGAGTAGAGCAAACGCACAAAATCGTATATCTCGGTGATCGTTCCCATGGTGGAACGGGCGTTGCGCCCCGTGGTGTGCTGCTCAATGGAGATTACAGGACCCAGCCCCCCAATGTACTCCACATCAGGGCGTTCCAATGTACCCAAATACTGCCGTGCAAAGGCGCTGAGCGTCTCCAGATAGCGGCGCTGCCCCTCGGCGTATATCACATCGAACGCCAGCGACGACTTCCCGCTCCCGCTCAGCCCCGTGACCACCGTCAACGCGTTGCGCGGTATAACCACCGTCACGTTCTTCAGGTTGTGTACTCGGGCCCCCTCCACCACGAGGTACTCCTCGGGGTTCAACTTCTCTAGCTCCGCGGCGCCTCGTTCTTCTCTACTTTGCATCCCTTTTTCACCCTCTTCGCATTTTCCCATCTCGCAAAGGTACGCATTTTATAAGCTTCTGTTTTTCGGCAATGCAAATATCAAGGACTATTTCTGCCCGCTACCCGCCTCAAATATTTACCGTTCCCCCAGCCAACCATTTTCGAAAACCAGCCTAGCCAATTCTAACCACCAGCTACCGCAAATACCCCATGAAATTTTGGTGCGTCCTATTGACTAATCTCCGATGCTACTCCACGCAATCACCCTTCCCTGCGATGTCTGCATATTCCTCTCCCCTGCGTAAATCACTGCGCAGCGGCTCGGCGCAACCCTTGCCAGCGCAGCCCACCGCTGTAGCCCCGAAAAGAACTTTGCATTGAACGTTGCCCCCGACTTAATCTCGTACGCCTTCACCTCGCCCCCATCGTAGCAAAGTAAATCCACCTCATTGCCCGTGCTATCCCGCCAGAAGGTGAGGCGCGGCTCCCGCCCTGCAGCGTACGACCGCTTAATAAATTCAGAAATCACCATATTCTCAAACAGCCCACCCCGCAGGTAGTGCGTGGCCAGCTGCCCTGCCGTTTGGATCTCCAAAAGAGAACAGGCCAACCCCGTGTCGTAGAAATAGAGCTTGGGCGTTTTAACCAGCCGCTTCGCAAAATTATTGCTATCCGGGCGCAGCAAATAGCAGATGTAGCTCGCTTCCAATACTGACATCCACGCCTGCGCCGTTGACACCGATATGCCGCACTCATTGGCGAGCGAAGAAAAATTAACTAGCTGCCCAATACGCCCCGCGCACAGCTTCAAGAATCGCACAAAGCGATCCAAATCGCCTACGTTCTTCACCATGCGCACGTCCCGCTCCACGTAGGTCTGTATATAGTAGGGGTAAAAGTCCATGGGATCAATACCCCTGTCATACAGCCGCGGGTAGCCCCCGCAAAAGATTTCCCCATCGACGTTCGCAGGTAGCCAATCCGCCGCACGCAGCTCACTGTGCGAAAAGGGCAGCAGCTTTAGCACTGCCGTGCGCCCCGCCAAAGATTGATTGACCGATTCAAGTAGCAAAAAGTTCTGCGATCCCGCCAACAGATACATACCCGACTCCCCCGCCAGATCAACATGCGTCTGCATGTAGGAAAAGAGCGCAGGGACGCGCTGCACCTCGTCAAAAATCGCTTGGCGTGGATAGGTAGCCAAAAAGCCACGGGGATCTTCTAGGGCGAACTGCCGCATGTCGGGATCTTCAAGCGACACGTAGCGATACGCCGGAAAAACGTCCCGTAGCAATGTGGATTTCCCTGATTGTCTCGGGCCAGTGAGCGAGACAATGGGGTACACCCCCGCCATCGCTTCCAACTTCTCCCGCAATGCGCGCGCCGCTATCATTTGCCATTCACTTTCTGCACCATTCCTCGCGAATTTACGATTCAATCGAAAAATTGCAAAATTGAATGCCTCGCCTACGCCATCATCCTCCTGCAACTTGTCACCCCAATACCACCCCCTTCGCATCAAATTCGGATTTCTCCGGAGAAATCCGAATTTGATGCGAAGGGGGTAGGAAGTTGGTAGCTCTCTGTAACGGCGCTTTCCCAAAGCAACACACTAGCATCTCCCATGCCTATGCGTCACTTTTCAGGATAGGGAAATGCAAATGGGGAAAACAGACCGATCCAAACAAAAAAGCTTATTCTTCGAAAAAACTTATTACCTTCACAGCCGGACTGCACCTGCTTTGCCAAACAACATATGCAACGTATTGCGGTAATACTCAATCCCATTTCCGGCTCCAACAGCCGCCGAAAGACTAAACGAACATTGATGAATGCGCTACGCCACGGCGCGCAGCGTAGGCAGTACACTGTGACCTCCTACCGCACCCGCAAGGCGAAGCACGCCACGGAGCTCGCCGCAAAAGCCGTGACGGAAGGCAACGACCTCGTCATCTGCTGCGGCGGGGACGGCACGGTCAACGAAACCGCCTCGGCGCTACTCAACACGAACGTCCCACTCGCCATTGTGCCCACGGGCTCCGGCAATGGCCTCGCGCGGCACCTCGGCATTCCGCTCTCCGCCGCCCCAGCGCTTGACATTGCGCTCCACGGCATCACCATTCCCATGGATTGCGGCACTATCAATGGCCGAAACTTCTTTACCACCGCCGGCATTGGCCTTGACGCCGAGGTGGGCTGGCTTTTTGACAAGCTTGAAACCCGCGGCATGGCAAACTACGTACGCGCCACAGCGCAGCTCTTTTTCCAATATAAACCCAACGGGTACTCCATTAACGTTGATGGCAAAGCGATGCGGGTAGAGGCACTCATGATTACCTTTGCCAACGCATCGCAGTTTGGCAATAACGCCATCATTGCGCCCAATGCGAACGTATCTGACGGGTTCCTCGACCTCGTCATTATGCACCCCTTCCCCAAGGTGGAAACCGCCCGCCTCGCCACCATGCTCTTCAATAAAACCATTGACCGTAGCCCCTACATCACTACCATTCGCTTCAAGCAGCTCCACCTTGAGGTGGAAGAACCCACGCATGGTCACATCGATGGCGAACCCTTCATGCTGCCCAAGTCTTTCGATGTCGCCGTACGGCCAAGCTGCCTCGCTATGCGTGCGCCCCAACACCGCTCCAGCATCCCCCTCCTGCCCCCACCCGCCATTTTCGACCCAGCCTACATGGAGGAGGCCTCCCGCACCCTTTCCAAAAACATGCAGCAGCAGCTAAGGTCCTTTAAGAAGCAGGAACAGGAATTGAGGAAGAACATTGTCCGCCTGCGCAACCGTCTCCAGGGAAAATAGGTCTAATCCGCAACAATTGTAGCAAGAGGTCCTTCTATGGCCTCTGATTTTCGCATGGGTAGCACATAGGCACCTGCGGTTAGTGGAAAGTGTAGACGCTACATTTACTTGTCAGGAAAAAAGCTGTGCGGAGCGGCAAGAACGAGGCACCGTCCACAATTAAACTGCCCTCTAACACTCCATTCTATTGCCGTCGAACACGCAGCTTAATTAACCGCCACACCTCGGGTACCCACAGCACCAGGCTCGTTACGGCAACAATCAGCACCTGATCAACAAAACGCAGCGGAACAAGATTAAACATTTGCCCGCCGAACGCCATCATGAGCCATTGGCACACAACGATGAGCAGCACCACCCCGAGGAATGGGCGGCAATGGCGCATTTCGTAGAATGCAGACCGACCGCTTTGGAAGGCCTTAGCGTTGAAGAGATTCCATACCTGAATGAAAACGAAGAACGAGAAGAAGAGCGATAGCTCATAGGGCGTGATAGCGGCAAAGTTGGGATTGGTAGTATCCACACCGTGTTGGACTAAGCCCAGCAACGTGCTACCATCGCCCACGTGGGTGTGCTGAAAGAGCCAAAGCACCGCGTAGAGCACCGCCACGATGAAGAGGCTCGTTCGCACAATCGCTCTCACCATTCCAGGCCCGACAATAAACTCCGATGTTTTTCGGGGCTTACGCTGCATAACGTTATGGTCAGGTGGCAGGGAGGCCAATGCCAGCGCAGCGAACGTATCAATGATGAGGTTTACCCACAGCATCTGCGTCACCGTCAGCGGGGATTTCTCACCGATGAATGCGCCAATGATAACAATAAGACACGCCGCTAGGTTTATGGTCAGTTGGAATACTATAAATCGTTGGATGTTTTGGTATAGGGAACGCCCCCAGAGGATGGCCTGCCCTATGGAAACGAACGAGTTGTCAAGGATGGTGATGTCGCTCGCCTCCTTGGCCACTGAGGTGCCATCACCCATGGAGAGCCCCACGTGGGCCGCGCGTAGCGCAGGGGCATCGTTGGTGCCATCGCCTGTGACAGCCACCACCTCACCCTGGGCCTGCAAGAGCCGCGTCAGGCGCGCCTTATCGAGCGGCCTCGCCCTGTACATTACTTTCAACTTGTTGAGACGGGGAATCACCTCCTCATCGCTCATGGCGGCAAATTCCGTTCCGCTCATCGCCGACTCTTCGCCGCAGGCATCGTCCCATAGACCGATTTGACGAGCGATTTCCCGCGTGGTGAGTATTGTGTCTCCCGTGACGATTTTAACGTTCACGCCTGCCTCTAGCACCTCTCTGATGGCGGCGGGGACATCCGCCCGCACAGGGTCGTTGATGGCTACCAAGGCTAGCAGCGTGAAGCCACTCACTGCCACACGCCCATCAGCGAACAATGGACCCTCCTCCGCACGCACCTCCCGCGTAGCAAGAGCCAACGTACGCATCCCCTGTTTTTGGAATCCCTCCAACGTGGAGAGGAGCTCCTGCCGCAGCGATGGTAGCGGCACAATATCACCGCGCTGCGCATCTATCGCCGAGTCGCATAGCGACATGATAATTTCCGGCGCACCCTTTATCAACAGCTCGTCGGATACGCCATCATGGGCCAGCACGTGGGTGGCCATGTACTTACGCTCCGTGGAGAAGGTGAGCTGCTCACCCACTTTTGCCCCATCGCGAAGCGAGCCATAGTCCTGTCCTAAGCCATGCATCCATAGAAGTAATGCCCCCTCGGTGGGGTTGCCTAGAACGGAAATTTTACCCTCACCCGCCTTCTCAAGATGGGCCGTAGTGTTGACTGCGATGCTGTGATATATACGCCCCAAGAGGGGATGCTCTGCACCTATCTCGCTCCCGTCTGCCCCAAACACCCTATGCACGCGCATTTGGTTTTGCGTAAGTGTTCCCGTCTTATCGGTGCAGATCACCGTTGTGGCACCCATCGTTTCCGTCGCCTGCATCTTACGGACAAGGTTATTTGTCTTCATCATGCTACGCATGCTGTAGGCAAGGCTCAACGACACGCTCATGGGCAGCCCCTCCGGTATGCTCACCACTAGCACGGCCACAGCAAGCATAAAGGCGTTAAGGAAATACTCCGAGATGGCGAGCCAACCATCGTTCTGCCGCCCCTCATGAAGAAAGATTACAACACGCCCCACAACGATAAGGAACGCCACGAGGTACCCGAAGTAGGAAATAACCTTGGCGAAGCGCGTCAGTTGCGTCTGAAGCGGCGTGGCCACATCGTTCGCCATGGTAACCCCCTTAAACACCTTCCCCGCCTCTGTGGCATCCCCCACCTCCGTCACCTCCACCACGGCGTGGCCCTCGGTTACCGTGGAGCCGCGATACACCATGTTAGCCGGGTAAGGGGTCTCCTCAATATCAGCCGGTACCTCTGCATACTTGTTCGCCACGGGCTCCCCTGTGAGCGATGATTCGTTGACCTGTAGAGAGGTTGACTCTATAAGCTTCCCATCAGCCGGTAGCTCCTCCCCATTCTCAATCAAGAGTACGTCACCCACCACGATTTCATGCTTCGCCACTTGGCACAGCTCCCCATTTCGAATCAGCTTATAGAGGGTCTCATCGTTCACCTGGTTGAGGAGATTGAACTCCTTGGCAGCCTTCTGTTCAAAGAAAAATGCAACCCCCGTGCTGAGCAACACTGCAAAGAGGATTCCCAACGGTTCAAGGAGCGACTCGAACCCCGCCCCTTCTACCGTAAGCATCTCGTGTATAGCCACGCCAAAGGAGAGGAGCAGCGCCACGAGCAGCACAATAATCATGGGGTCTTTAAACTTTTCAAAGTAGAGTTTCCATGCGGGCGTAGGCTTCGGCGGGGTTAATGTATTTCTACCATGCTTTTCCCGACTCTCCTCTACCTGCGAAGGGGTTAGCCCAATATACTTTTGCTGCTCGGCCATCGTGTTCTAATCGTTTTCCACTGCGAAACTACGGCGCAAAGGTAGTAAAGTCAACTCGTTTTCTCCCACTTTTTTCACTACCTTGCAGCGAATTGTAACAAGAATTATGGGGTCAAAACTACTCATAGCCTCCTTCGCATTGTTCGCAGCGCTTACAGCGTGCAACGCAAATGGCGAAACCACATCAAAACGCAACATGAAAGACTACAAGGATCGCATCGCACAGCTCACCCCGCTGCAGCAAAGCGTGACGCAGCACGCTGCCACCGAACCGCCCTTCCGCAACGAGTACTACAACCTATTCAAGGATGGGCTCTACCGCTGCATCGTGTGCGGCACGGAGCTTTTCAATTCGGAAAGCAAATTCAACTCGGGCTGCGGATGGCCAGCCTTCTCTTCGGCAGACACCTCAAAAATAACGATGCACGAGGACCTCTCCTTCGGCATGCGGCGCATTGAGGTGCGTTGCGCTACATGCGGCGCACACCTCGGCCATCTCTTCTACGATGGCCCTACACCCAGCGGCGAACGCTACTGCATCAACTCCGCCTCGCTGCGCTTTGTTCCCTCCGACTCTGTAACAAAACAAGACTAGAGCTACACAGGATGAAAAACAAAGTTGGTAGCTCTACCTTGCAGTAGAGCTACCAACTTGAATCTTCTATAACATATTTACTACTTCGGGAACTCTATCTCAAGCTCCGCCTTAAAGCTCACCGCCTCGCCCTGATAGGTTCCTTGGCACTCCACCATGTACTCCCCATCAAATTCCTTTTTAGGCAACTCAAACTGGGAATCTGCACGTACACCCGACTCTAGCTCAGTCTTTCCGCCAACGATGGTAAACTTCACATCAAGTGTCCCATCGGCCGATTTGTAAGTAAACGTTTTCCCGCTCACAGATGCCACATCGAGCGCTAGCAACGCCTCATGCTCCACCATGCCATCATCCTTCTCGCTCTTTATCTTCTTCACATCGAGCTTCAGCTTCTCCTCCTGGAAAGTTACGTAAAGCGACTTCTCCCCTTCGTTGGTCACCTCAAAGGTAACATCCGCCTTCTTCCACTCTCCGTTGTCCAACGCAGCTTTCTTAGCCGCATCCATCCCCGCGGGTAAGTTTCTCGCCTCTATGTCAAGCTCCCATCTCCCCATGTACGACCCCGCGTACTCTGAAAGCTTCGGCTTCTGGGCATTGCACCCCATTGAAATTAGCGGCGCAACGATCACCGCCATCCCGCACACAATCGTTCGTAAATTCATACTGTAAGGTTTTACTCTAAAAAACGCACTTAACGTCCCTTTGTTCAACAGATAACGACACGGCGCACACATAAACAACAAGAAAGGGAGGCCGGTAATCCGCACCCCCCTTTAAAGAACCTTAATCGAAAAGCTCTACACATCGCCCGCCGAATCAATAATTATAGTTACAGGGCCATCGTTAACCAGCGACACCTGCATGTCAGCACCAAATTGCCCGGACGGCACCCCTTTTCCCAACTCCCTCTCTAAGGTCTCTCTAAAACAATCGTAGAGCGGCTTCGCCACCTCCCCCTTCGCCGATAGGATGTAGGATGGACGATTGCCCTTCTTCACCTTAGCGTAGAGCGTAAATTGACTCACCAGCAGCACATCCCCCCCCACCTCTACAATCGATTTGTTCATCACTCCATCCTCATCATCGAAGATACGTAGCTTCGCCAGTTTCGCAGCCATCCATTCCACCTCCCGCTCCGTGTCGCCATCCACGAACGCCGCAAGCACCACCATCCCCTGCGCAATGCGCCCCACTACCTCTCCCGCTATACGCACCGCCGCCTCTCGCGACCTTTGCACTACTACCCGCATAGCTCTCGCTTACTTTTTTCTCCGCCTCTTTGCACGCGCCTTCGCCTCTTGCTCTTCCCGATCCTTCGCAATGAGCGTGCGCCAGTCTGACTCAGCTGCCACCGAAAAATCTATTGTCGCCTCGTACTCCTCTCTATCCATACGAATTCTCGGCAACTCCCCCCCTAGCAACCGCTCTACAGCCGCTAACTGCGGCTTCTCCTCCTCTGAGCAAAACGAGACGGCAATTCCCTTCTTATTTCCTCGCCCAGTGCGCCCCACGCGATGCACGTACGTCTCAGCCTGCGAGGGCATGTCGTAGTTCACCACCACCTCTACCCCCGGGATATCCAACCCTCGGGCCGACACATCGGTCGTGACCATCACCTTCACAGCCCCCTCGGTAAAGCTCGTCAGCGCAGCGTTGCGCTGCTCCCTATCCAGCCCCCCGTGGAGCATGGCAGCAGGAATTTCAACCCGCTCCATGGCTTTTGACACCCGCTCCGCACGTACCTGCGTACGCACAAAGACAAGCACCTTTTTTTCCTCATTCTGCCGAATGATACGCTCCAAGAAGAACCGTTTATCGTCAGGTTCAACCGCTATCAGCGAGTGCGAAATGGTGGCGGGGATTCGGGTCTCAGGCGCAATTTCAATGCGTATGGCATTGCGCACGAGCCTGTGCGCCAAGCGCTTTATCTCTTTACCTATCGTTGCCGAAAAGAAAAGGGTTTGCCTCCGCTGGGGCATCGCACATAGAAGCCTATCAAGGTCATCTCGAAACCCCAACTCTAGCATCCTATCCGCCTCGTCCAGAACGAGAACCCGCAGCAAGTCGAAGCGAACGTAGCCATTGCGCACGAGGTCATGCACCCTCCCCGGAGTCCCAACCACTATATCGATACGCTCCGGCATGGCTTTCACCTGTTCCTCAATCGTATAGCCCCCCACGAGGCAGAATGGGATTACGCCCGTGCCCTTTGCCATGGAGGTGAATACCGAGTAGATTTGCTTAGCCAGCTCATGCGTTGGCGCCATGACCAACGCGCGCGGCGCATACCCATAAGGCGGACGCACCGTGTTGGCTAGCATCTCAATTATAGGTAATGCGAACGCTAGGGTTTTCCCTGTTCCCGTCTGGGCAATGGCCAACAGGTCATCCCCATTTAGCACCACCGGGATTGCTCGGAACTGTATGTCGGTGGGCCTGCGTAGACCAGCTGCCTCTATGTTTGCCTGTAAACGGTCAATAAAACCGTACCCCTCAAAAAGCACTCGTTTCCCTCCCGCTTACAAACTTCCCTTAAAGCCCTTCTCAAATTCGCTCCAGCTGGTGGTGCGGTACGCCTCCTCAGCTATGAAATGGAGTATCGGCTCAAGGTCACGAGGCACGTAGTACCCCGGCACAACGGTAACCAATGCGCCCTGCGCATCGAGGTACACCATCGTGGGGTAGGATAGTTTTCCGTTGGTAAGTGTAACAACCAGGGTGTGAGGTCCCTTGCCTGGTCCTTGGTAGGGCGTATACTCCTTGCCTAGGTACGTTACCGGCTCTCGCATCTCCGCGTTAAACTTGACAGCGTAGTAGTTCTTCGAGATGTAATCGACAATCACGGGATTAACGAACGTATAGGCATCCATCCTTTTGCACCAGCCGCACCAATCCGTGTAAACATCCATCACGATGGGCCGCGGCTCCTTCTCCGCTTTCTTCAACGCCTCCTCTAGGGATAGCCATTCTATTTTTTGACGCTCTACCCCGCTCACCACTTGAAATGCACCCAGTAGCAGCACCATTGACAGCAGCATAGCACCTATCTTACCTTGCATAGTTCCTTCTCTCCCTTTACCTATTTAATACGTTTTAATCATCCCGCTGTTCAATTTTCATGCCGTAAATGCAACCCATTCTTACTTCAACACCACCTCTATGTCATCAACCACAAGTCTACTCCCCACCGCGCCGGAATACGTATCGCCCTCTACGCTTGAGGTCATGATAATGCTAAACTTTAACGACTCTCCCGCTGCCGGTTGACGGCTGTAAACGAACGCCTCATCAAATTTCGTCCATGTACTTTTAGCGCTCCCATCCTTCAGCCTGGCTATGGCAATTATATTCGGGTTATTCTTGACATTTTTAGCCGTAATCACGTTCCCGCTGTACAGAATGGCGTAGATATCGCATGCATCAGTCTTTCCGAGAGAGTTCCCATCATTGTCAAGATTATCGCTGCCTGGCTGGTACTTATACCACCCTTGCAGTCGGTCTGGCAACCCTCCGCCGTAGGGGATCCCGAACTGAGGCCCCGAAAGGGGATCAGCCATTATATTGCTCGCATTAAAACTGCCGAGAAATAGCGAACCTGCAGCAATCCGCACCTTAACTACCGCGGTGTTATTAACTAGCTCCGTCACGATCTCTGCGGCGTAGCTACCTGAATGCGAATCGGTTGTTTTACGTAGCGGATACCGCTCTGGACGACCAATCATACCCTTGGAAGTCTTCACCCCCTCATTGCCACTACTCCATGCCCCAGCTGGATGGTCATAGGCCAAACTGCCACTCCCAATGGTTCTCCACTCTTCAAAGTCAAACTTTAGTCCTCCGCCCTGCGCCGCTCTGCTCACCGTGTAGGTTTTCATCTTTGATTCATCCTGCGATGTAACCGTAATGCGCACAGGCTTAGAAAAGTCCCTCGCCTCCCCGCTCAGAATATTCGTCGTTGCCCCAGTGGACACCTCAAATATCGGCGTTAATCTTTTCACATCAACGGAGGCTGGCGGGTCAAAATTTATCTTACTCCCCGCTATGTTCAGGGCATCCCCAAACTCCCTGAATCGGAACGAAAGCAGCACCGCCTCGTTGTTTAACTTCTGTTCCACAACGACTGTGTAGACCTGCTGCATTGACCCATCCTCCGAGGTCACTTTTATCTTCACAGGATCCCGAAATGAACATGCAACGCCAGATGCTATACTGACCGATGCACCCTTCGACACGGAGAACGTGGGAACAAGGTTAGCCACGTCAACCGTGGACGGCACTCCGTAGAAGGTGATTTGATTACCGTTCACACTGGGGCTTGGCAAATCTTCAATCGCAAAATTAAGCAGCTCCGCCTCAGAGTTCTTCCCCTGGCGCACCACCACCTCGTAGCTCCGGGTGACCACCCCATCAGGCGAAGTCACCTTAAAGCGCACCGGGCTAGTAAAGTCTCGCGGCTCGTCTTGACGCAAATCGCACCTGTAACCCTCTGTTATCTCGTAGCGGGGTTTCAACTTCGTCACGTCCACCCCCGGCGGGAGCAACGCATACACTTTACCATTCCCAATACTCCCCTTCGCCTCGCCCCCATCGTATTCCAGCGAAAACGACTTGAGCCCCCCGATAGCCATTTCCCTATCCGCCACACGCACCTCCACCTCATACGCACTGCCTTTAAATGATAAGAATTTCGCATACAACCGTACTGGCTGGCTAAAATCTAGCTCCGTTGCCCCGCTTACCACCTCTGTATTCGTCCCAGCTAGGTAGAGTTTAGGCTTATCTATAGCAGTTCCTTCCCCCAACGTGAACACCGGGATCAAATTCGTCAGCTGCGTTCCCGCAGGGACAATACAAACGATACGCCCCTCCATAAGCACCGGCGGCGCAATGCACTGCGGCGTCATAAAGTCAAACGCATGTATTTTCAAATTAGGGGTTATCCCCGTGTTGTTCTCCTTCCCGAGCTCCAGCGTGAAATCGTAGGTCCTACTCGATGCACCATCCTCTGAGGTCACCACCAACTGGGAAGCCCCCGATAGATCGCAGCTGCTCCCGGATACCAACCTATCCCCACCCTTTACAGCAAGGGTTGCCCCCTTCGACACCGTAAACATAGGGGTTAGCTGGTTTGTGCGTACGTTCTTATCAACAACGTAGTAATAAATTGACCTGTCACTCATATATGTCGGCACGCCGCCCCGTATCTCCTTGATGCGAAAGTCAATCAGATTAGCCTCGCTGCTCTTCACCTGCTCCACCGTCACCGTGTAGACGCTCTTGGCATTGCCATCCTGCGAGCGCACCGTAATCTGCACAGGCTTGGAAAAATCACGTGGTTTCCCAGAAGGCACGTCCACTGTAGTTCCGTCCGAACGTTCGTAGCGGGGCGTGAGGTGCGTGATGTCCAAACCCGACTCCACGGCAATGTAGATCGCGGAGCCCTGCATGACAGCCTTTGCAAGGGTCTCATCAAACCTAAAATCCCAAATGCGAGCCTCGGAGTTAGGGAGCGGGCCAGCCACCCGCACGTAGATAGTATACCCTACACTCGCCTTCTGATCCTGGGAGGTCACCCGCACGTAGAGAGGATCAGAAAAGTCGTAGGGCGTTCCCGACTCAAATTCAGTCGTAGCCCCCTCTGCTACCTCAAAGGTGGGTGCAAGATTCGTTATGTCAGTTCCCTCGGGCACCTCAAAGTAGATACGCTTTCCCACCTGCCGAGGGGCAAGGTCAGGGAAGCCCTCCAGCCGTACGTTCTCTATATAGGCATCCCCATTGAGGAAAACGCTGTCGGCACCTCGCCCGCCGCCCCAATCAAGATCCGCCAGCACCGATACATCAAAATGGTAGGTTCGTTGCACCTTTCCATTCTCCGAGGTAACCGTAATGTCAAAACCATCGCTAGCATCGTACTCCTCTCCCGCAACCTTGTCGGCTGTAGCACCTGCCGAAAGCGTAAACCACGGAATAATCTTCGTTAAATCCGTTCCGCTGCTCACCTGCACCTGCACCTCCGTACTCTGCGGCCGCACCGTATCGGTTGAAAGCCGCACCGTTGTGTCTTTCCCCTGATACTTCACGAAGCAAAGCTCCTTTATCTCCGCTTCGTAGCTCTTCCTATCCTTATTGCACGATGGGAGCACTGCACACAACCATATCGCCAATAGAGCTGTAAATCCCAATCGATAACGTACAACCATAAGACCGTTTCCTAGTTTCTTCCGTTTAGAACACTTTTTACGCCCCCTCTCGCAAGCGCAAATGTACTAATTTTCAGACTGTTCGCGTCAAGGCCTCTACACATCCCCCGCGTACCAGTTAATCCACCCCCTCCCGCACCGCTGTAGATAATCATTGGCAATCCTAAAGTGCCCACACCCAAAGAAGCCCCGATACGCCGAGAGCGGCGAGGGGTGCGCCGCCATGAGTACGCAATGGCGTGAGGCGTCAATAAACCCCAACGCGTGCTGCGCTACCCTCCCCCACAGCATGAAAACGCAATGGTTTGCCTGCCCATTCACCGCGGTTAGCACAGCGTCTGTCACCCGCTCCCACCCCAATGCGCTGTGGCTTCCCACGGAGCCTACCCTCACCGTCAAAGCTGAATTAAGCAACAAAACGCCCTGATTCGCCCAGTCCCGCAAATCGCCATTTTTACGAGGAAACATTCCGAACTCTGCCCCCAGCTCCGTAAAAATATTGCGCAACGACCCCGGCAGCCTTTGGCCCGCCGGCACGCTAAAGCTCAGCCCACACGCATCGCCTCGCCCCGGGTAGGGATCCTGCCCTAAGATTACTACCCTCGTGTCGGCTGGAGAAAACCATTTGAACGCCTCTAGCACCTTTCCCCTCGGCGGTGCCACCTCCTGCTGCTTGCGCTCCTCCTCCACCACGCCGTTCAACTGCAACAGAGTACCCATTACCCCTTTTGCTTCAAACGCCTCGCGCCATCCCGGCGCCATCATCCCCATCTCGTCTTGCAGCGTCACTCCTTGCGTTTCCATCGATCCTGTACGTATTGATACTCCCACTTCCCCACACGAAGCAACCGTTCGTTCCCTTCCCGTTTCGACAGCTCAAAGTCGTCGCTCAGCAGATGTACAGACCCTCGCGTTAGATAGGCTATCGTGACATAGTCAGCATTCGGGGCTGGTGCTGCCTGTTCATCGCACAGCAGAACGTGTACCGGCTTAAGAATACCATCGGCAAGCACCAAATCCCTAACGTCTGACGTATTGTCAGCTATCAGCACCAGCCTCTTGGCGTGCGGAAACTGCTGCTGCGCGTAGAGCAAAGCCTCCACGTCGTTCTCCTCAGCATCACCGCTACACCCATACGATATGCTCTTCACCATCGTGTCTACCATATCTCTCAACGTTGACGATGAATGCCGCACGCCCCCCGTGGAGCCAAGCATCTTGGTGCTATCCGCACGCCCGTCCCCATCGTTGAAGAAGACGCACCCTATCAACCGCTCGCTATTCCGCGCCAGCGTAGTCCATAGGAGATACTCCTCCACGTAGGGGTCCATGCTGCACGTCACGTCCAGCACGAGCACCATCGAGTCCCACCTATTTCTTGTAAGCGTTGACACCACCGGCAGCCGCTCCCACACCTTCTGTGGGTTCTCCTTCTCCTCCTCAATGAGTGCCTGCCGCAGGAAGTAAACTCCATTCATCACCTGCTTCGTCACCTTTGGGCTGGGCTTCACGCTGCGCGGCGGCGTGGCGTACTGCACTCGCTGCTTCTTGCGTACCGCCTGCCGCACCACCCGCTTTGCCTCCGCCACGCTATCGCTACGCGTCCGCATCTGGGGCGCCTTCTTTTGGAGCGAACTCTCATAAACAGAATACCGAGGAGCGGCAGCAGTGGGTTTTACACTCGGATTGCGTATGGCTTTGGGTTGCTTACCCTTCGGCTCTTCCAATCGTATCTCCGTGGTTTGCAGCAATGGGGACGCCGCAAACGTATGGCTCTCAAAGTTGGAATACCCATCCACTGAAAATTGGTACGCCTTGCCCAGCGGCAACTCAACCCTAGCCACCCCGCTCGCATTCGTTTTACCCTTAAACATCTTTCCCTCACCATCCACGCACCGTAGCTCTGCGCCAGCCTTCGGCTTGCCATCCGCCGTGACGTAGGTAAAAAGCACCAGTCCCCGCCCGGCACTCGCCGTCTTCCCTTTCATTTTAGACGGCGGAAGCTTTAGCTCCACCCTGTAGCCACTCGGCGCTCGCTTGGGTATACTTATAGTCGCAAAGGACTCGTAGCCATCAGCCGACACCCCATAGCTCCTGCCGGCGAGCAGCGAGGCGAACGCCAAACCATACCCATTGCTCTCAACCCGCTGTGAATCAGCTCCGCCTTTCTCCCTAAACACAAGCGATACCTTCGCAGGCTTTCCCTCCGCATCCTTTACCTCTATCCGAACAGAAATGCGCACCTCCTCCGCCATGACCGCACCAGGATTGGCACTCCGCCCTACGAGCATAAAGCCCAACACCACTACTAGCTTCGCCAGTCGCCTCGCCATCCGCCAATCGTCCCTTATGCGCCCCTGCTTCATAGGTCCATTACTTAATCTCGTCTCTACGGCTCCGCATGCCCTGCCCTCCTTCCCCTTTATACACAAAGCGAGCCATTCGCATCGTAAACTTTCCCTCCATCCGATTACGCCGCTAGCCGTTTTTTGTTTCAAGCACCCACTGCGCACGGTTTAATCGAGGATTGCATAATCCTACATCCCCTCAAAACTTTCGCATTGGTTCACTCTGCTAAACCTTCTGCACAGCCTCGGCGCAAGCTGTTTGGCTGCGATAGATGCCCCGCTTTTAAGATCCTTCACTCTGTGGTTTCGTAAACCCACACATTCCGCCTTCTCCGTATCAAATTCGCATCAAAGTCGGATTTCTCCGTAGAAATCCGACTTTGATGCGAATGGGGTACATGTTTGGTACTTTGCAATGGTATGGGTAATGGAAGCATTGTGAGATTCGACATTCTCTCAACTCTCCCCACACCAAGCAACAATGCTACATCTGTCCAAAAGGGATAGGATGGTGCGCCCAGCTGCTATCGCCCAAACACGCTAGTAGCACTCGCTTCGCACCCCCTTATCTCCACGGATCACCCAAGAGAAAGGGCCCGGCTGGCGCAACCTCGCGCCCGCCGGGCCTCCAATGCCTATACTTGGTTAATGCCTACTGTAGGTAGAACACCACGGGGATGTTGTACCCCACACGCGCAGGCTTACCGCGCTGCTTCCCTGGCTCCCAGCGTGGGCTGCTCTGCACCACGCGCACCGCCTCGCGATCAAGCAGGGGGTCAACCCCGCTGATTACCTTCACGTTGCTTACTCTACCATCTTTCTCCACTACGAACGACACACGCACGCGCCCCTGAATGCCCATCTCTGCCGCCGCCTCGGGGTACTTGGTGTTCTTCTGCACATACTCACGAAACTTATTCAAATCGCCCCCTTGAAACGAAGGCATCTCCTCGGCGAAGTAGATTACCTGCTCCTCTTCCACTTCCTCCTCTTCGCCCGCCGAACTCTCCACATAATCGTAGACATCAACCGCTGCCGACTCGTCAAACTCTGTGTCGAAGGGATTGAAGTCAGAATCGATCTTCACTTCACGATCCACCAAACGAATCTTTGACACAATCTTCGGAGCTTCAGGCGGCGCAACAGGCTCCTGCTTACGCTCCTCCTGCTGGGTGATCGGGATCTCCTCCTGCTCCACCACGGGCCCCATATCCTGGGTTATTTCGCTATCCAGCTTATACTGCGTCTTCCAGTTAAACGCAAATAGGCAAATTCCCAGCGCTACAATCAAGCCCACTAGAAAGAATAGTGAGCTATAGCGTTGAATATCAGCTTTTGGCGACTTCTTTACATCCATACTGCCTCTCCGTTTTCGTACCTCTACTGCCGGTAGTATCGGCTCGTTTCACGCCCCAAAGGTACTACTTTCTAGCCGAAAAACAACACCCCCCGCCCAACATAGCCTTTTTTACCCCGAAAAAGCTACTCGCAACTCGCCGTCCCCTCAGCTTCCATATACTCCGCTGCGGCTTGCAGCTGCACGTAGAACTCTGCGCCAAAATGCGTTTCTATCGGCCTTCGTAGAAACTCATACACCCTTATTCCTTCAGCCCGTCCCTTTGCCCTCGCCGGTGCGCACACGTCCCACACATCATAGCTGAGTCGGGTCATCGCCCCTAGCTTTTGCACCCGAATAGGGTACAGAGCGCACGACACCGGCTTCCCCTGCCCAATGCGTCCTGCACGCCACGCCCGCTCCACGGCGCAATAGGTTATTCCGGCCTCACAGTAGGAGAATGCGCATTCCCTCCCCGCCACTAGCTGCGTCACCCAGTCCCCATCGGCATCCCGATAGGCCACGCCCCCCTCTAGAGCCTTCAAGTTGCACTCGTCCAACTCCTCAACCAGCATGGGCAGCGCATCCTCCAGCCCCTCGGCCTCTCCCCCCTCTAGGGGCGCACCCGAGCTTCCCTCCACGCAGCACGCCCCGCGGCAAGCTGACAAATCGCACGCAAAATACTCTGTTACAATCCGTGCATCTATGATTTTATCCCCTATCTGCAGTAGCGCGCGGCAGCGGCTCATCGTAACAGCCCCTTCCCTGTCATCGCCACCGGCTGCTGCAAGCCCATAAGCTGTAGCAACGTGGGGGCAACGTCGGCTAGCACGCCGTTTCCTATCTCCTTGAACTGCTCCGTCACCGCTATAATCGGCACTGGGTTCAACGAATGGGCCGTGTTGGGCGTGCCGTCGGGGTTCTCCGCGTAATCTGCATTGCCGTGGTCTGCTATGATTACCATATCGTACCCTAGGGCCTGCGCTTTAGGCACGATGCGCCCCAAGCAGGAATCAACCGTTTTCACCGCCTTCTCTATCGCCTCGTACACTCCCGTATGCCCCACCATATCCCCATTCGCAAAATTCAGACACACAAAGTCGGGGCACTTTTCCTCTAGATCTTTCAGCAAGGCATCTGTCACCAAATCGGCACTCATCTCGGGCTGTAAATCGTACGTTGCCACCTTCGGGGATGGTATCAATATGCGGTGCTCCCCCTCAAACTCCGCCTCGCGCCCCCCCGAAAAGAAGAAGGTGACGTGCGCGTACTTCTCCGTCTCGGCAATGCGAAGCTGCGTCGCCCCTTGCTTGGAGAGGTACTCTCCCAACGTATCGTGCAGATTTTCCTTATCGTAGGCTACATCAATGCCCTTGAACGATGCCTCGTAACGAGTCATCGTCACGTAGTGCAGGGGAATCGTCTGCATCCCGTATTCCGGCATATCCTGCTGCGTAAGGGCTATCGTCAACTCCCGTAGCCTGTCGGTTCTAAAGTTAAAGCATATCACCACATCGCCAGGCGCAATCCTCCCATCCGCTTTCCCATCAGCCCCACGCAGTGCCAGTGGTTTTATAAACTCATCGGTAACCCCATTGCTATACGACAGACTCACCCCCTCAAGCAGCGAATCAACCAGCTCTCCCTGCCCATGCACCAATAGGTTGTAAGCCTCCCTAATGCGTTCCCAACGCTTGTCGCGATCCATCGCGTAGTATCGCCCCACGACGCTTACGAGCCGCGCTGCACCGCCCTTGATATAATCCTCAAGCGACTTCAGGAATCCCAACCCGCTCTTCGGGTCCGTATCGCGCCCATCGGTGAAGGCATGCACGTACGCCTGACTTACCCCCGCCTTCGTGGCCATATCGCACAGCGCGTAGAGATGCTTATCGAGCGAATGCACCCCGCCATCGGATACGAGCCCCAGGAAGTGCACCGCCTTGCCTTGCTCTTTTGCATACGCAAACGCCTTCTCAAACGCCGCATTCTTCCCTATCGCACCGCTCTCAATGTCCCGATTAATCCTCACTAGGTCCTGAAAAACCACCCGTCCCGCGCCAATATTCAAATGCCCGACCTCTGAGTTCCCCATCTGCCCTTGGGGGAGCCCCACATCATTCCCGCAAGCCAACAGCTGCCCATGGGGGTAATGCGCACGCAGCGCGTCAAGCGTAGGTGTGGGGGTCTGCGCGATCACATCGGAATGCGAACCGTTACCTATTCCCCAGCCGTCTAATATTATGAGTATCGTCTTTCTTTTTACTGCTGCCATTTTCTCTTCTCTCCTTCACGTTCTTAACATTGCACACCATGCTCCCACCAATTAACGTTTTTTTTAACGTCTGGTTGACATTCTCGTTCAATTTTCCATTAAGCTCACTAAAATCACAAAAAAGTAATTTATCTAATAATCCGTACCTTCGTAACCGATAGCGATGGTGTCCCCCTACCATTCGCATGGGCAAACAATAGTAAAAACACTCAAAAATTCAACGTAATGAGCAGTAAGAAGAAGGGCTTTGCGACACGTCAAATCCACGCAGGCCACATGAAGAACCAGTTCGGGGCTCTAGCCTCTCCGATTTACCAAACGTCAACCTTCGTGTTTGACTCGGCGGAACAGGGCGGCCGCCGCTTCAGCCTTGAAGAGGATGGCTACATCTACACCCGGCTGGGCAATCCCAACTGCACCGAGGTAGAGGCAAAGGTTGCGGAGCTTGAAGGGGCCGAGGCCGCGGTATCAACCGCCTCAGGCATCGGTGCGGTCACTGCCGCCATGTGGGTTTCCGTCAATGCGGGCGACCACATCGTGGCTGCCAAAACCCTTTACGGCTGCACCTTTGCGTACCTCGCGCATGGGCTCTCCCGCTTCGGCGTAGAAACCACCTTCGTTGACACACGTGACCCCAACAACGTGGCCGAAGCCCTACGCCCAAACACGAAAGTGGTTTACCTTGAAACCCCCGCCAATCCCAACATGTATGTGGCCGACATCAAGGCCATTGCGGACATTGCGCATAGGCACAATCCCGACATCCTCGTCTACGTGGACAACACCTACTGCACCCCCTACATCCAACGCCCGCTCTCGCTGGGTGCCGATGTAATCATCCACTCTGCCACGAAGTACCTTAACGGCCACGGCGATGTCATCGCGGGCTTTGTGGCCGGCAAGGCCGATTTCATGCAGCAGGTACGCCTCGTGGGCGTGAAGGATATGACAGGCGCATGCCTTGACCCCTTCCAGGCCTTTCTAATCAACCGCGGGCTGAAAACCCTGAACATCCGCATGGAGCGCCACTGCGCCAGCGCGCAGAAAGTAGCCGAATTCCTTGAAGCCCACCCCAAGGTCGCCTCCATCCAGTTCCCTGGGCTCAAGAGCTTCCCGCAGTACGACCTCGCGAAGAGGCAGATGGCATTGCCCGGGGCGATGATTGCCTTTGAGGTGAAGGGAGGCATTCAGGCGGGCATAAAGCTCATTGACTCGGTGCAGCTCGCCTCCGTGGCGGTGAGCCTCGGCGATGCAGAAACGCTCATTCAGCACCCCGCCAGCATGACGCACTCCCCCTACTCTCCGGAGGAGCGCCTCGCGAGCGACATCACTGATGGCCTCATCAGACTCTCGGTGGGGCTTGAGGATGCAGACGATATCATCGCCGACCTCGACCAGGCTTTAGCAAAAATCTAATACGGTCTTACACGTATGTATAAGAAGAGCGGGGCAGCTACGCTCCGCTCTTTCTTATCTCAATTAATATCCTCCCTTCGCGCTCTACTGCTTCACTACGCTGCGCACCACGCTACGTCCCTCCCTATCAATCAGTCGGAGGAAGTACACACCAGGTGCCAATGAAGAGACATTAATCGTAAACTGCGCACCGTTGTTTCCCCCTTCAAGTACTATTCTACCACTGGGGTCAAACACTTCAAAGGCACACACTCGCTCCTTGCTGTTCACCACTACCCTATCGGTGGCAGGGTTAGGAGAAAGTCGCACATCTCGTAGCAAGTCGCTCTCAACTGGAGACGCCTCGCCCAACACCGTTAGCTTGCAGATTCCCTGCCGCTCGCCATCCTTTGATGTGGCAATAATCCACGTCTTTCCCTCCGCAATGGCTGTCACCTTGCCACTCGTATCAACCTGCGCAACGGTTGGCACGCTACTCGTCCATTGCACCGCCTGAACCGTTGCATCAGCAGGGGTAAAGAGCGGCTCTAAAATGGCCGTGTCGCCCACCTCGAGACGCAACGTAGGCTCGTTAAGCGACACGCTCTCTACGGGGACGAACCCCTTTACTGTAACTTTGCAGCTGGCTCTATGCCCTCCATCTACCGATACTGCTGAAATAATTGCCACGCCAACCTTCTTGGCGGTCACCCTTCCTATCGCATTCACGGTGGCAACCTTTTCGTTATCGCTCACCCAGGTCACGCGTTTGTCATGCGCTTGCTTTGGGAGAACAGTCTCCGTTAGCCTTACGCTTGCCGTTTCGCCGATAGAGAGTTCCGTTGCATCGAGTGTCACACTTTCCACTGGAACCTTGTCAATAAAACTTACAGATATGTGTACTCGGATGCTGTCCGCTATATCCGTCTCTTTCAATTTATACGACTGCTTCCAGGCTGATTTATTTCTAGCTTTCCATTCCAACATATCCCCAATCATTAACCTGTCAATCACCTTGCCTGGCGGCACATTCACTGCGAGCGTAAATTCATAGGCACCTGCGCCGCGAACAATCGTAGTACCCGATTTCTTCTCATCCCCCAGCCAATCCCACATCCTTACCAATTGCTCATCAAAGTATATCTGTGCACCCACATTAGCTCGAAAATCAACCTTCTTCTGCCCCCAATCAGTTTCCTCACCCGTAATGACATACTCTGCGCAACGCCTATTAGAGTCAAGTTTAAGCCTCTTTTGATGAACCCAATGTTCAATTGCATATATCGCAATTAGCTCACAGAATCCCCCCCTAGCTGCTCGTATCCGCAGCTTGGTCCCAGATGCCACTAACTCACCAAATTCTAGCCGCACCCCATTTTCCCTCTCCACGTAAAAGTCCCTAAGCATATCATTCCACACCACGCGTACAAGAATCGCCTTTACCACCACTTTACAAATAGCCTGCTTTCCCCCAGCATTTGTGGTCACGGTTATCGTTGCCTCCGCCCGTGAAGAATCCCTGCCCGTGGCAGGATTAACCCCCGCAGAAACGGCCATAACCCTGCCCTGCTGGTCAACCGTGGCGATTGACTCATCGCTGCTTTCCCATCGCACCGTTTTATCTGCTGCATCCTTGGGCGTAACGATTGCTACCAGCTCCGCAGTTGCGCCTACCATCAAATCGATCTGCGACTTGCTAAGGGAAACTCCCTCCCCCGGGGTAGCCGTGCCGCCCACTTTCACCACACACGCCGCGGTTTTGCCGCCATCATCGGTTTTGACCGTGATGGTAGCCTCCCCCTCTGCTTTGGCAACCACGTTGCCTTGCCCATCCACGGCTGCCACATCCGCGTTACTACTCGTCCACTCCACGAGCGTATCGGTCGCATTGAACGGCTCTATCGTCTCTTTCAATTTCCGCGTTTCGCCAACCTCTAGCACCATCACGTCCCAATTGAGCATTACGCTATCTACGGGGACATAATACTGGTACGTCACCTCTATGGCTATACGCCTGTATGGCTTCTCTGGCGTTTTGTAGCCATGATTATGGGGTGCATCATACGGGTGCTTGAAATCAAGCCAACCGACACTAGTCTGGAACTTCACCTCGCCTCCTATTTTCAGCTGTTTAATCTCCTTCCCCTTTGGTGCCACAATTCTCACCCCAAAGAAGACGTTTGCGGGAAGTACTAATGGTGACCGCAGCTGCAGGTTGTTCTCATACGACATGTTTATCTCAGGTTCGTTAGTCGTATACAAATGGCCCAGCTCCGCCTCCACAACAACCCTTCCTTCTTGCTCCTGCCCAGTTACTACGTACTCTGCAGAGAGTAAATCACTACTCAATCGTATTTGTGTATTGTTCACACGAACCTCTGCCAAACCGCCCTCCTCCGCACGTACTATTAGCTCCTCCCCTACGCTAACCTCATCGTTCTTACCCTTCTCCACTTTTATCTCGTTGCCCTGGGCATCCTTGCGGTACACAGCGTACGCACCATCGGGGGCATCGTACTCCACCTTTATGGGTTTCTGCTGCCCATCCTCAAAGCTCACGGCTATCTGCACCTGCTGCGCCGGCCTCCCCGGTGCGATGTACCCTGTCCCCGCCCCCGGCAACCGCTCAAAAAACGATTTCCCCGCAGCGCCAGGCTCCACCTTGTCGCCTACCTTTAGCTCCCGGATTATCTTCCCCTGCGGCGCAGTAACCCTCAAGCCGAAGCTACTCCCTATCCCCACTACGACAGGCGATTCTCGTTCTTGGCACAGCGAATCTAGTAGACGTATACTCCGGTTCTCAAACGTGTATAGATTTTCTACCTTCGCCTCTATCAACACCTTCCCATTCGCCTCTGTTCCTTTAACTTCATACTCAGCGCTATGCATGTCTGCACTAAGCGCGATAGGCTCATTATTAACCGTTACCCTCCGAAAACCGCCCACTATTACACGCACGCTGAGCCTATCACCCTGCCTCACCGTACTTCCCGGCATCACCACGCTCTCGCTGCCGCCTCCAACCCTATAAACGGCATAATCGCCATAGGCCGCCTGGTACTCTAGACGTATCGCCCCACCCCGTACAGCTTGCGATGCAGCAAGTTCAAGCCCTCCGTCTCTCTTCTCAGCGGGCAACGCCTCCGCCACCGATAATAGCAATGCTAATAGCACCAAGCCGTGTAATGTCCGTTTCATAGCTGTACCCTTTTTATAACTACCACGGAAAGGGGAAAGGAATCGAGCTGGTTCCAGCGTGCCGGTCGCAACGCTGACGGATTCTTCCACCGAGTGCAAACACCACTTCTTCCTGAAGCCCTTACCATTTCACCCCTTCTACGAAATCCCCCTTTGCTACCAATAATACCCAACAACGTGGCCAGAATGTTACGTTCTGCGACATTCTGCGTTTAAAAACCAACGCTGCAAGGCTTCTCCCCTATATACTCAGCAGGGGTGGGGGTTCTTCTCCCCACCCCTGCCGCTATACATTCTTAAAATCTTTACGCTACCGCTTCACCACGCTGCGCACTACGCTACGCCCCTCACTATCTACCAAACGGCAATAGTACACCCCCGGCGCTAGCGAAGAGATGTCAATCGTAAACCGAGGAGTGCTATTGGTTCCCGCCAAGACGCACCGTCCGTTGGCATCAAACAACTCGTAGGCACACACCCGCTCCTTGCTGTCCACCTCTATCCTATCAGTGGCGGGGTTCGGCGTAACGCTCGCATCGCTCAACAACTCGCTCTCCACAGCCAATACCTTTTCTACTATCACCTTGCAGCTCGCTGTCTTGCCGCCATCCTCCGTTGTCACCGTGATGGTCGTCTGCCCCTCCGCTTTGGCCGATACCTTGCCATTTTCATCAACGGTGGCAATCGCCTTGTTCCCGCTCGCCCAGCTCACATTCCTATTGGTGGCATTCTCCGGTTTGACCTCAGCTTTGAGCACATGAACATCTCCAACCTTCAACTTCACCTCCCCCTTGTCAAGGGAAACCCCAGTAACAGCAATGCGATCCACAACCGTCACCTTGCAGCTCGCTGTCTTGCCGCCGTCCACCGTCGTCACCGTCACTGTCGCCTCGCCTTCCTTCTTGGCCGTCACCGTCCCGTGGTCATCCACGCTGGCTACCTCCGGATTATCGGACATCCAAATCACCTCCTTATTGGTGGCATCCGCTGGAAGAATTTTCGGCACTAACGTTTTCGTGCCACCCACTAGCAGCGTCAGCTCACTCACTTCAAACGAAACGCTCTTTACCGCAACTCTCTCATCAACCGTCACCTCGCAGCTCGCCGTCTTGCCGCCGTCCTCCGTCGTCACCATGCCGGTCGTCCGCCCCACCTTCTTGGCCGTCACCGTGCCGTTAACATCCACGGTGGCTACCGACTCATCCTCAACCGACCACTTAACGTTTTTATTGGTTGCCTCCGCCGGGGCCACCGTCACCACCAGCGTCTCCGAAGCCCCAACCGCCAGGGTCAGCTCGGTCTTGCTGAGCGACACGCCCGTGACCGCCACCGGCTTGGCGTATCGTACCGTAATCGCTACCCGCTGCGCCGGCCGCTGGGGAGCCTTCAGCCCCATCTTGTAAAAGTCCACACTATAAAAATTGGCTTTCCCCGCCGCCTTCGCCTCAACTGCCTCGCCAATCTTCAGCTCATGGATCACCTGCCCGCTCGGTGCCGTCACCCGCAGGTTGAAATTCATCCCTATCCCCACGATGGCCGGAGATGGAACCGCGTTGCCCATGTAATCCAGGAACTCTACCCCCTCATCCTTATTGTACGTGTAGAGATTCTGTATGCCCGCCTCGATCTCCGCCTTCCCATCCTTCTCGCTCCCCGTAACCGTATACTCCGCGGAGAGCAAATCGGCGCTCAGCGTCATGGTCTGCCCATTGACCCTTGCGTGATGGATGCCCCCGAACTTCGGCTCGAGGAGTAGCTTCGTCCCTGCCTGCACAACGCTACCGCTCTTCGCCTCGGCCTTCGCGCCCCCGGCATCCACCGTGGACACCGTATAATCGTCAAAAACGACCTCGTACTGGAGCTCTATGCCCTTCTTCACCGTCACCTTGCAGCTCGCCGTCTTGCCGCCGTCCGCCATCGTCACCGTCACGTTCGCCACGCCTTCCTTCTTGGCCGTCACCTTGCCGTTCTCCACGCTGGCCACTTCCGGCTTGTCGGAGTTCCATTCAACGGTCTTATCGGTGGCATTCTCCGGGGTCACCGTCACCTCCAGCGTCTCCTCCGCCCCAATCGCTAGGGTCAGATCGGTCTTGCTGAGCGACACTCCCTCAACCGGCTTCGACTGCGCACTTAAAGTCTGCACCCCCATTGCCATGAGAAGCAACAGGCTACACCATAGCAACTTCTTCATAGTTTTACTCCTTTTCTATTAAATCCATTCAGTTCTCTTTCCTCCATTCACTGCACCGTCCCGAATGAAAAGCGACTGGAGTATATGCAGGTATACCACCAGAGGGCGAACCATCGAAGGATTCCCCCAAAAACCACGAACCGAACATCGCGTTGCAATGCCACTCGCCTCCATAACCCTCGCCTTTCTCCTCGAGACCCTGGTTATCCCTCGGTAAGGCAGGTCTTCTGGCTTACCCCTTTGCGGCGCACCTTCCCAAGACTCCGTGGCCTCAGTGGCTTTCAACGCTGCAACTCAATGGGGTTCACAGCAACGGGCTTGCGCAGGACTCCCACCTGCTTCCCTCTTCGATGCTCCTCCTTTACGAATTCGCATAACCTCACCGACCGCAAAGTTAACTTTTTTCTCCAAATACTCTCTTCCTCTGAAAAAATTTTGCCCCGCAGCGTAGTCGCAGAACATACACATTGTTCTCTTTCTCGCCAGCATTCAATCTCGCCTCGCCCCCATTGGCAACCACATTGCAGCCTTGATAGCAAGGGAGAGTAACGCAGCCGCTACAGTTTTTCAGCTCCGCATCGGGGCCCTGACATCTCCACCACGCCCCCTGCCTCAGCCACATAATCCTGAATGCACCGCCCTACGTACCGTCCCATATTAACCGGCACAGCATTCCCCAACATCTGCTCCTGCGCCGTTCTGCTCCCCTCAAAGCGGAAGTCTGCGGGGAACGTTTGGATTAAACAACGTTCCTGCGTAGTCAATGGGCGCACGCCCGTCAAGTCCTTTACCGGGTCGTTATGATGAATTTTATAGCCCGAAGGGATGGGGCGATTGACCCCGCGTATCGTGGGGCTAGGCTCATGTATGCTAAATATCCCACGGCGAGCGTAGCTCCTGGGGTGGCGATAGTAGTACTCAATGTCAAGCGAATCGCCCAGAGCATCGGCCACCGTCATCTCCCTGTCAGCCTGGTTTCGCACAAGAAAATCATCCAGAAAGCCATCTTGCTCCCCCAAGCGACCAACCATGAAGAACCGTTTACGCTTTTGCGGCACGCCGCACCGGCACGCATCTAGAACCATTTGGCTCATCCCGTAGCCGCTAGCCTTTAATATGCCCTTCGTCTCAATCAGCTTCTGCGTTTTGGTAATGCGGGCGACATTCTCCATCACGAACCATTCTGGCCGAACCCCGGCAACGATGCAGGCAAAGTCAACCGTCAAATCCCCGCGCCCATTATTCTCATCCCGCTTACCCGCAGAGGAGAAATCTTGGCACGGAGGCCCGCCAATAATCATCTGCGGCTTAAACTGCTCCACCGCGCCTACAGCCCGCACCGTATCGCTAAGGTCAAGCTGTATGGCCGGATGGGTAAAGTTATTGCGGTACACCGTTAGCGCGGCAGCCCAATTGTCAAACGCAGCCTCCACGGTAAACCCCGCCCGCGCAAAGCCAAGGCTCAACCCTCCACACCCGCAGAATAGATCTACGCAACGCATGATCAAAACAAATCTGGACTGTTTACCTTTCCTTCCATCTCTAGAACGCCACCATTCCCCTACTAAAGCGCGCGGCGCACCGTTCCCGATGCGCCGCGCCTAACAACAGCACTCACAAACTAATCCGCCAAGCTATGAATCACCAACCCGCTACGCAGCTTCGGCTCAAACCACGTCGTCTTCGGCGGCATGATGTTGCCCGTGTCGGCGATCTTCATAATCTGCTGCATCGACACCGGGTAGAGCGCAAATGCCACCTTCATCTCCCCGCTATCAACCCTGCGCGAAAGCTCCTCTAGGCCGCGGATACCGCCCACGAAATCGATACGCTTATCCGTGCGCAGATCCTTGATGCCCAGCACCTCATCGAGCGCATGCTTCGAAAGGATTGACACATCTAGCACCCCTATCGGGTCGTTCGGATCAAACGTTCCCGCCTTCGCCGTCAACGAGTACCACTCGCCGCCTAGATACATTCCATAGTTGTGGAATCCCTTCGGGTGGTAGGGTTCCTTGCCCATTTTCTTCACCTCAAACGACTTCTCCATCGCCTTGAGGAACTCAGCCTCCGAAAGCCCATTGAGGTCCTTCACCACGCGGTTATAGTCAATCACAAGAAGCTGATTCGCCGGGAATAGCACCGTCAGGAAGTAGTTGTACTCCTCCTTGCCCGTGTGGTGCGGATTCTGCTTCTTCTTCTCCGCGCCCACCAGCGCCGCGGCCGCCGTACGGTGATGCCCATCGGCCACGTATAGTGCCGGAATACCCGCAAAAATCTCGGTGATGCGCGCATTCACCTTATCATCGTCAATGATCCAGAAATGGTGGCCAAAACCATCCTCCGCCGTGAAATCATACTCCGGTGGATTTGCTACCACCTTCTTCACGATCTCATCTATCTCCGCGTTGTCGGGGTAGGCAAAGAACACCGGCTCAATGTTGGCATTCTGGTTACGGACGTGAATCATACGATCCTGCTCCTTGTCAGTACGCGTGAGCTCATGCTTCTTGATCTTGCCGCTCAGGTAGTCCTCAAAGTGGGCGCACACCGCTAGCCCATACTGCGTACGCCCATTCATCGTCTGCGCGTAAACGTAGTAATGCTCCTTGGCATCCTGCTTGAGCCAGCCCCGCTGCTGCCACAGCTTGAAATTCTCTACCGCCTTGTCGTACGCCTCCTGCGAGTGTTCGTCAACCATGGGGGTAAAGTCTATCTCGGGCCGCGTGATATGGAGCAACGACTTCTCGCCCGCCTCAGCCCGCGCCTCCTCGGAATTCAACACATCGTACGGCCGCGCCGCTACCTCCTTGACCAACTCTTTCGGTGGCCGTATGCCCTTAAAGGGCTTTATCATTACCATACTTTCTCTCTCTCCTCCTTTTAAGTGTAAATCCGCTGATTAGTAGTTACTAACCACTGACCACTTACTTATTCACCTGGAACGTCCTATCGCCGTTCTTGATGAACTTCACAATCTGGTCCGCCGCCGCGAGACCCGCGTTGATATTCGCCTCTGAGGTCTGCGCGCCCATCTTCTTCGGGGTGAAGAACACGCGATCGCCAAACTTATTGAACTCATCCACCTTCTCGGGCTGTATATCCGACGCGTAGCGCAAATCCTCACGCTCCGCCATCAGCTTTAGCAACCCATCCTCATCGATGATCTCCTTACGCGCCGTGTTGATGAGTACCGCGCCCTTCGGCATCTTCGAGAGCAAATTGTAGTTCAAAGACTTCTTCGTGGAGTCATTCGCCGGCACGTGAGTCGATACGTACTGGCACTTCGAGTAGAGTTCCTCCACAGAGCTCACCAGCTTCACCCCATCCTCAGCCATCGCGGTACGGTTAGCCTCTGAACGCGTCGATCCGTACACGTCCATCCCGAACGCCTTGCCTAGCCGCGCTAGCAACCGACCGATGTGACCGTACGCCTGAATACCCAACGTCTTACCCTTGAGCTCGCTGCCCGACTTGCCGTTGAACTTGTTGCGCGCCATGTAGATCATCATCCCCAACGCCAGCTCCGCCACGGCGTTTGAGTTCTGGCCCGGCGTGTTCATCGCCACAATGCCCCGCTTCGTGCAGGCATCCGTATCGATGTTATCATACCCCGCGCCCGCGCGCACCACAATCTTGAGCTTCTTCGCAGCATCGATTACCTCCGCCGTCACCTTGTCGCTACGCACGATCAGCGCATCGGCATCCGCCACCGCCTTCAGCAAATCGGCCTTATCCGTGTAGTTCTCCAGCAACGCCAGCTCAAAGCCAGCCTTCTCCACTATCGAGCGTATCCCATCCACCGCAACCTTTGCGAACGGCTTCTCCGTTGCCACCAATACCTTTGTCATTTCTTCCTAATTCTATTAAAGTTCTCAAAAAACATTTCCCCTACAAGCCTTCCCCTAAAAAAGGACGTAGGCGCGACAGGAACGTCCGAGCCGCCCAGCCTTGCCTACGTCCATAACGTTTCTCACGCCTCGCACCATGTCAGTCGCAACGCCACGCTGCAAGACGAGAGGGAGTCCAATCCCTAGGCGTTCTCCTTCTCAAAGCTCTTCATGCACGCCACCAACGCCTCCACATCCTCCTGCGAGCAGGCATTGTAGATCGACGCACGGAAACCGCCCACCGAGCGGTGGCCCTTGATGCCCACCATGCCCTGCTTCGTGGCGTAGTCAAGGAACGCATCCTGCTTGTCCTCATAGCCCTTCGCCATCACAAAGCACACGTTCATGATCGAGCGGTCGGCCTTCTCAGCCGTGCCCACGAACATCTTGTTGCGATCGATCTCCGCGTAGAGGGTCTCAGCCTTCTTCTGGTTGCGCTTTAGCATCGCCGCCACGCCGCCATTGTTCTTCACCCACTTCAGCGTCTCGTGCATCAAGAAGATAGCCGACACAGGAGGCGTATTGTACATCGAGCGGTTCTTCACCTCTTCGCCCCAGTGCGTGGCGTAGTTCACCATTGAGGGCAGCGTACGCCCCGAACGGCCGAACATATCCTTACGGATGATGGCAAACGTCACGCCGGCAGGCCCCACGTTCTTCTGCGCACCGCCGTAAATCATAGCGTACTTCTTCACGTCAACCGGACGGCTCATGATATCCGACGACATGTCCGCAATGAGCGGCACAGGGCTCGTGATGTCCTCATGGATCTCCGTTCCGTAAATCGTGTTGTTCGTGGTGATATGGAAGTAATCCGCATCCGTGGGCACCGTGTACCCCTTCGGGATGTACGTGTAGTTCTTATCCTCCGATGAGGCCACTACCACCGTCTCGCCGTAGAGCTTCGCCTCCTTGATGGCCTTCTTCGCCCAAACGCCCGTTTGCAGATAGGCAGCCTTGCTCTTCAAGAAGTTTGCCGGCACCTCAAAGAAGTGCGTCGACGCACCGCCGCCCAAGAACAGCACCGCGTAGTCCTCTGGGATGTTGAGCAGCTCGCGCCACAGCTCAACCGTTTCGTTCATCACTCGCTCCCAGCCCTTCGTGCGGTGCGAAATTTCAAATAGCCCTATGCCCGTTCCATCAAAATCACGAGCGGCTGCAATCAGCGATTCAATCGCCTCCTTCGGCAGGACGCAAGGCCCCGCGTTAAAATTATGCTTTGCCATTAGACATCACTTTTTTTATTACTCCTTACTTCCAACGTAACGCCCTCCTCAGGCTTACACGCTCCAAAGTTCGTGAACTTTTCCCGAATAAAAAAATATTTCTTCTAAATTGTCCCCTCGCTACGCAAATCCAGCGCATTTCCTTCCCCCGGCTACACCATCCCCTCAGCCCCTTTTGCCCTCCTGCTTAGACTGCACCCCATGCAGCATCCATTCTCCCCGCAGAGCCGCTATCGCCCTCCGCGCTCCGTGTGCTGCCCGCCCATCTCACCCAGCCGCGCCAATGCCTCCGCCACCGTGAACGCCCCATCGAGCCGGGCTGTATCAAAAACCATCATGTAGTGGTAGCGACGCTTAGCCTGCCGGGATGCCACCTCTGCCCACTTCTTCCCCAAGTAAATCTTTCTACGTGAGTCCGCATTGTCCCTATCGTCCCCTTTGGTTTCCAACGCCACCACATCCCCATTCGCGAGCCACAGCAAAAAATCGGGGTAGTGGTTGATAAATCCATTTATCACGAACCCTTTGCCCCGCTCCCCGTTGCGGTGCCAGCACTCCACGCTGTCAAGCTCCGCCACCCGCTCTATCACGCTGCGCTCCAGCGCATTCATATCCCCCTCCATCTCGTAGAGTGCCTTCTGCAGCCCTGCGATGGGCTGGCGGGGCATGATGGCCGTCGGCAACTCGTAATCCTCCACGCTAAAGACACGCCCCGTTGTCTCCCACGCCTCGAATTGCAGCTGCCTATGCGCCTCAAGCAGCTGCATCACCTTCTCACGAAACGCCCGCTGCGTCCCGGTCCAATCATCAAGCAGCATTTCTCGCGCATCTTCGTTCAAAGAGTTCAGCACCCGCCCAACGTACTCATTCAGCTGGCTATCGGCTATGCTCGGAAAATCCATATCAAGCACCACGCTCTTCTTCATTTCACGTAGACGTGCCTCCCCCGAAAAACGGTAAAAATATTCCCGCATGCGCTGCAGCACGCCGCTGCTCACCTGCCGATTTACCACGCGCGACTGCCCCGCCCCGATACGCTCCAGATCCACGCTCCGTGCATTCGTCTCCCTCCGCGCAAAATTTACATGCAGATCCGCGGTGGAGAGGTCAAGCCCCGTTGATAGGCACTCCGGGCTAAGGTGGTCTATCTGCTCACGCAACTCGTTAAAATACTGCGTTTTATAGCTATACGCAAGCTGTGGCAGCCGCTCTAACTTTATGCGCTCCCGAAAACGTTCCACCACGGCGTACTCCCGCATCCTACTCTTCACCTCCAGCGGCACGCGGAGCATGGACAGGGGTCCGCCCTGCTGCGCCTTAGCCATCTGCTCCCCGTACTGCTGCTGCTCCCGAATCGCTGTCTGCTCTATCCTTGAAATCATCTCTGCCGTAGGTTCTTCCACCGAAGAAGCTGACGCATCGTCCCCTTCTACGGGTGGATACCTCTCCTCATGCGCACGCCCCTGCGAATCGTCCTTTAAATCTAAACGCAGCTGCTGCGCCTTCGCGGGCTGCGTGGTATCCTCCCCCACGCAGTAATCCCGATCCGTAAAGCCTGCCCCCTCAAGCCCCGCAATGACGCTATCGAGCGTAGCGCTAAAATCAGCGGAGCTACTGAATACGTACGACATGTTTAGCAGTTCATCGGGGTGACGCTGCACGTAGGGTTGCCGCAGCACACGCCCCAAAATCTGCTCCACCTCAACCCGTGAAGAGCGGTTCGCCACCGTGGCCAGCACGTACGCAAAGGGGCAATCCCACCCCTCCCGCAACGCATTTACCGTGATGACAAAGCGCACCTCGCATCCGCGCGACATCAGGTCAACCCCCTGCAGCTCATCAAGGTCTGCCGTCTTCACCCGCACCTCATCCCGCCCCACGCCGTAACCCAGGAGCTGCTCCTTTATCTTGTCGTAGGTCAACGTTTCCTCGCCGCGCCGCGGCTGCGCTTGCAGCAGCACTATCGGCCGCACGTACTCTGCGCCCCGCTCCCGCTCCGCCTCCCTTGCGCGCCGCTCTAGGCTCCGCTGGTAGGCCACCGCCGCCTGCACCACTTCCTCCTCCTGCGAAAAGTTGTACACCACCACCGGCAGCTTCACCATCTCCGCCTCCTTGAGCCGCAGCGCATCCACGCTGCTTATGATGTTGCTCTCCTGCCGAGGCGTTGCCGTGAGGTTCAGAATGAAGCGGGGGTGCAGCTGCCGCATCACCTCTTCGCGCAGCTCAGCGTGAAAATTATGGCTTTCATCAATCACCACCACAGGGCGTAGGTGCGCCAGCACCTGTATTAAACCCGTTTCATCCGACTCTTCCACCCGCGGCGTTTCCGCCGTGTAGTACTTCACCCAGCTGAGTAGATTCCCATTCTCACGGTACACCCTGCGCCCCTCTGCGTTATTCGTGGCGAACGACTGCACGCTCAGCACAAACACTGTCAGCTGCCCCTCCACTTCGGGCGGCGTGATACCCTCCCCGAAGAGCGCATCCTCTTTATTCACCACGCGCACGCAGCGCCCCGCGGCACGCTCCAGCATTACGCGGTACGGGTGTCGCGGGTCGCTGAGCCGTGCGTACGTCTGTTGCAAAATGGCATCTGACGGTACAAACCACGCCACCACCCGCTCGCCGCCCGCCCGTCGGGCAGCCTCTACCAGCGGGCCCAGCGCGCAGCAAGCTATTAGCGTTTTCCCGCCGGCCGTGGGTACTTTTAGCGTCACCCGCGGCACACCCGGCGTAGCTCGGTCGCTATAGGCATGCATATCGCTCCCATGCCCCACCCGCACCCCGCGTGCGTCCCAGTACGACTCGTAGGCTTTGGGCAAATCTCCGCCCGCCACCTCCACGGCCGCAATGTAATCCTCCAAGTCCTGCAGCACCTCTTGTTGGTATCCCTTTAGCTCCATTTGCTACATCCTTTTTAACTCCACCCCGTATCCATTACCGTTTCGACGCTCACTACCCGCTACCCTCTCTCCAGCCCCCGCGGAATCTTTTTGAACGTTACCCCGGCCGCCGCCAGCACCTCG
>ERZ1673752.1151-NODE-1151-length-39034-cov-12.476333_pt1 | contig 39034 bp, 37 predicted proteins | sample MGYA00580195_ERZ1673752 | MGnify/ENA primary metagenome ERZ1673752 (study PRJEB41218, sample SAMN15661744) | gut metagenome | host: Homo sapiens | place: Canada: London | collected 2015-08-20/2019-03-30 | study: EMG produced TPA metagenomics assembly of...
GACAGAGATGCGCCAAGAAATACCTTCCCCGGGGAAGCTAATCTTATCTCTTGACAGCTTCGTTATAATAAAGAAAACACCTGAAATCTGAAAGGGAACCCTTTTTATGAGAAAACGGATCATTGCCGCTGTTCTGGCGCTGGTGCTTCTTTGCGCGGGACTTGGCGGATGTGCGGCGCGGCAGGCGGAGCATGTGGATGTGCTGGCCACGACCGCGCCGGTGTGGAGCATGACGCAGGCGCTGCTGGAAGGCACCGGCCTCAGCTGCGGACGCGTCATTACGGAAAGCGTCTCCTGCCTGCACGACTATACGCTGACGGTCGCCCAGATGGAGAGAATCGGGCAGGCCGACGTTGTAGTCCTGAACGGCCTTGGGCTGGAGGATTTTATGGAGGATGCCCTCCGGACGGCGAAGGCCGTCGTCACGGCGTCCGACGGCGTCGAGACCCTGCCCGGCGAGGATGGCGAGGACCCGCATATCTGGCTCGATCCCGCGAACTGCATCCGCATGTGCCGGAATATCGCGGACGGCCTTTCGGCCATCTATCCGGACAAGCAGGAGACGATCGCACAGAACCTGCAGACTGTCACCGCTGCCTATGAAGCCGCGCAGGCCTATGGCGAGGAAGCGCTGCGGGAGCTGCGGTGCCGGAAGCTCGTGACGTTCCACGACGGCTTCTCCTATTTTGCCCGCGCGTTTGATCTCAAGATCGCCGCAGCCATGGAGATCGAGCACGGCAGCGAGCCGTCCGCCCGGGAGATTGAGGATGTCATTCATATCGTGGAGGAAAATGAACTTCCCGCCGTCTTTGACGAGGAAAACGGCGAGAGCCTGACGGCCGAGACCGTCGCGCGGCAGACCGGCGCGAAGCTCTATACACTCACCATGGGCATGGGCGAGGGCGAGATGGGCTGCACGGACGCGATTTACCGCAATATTGACACCATTCGGGAGGCGCTGGGATGATACCGCATACACACCCGCATACAGGCGACTGCAGCCACGCCTGCTGCCTGAAAATTGAACACCTGTCCGTCCATATCGGCGGCGACACCATTCTGGATGACATCAACCTGCACATGCACTGCGGGCAGATGGTCGCGCTCATCGGCCCGAACGGTGCGGGCAAATCGACGCTCATCCGCGCCATCCTCGGTCAGCGGGAATATGAGGGCAAGATCACCTTCCACGCCGCCGACGGCGCGGAGACGAAGCTCCGTATCGGCTACGTGCCGCAGAGCCCGGCCTTTGACCGCGGCGACCCGGTGAGCGTTATGGATCTTTTCACCTGCTGCATCTTCAGGCGTCCGGCCTTTCTCCGGCCGACGAAGGCCATGCGGGAGAAGGTTCTGGAGTGTCTGGCCAACGTCCACGGCGAAGCACTCATTGACAAGCGCATCGGCGCGCTGTCGGGCGGCGAATTGCAGCGGGTGCTGCTGGCGCTGGCGCTGGAGCCGATGCCGAACATTCTCATTCTCGACGAGCCGCTCTCGGGCGTGGACGTGGAGGGCATGAGCCTTCTCATGGATATGCTCGATGAGATCCGCAAAAAATTTGACCTGTCGATCCTCATGACGACGCACGATTTTTCCATGCTGGAGCGGTACTGCGATCAGGTCGTGCTGCTGCAGGGGAAAATTCTGCGTCGCGGCACGCCGCTGGACGTGCTCTCGTCCGACGAGTTCGCGCAGGCATTCCGCATGGGAGGAGGTGCGCAGCTATGAGCGTCTGGTATGCAATTCTGGACGGCATCGGCCTTGAGATGTTCTCCATGGACTTTATGAAAAACGCGCTGCTGGCGGTTCTGCTGATGGCGCCGCTCTTTGGGCTTCTCTCAACCATGATCGTGACGGGGAAGATGAGCTTTTTCTCCGACGCGCTGGGGCATTCCGGCTTTACGGGCATTGCCATCGGGGCGCTGTGCGGCGCTGTGCAGCCGCTGTATTTTGCCGTGGGGCTGTCGGTTTTGTTTGCGCTGCTGTTTTCGTTCGTGCGCAGCCGCTCGAGCCAGTCGGCCGATACGATCATCGGCGTCTTTTCCTCGACGGCGGTCGCGCTCGGCATTTTCATCGTCACGCTGGGCGGCAGGAGCTTTACGAAGTTCAACCGCTATCTGATCGGCGATATCCTGTCGGTCACACCGGCAGAGATCGGCTTTCTGGCGCTCGTGCTGCTGGCCGTCGTGCTTTTGTGGGCATTCGGCTCGAACCGGCTGATTTTGACGGCGGTACATCCGCAGCTGGCGTCCTCCCGCGGCATTGCGACGAAGCGCAACGAAACGCTCTTCACCGTCGCCATCGCCATCGTCGTGACGCTGGCAATGAGCTGGGTGGGGCTGATGGTCATCAACTCGCTGCTGGTGCTTCCGGCGGCCGCGTCGCGCAATCTGGCGCGGAATCTGCGGCAGTATCATCTGCTGTCCGTTTTGTCGGCGCTCGTGTGCGGGCTGCTGGGACTGGTGACGGCATATTTTCTCGGCTGCTCGGCAGGCGCGACGATCGCGCTGTATCTGGCGGTCTATTTTGCCGTGTCGTTCGCACTGCGGAAGAGAGTCGGTTAAAAACCGCGACATAGCATAAAACTTTGCCGGGATCCCGTGCGGATTCCGGCTTTTCTGCCACTTGTATGCAAGAAAGAAGTGTGCTAAACTTTGGATAAAAGGAGACAGGCAGGAGATGACCACTTGGACTGGGAGCAGCTTCGAACCGTAAAAAAGCCGGTCGTGCTCTACGGCATGGGCAACGGCGCGGACCGCATTCTGAATGCGCTGGCGCGGTATGGGATCGCGGCGAGCGGCGTCTTTGCCAGCGACGCGTTTGCGCGCGGGCAGCTTTTCCGCGGCTTCCCGGTGCTCCGCTATGACGAGGCAAAGGCGCGCTTCGGCGATATGCTCATCCTGCTGGCCTTCGGCACGGGCGATCCTGCCGTCATGGCGCAGATCGATAAGATCGCGCGCGAGCAGGAGCTGTATGCCCCGGATTTTCCCGTCGTGGGGGATACCCCCTTCGACCGGCAATTTTACGAGCGGCACCGTGCGGAATTGGAAACGGTTCACGCGCAGCTGGCGGACGAGCAGTCGCGCAGGGTTTTGCAGAGCGTCATTGACTATAAGCTCAGCTGGGAGCTGCCGCGGCTGCGCGCCTGCGAGACGGATATCGATGAAGCGTATGCCGAACTTCTCCGCCTTGCCCCCGGTGAGACGCTGGTCGACCTCGGCGCATACAAGGGCGACACCGTGCAGGAATTTGTCCGCCGCTGCCCGGATTACCGCGCCATCTATGCGGTCGAACCGGACGCGTATTCCTTCCGGCGGCTGCTGGCTTCCGTGCAGGGCCTGCGGGGCTGCACCTGCGTGCAGGCGCTGGCCGGGCGGGAGTGCGGCACGGCGTCTTTTGCGGCCAAGGGCGGACGCGGCTCCCACAAGGCAGCCTCCGGCGTCCCGACGCCGGTCGTAAGCGCGGACGCGCTGCTCGCAGGCCATCCGGCAAGCTTCTTTAACATTGACGCCGAGGGCAGCGAGCGCGAAGCGATTTTAGGCGCAGCCGAAACCATCCGCCGGGATAAGCCGAAGCTCCTGCTGGCCGCCTATCACCGCAGTGAAGACCTGTTTGCGCTGCCGCAGCTGGTTTTGTCCCTGCGCGGCGATTACCGGATCTATCTGCGTCACCACCGGCAGATACCGGCCTGGGATATCAATTACTATTTCGTATAAATTTGTATAAACTAGAAACAGAGGACTCCCCATGAAAATTGCAGACATTCACGCACATATTTTCCCGGAAAAGCTGGCGGAAAAGGCGTCGCACTCCATCGGCGACTTTTACGGCGTCGACATCGAGCGCGAGGCCGACATGCAGTGCCTGACCGCCGAGGACAAGCTCGCCGGGATCACCCGCTGCGTCGTTTCCAACTCCGCGACGGGGCCGAAGCAGGTCTATAACGCCAACACCTTCCTTGCCGAGGCCGTCAAGGGTCATCCAGGCTATATCGCCTTCGGCACGATCTATCCCGGCATGGACGGCTTTGAAGAGGAGCTGGACCGCATGGTGGGGCTTGGCCTGCGCGGCATCAAGATCCACCCGGATTTCCAGAAGCTCGCCATCGATGACGAGAGCGGCATCGAAACGTATAAGGCCATCGCCCGGCGGGAGCTTCCGGTTTTGTTCCACATGGGCGACAACCGGTATGACTTTTCTTCGCCGGAGCGGCTGACGAATCTTCTGCGGCGCGTGCCGGATCTCAAGGTCGTGGCCGCGCATTTCGGCGGCTGGAACATCTGGCCGCAGTCGCTGGCGCACCCGCAGCCGGAAAGCGTCCTGTACGACACGTCCTCCACGCTCGGCATGACCGACCGGGAGATCGTCATGCGCCTGATCGATAAGATCGGCCCCGACCGCCTGCTGTTCGGCACGGACTTCCCGATGTGGAGCCCGAAGGAGGAGCTGGCGCGCTTCATGTCGCTCGATCTTGATGACAGCTCCCGGCAGAAGATCCTCTATGACAATTTTATGAAGCTCCTGAAGCTTCACGATTAACAGGAAAGAGGCGGCTTTTATGTATCAGATCGGCATTGACATCGGCGGCACCAATATTAAGATCGGTCTTCTGGACGAGGCGCTGGAGCTTGCATCGGTCTGCTCCATCCCGTTCCCGCACACGACAGCGCAGGACATGGCGGAGAAGATCCACGCAGCGATCCTGACGCTTCTGGACGGCTGCGGCGCGAAGCTTTGCGACGTGCAGTCGGTCGGCGCGGTCGTCCCCGGCAGCATCGACGCGAGCGGCGAGACGGTCCTCGACGCATACAATCTGGATTTCCACAACGTCCCGCTCAAAAAGATCCTGCAATCACAGTTCCCCGGCATCCCCGTCTATATTGCCAACGATGCCAACGGCGCGGCGCTGGCAGAGCTCTACAAGGGCGCGTTCGTCGGGCATAAGACCGGCGTTCTGCTGACGCTCGGCACAGGGCTTGGCGGCGGCATCATCCTGAACGGCAAAATGTTCAACGGCGGCATGAACCACGGCGTCGAGCTGGGGCATGCGTATCTTGTCGACGGCGGAGAGCCGTGCAGCTGCGGCAATCACGGCTGCATGGAGGCCTACTGCGCGGCAAGCGTCCTCGCGCGCGACGGCCGCCGCGCCATGCAGGCACGCCCCGAAAGTCTTCTGGCGCAGAAGACCGGCGGCGACGCAGCAAAAATCACGCCCAAGCTCGTCACCGACTGCGCCAAGGCCGGAGACAAGACGGCGCTGGCTGTCTTCCAGACATATCTTGACCATCTCAGCTCCGCCTGCGCGTCCATTTATCACATTCTCGACCCGGAGGTTCTTGCGCTCGGCGGCGGTCTGAGCGCGGCGGGGCCGTTTTTGTTTGAGCCTCTTGAGGAGCTCGTCAGCAAAAAGTGCTTTTTCAGCGAGCACGGTCCGCTGGTCCCGGCGGTGCTCGGCAACGAGGCCGGTATGATCGGCGCGGCGCTTCTGGCGCGCGACGCCGCGGTATAAGCTTGGAGTTTCCACCCATCATCTTGTTTTGAAGGAGTGTTTTCTATGGTAACAGTCAATTTTGAAGGCGCAGCTTCGTTCTATCCGCATACGCCCGACCGCGCGGCGGCGCAGGCCGCCTATGACACGCTCGTGAGCCGTTCCGGCGCGGGCAATGACTTTACCGGCTGGCTCGATCTGCCGGTAAACTATGACAAGGAAGAGTTCGCCCGCATCCAGAAGGCCGCACAGAAGATCCAGTCCGATTCCAAAGCGCTGGTCGTCATCGGCATCGGCGGCAGCTATCTCGGCGCGCGCGCCGTGGTGGAGCTGCTGAAAAGCCCGAACTACAACGCTCTGCCCAAGAGCACACCGGACATCTACTTTGCCGGCAACGGCATTTCCTCCGACGCTGTGACGGAGATCTTCACGATGATCGGCGACCGGGATTTTTCCGTCAACGTCATCTCCAAATCCGGCACGACGACTGAGCCCGCCATCGCGTTTCGCCTTTTCAAGCAGGCACTTGAAAAGAAATACGGCGCAGACGGTGCGCGCGGCCGCATCTACGCCACAACCGACCGGAAAAAGGGCGCGCTCAAGACGCTCGCCGACCGCGAGGGCTATGAGACGTTTGTCGTCCCCGACGATGTCGGCGGCCGCTATTCCGTGCTGACGGCTGTGGGTCTGCTGCCCATCGCCTGCTGCGGCATCGACATTGAAAAGCTGATGCAGGGCGCGCAGAAAGAGCGCGAGCAGACACTCGCCGCCGGCATTGACAGTGCTGCCGCGCAGTATGCCATGAGCCGTCAGGCGCTGTATGCCGCGGGCAAGACCACGGAAATTCTGGCTGCCTATGAGCCGTCGTTCCGCTTCATGAGCGAATGGTGGAAGCAGCTCTACGGCGAGTCCGAGGGCAAGGACGGCAAGGGCATTTTCCCCGCGTCCGTCGATCTGACGCCGGATCTGCACTCCATGGGCCAGTATATCCAGGACGGCAAGCGCATGCTGCAGGAGACGGTCGTGTTTTTTGACAAGGCCAGAACGTCCATCACCGTCCCGTCCGACGAGGAGAACCTCGACGGCCTCAACTATCTTGCGGGCCGCGAAATGAGCTATATCAACGAAAAGGCCATGCAGGCCACCAAGGCCGCGCATATTTCCGGCGGCGTCCCCGTCACCGAGCTCCGCCTGCCGGAGATCAGCGAGCAGACGCTCGGCGCGCTCATCTACTTCTTTGAGTTCGCCTGCGGCGTGTCCGGCTATCTCTCGGGCGTCAACCCCTTCAACCAGCCCGGCGTGGAAGCCTACAAGAAAAACATGTTCCGCCTGCTCGGCAAACCCGGCTACGAAGCATGAGATGATGCAAAAAAGCGGCGCTGTTCCTAAGAACAGCGCCGCTTTTTTATTTCTGCTCCGGATCCGGGAAATAGGTCAGCATGCGGGGGTTATTTTCGATCGAGTCGGGGTCGATGCCCTTGGCGTCGCACCAGCGGAAGAAGGCTTTATTGAGGAACGCGCCCAGATTCTGCATGGCGCTGTAGAGGTTGATCTCATCCTCGCCCACAAACAGGATCGTATTGATGCCGCCGCGGGTCATCAGGCTCCGCTGGCCCTTGATCTGGTTATAGTGGTACGTCTTTTTTCCGTGTCCCCACGCCTTATAGAGGAAGCCCTCGTCGTCATAGTAGATCGACACGGAAAAATATGTACACAGCAGGATGATGCCGAAAATGATCGCCGCGATGCTGCCGAGGAGCAGCAGCGTGTCGTCCTTCTTCGAGACGAACTGCACCAGCACGGCCACGCCGAGAAACAGCAGAACCACGCCGAACACCGCGCTGCGGCGCGGGGGCCGTACGACCTGCTTGCTCTTTTCCAGCTTGGACTTCGGGAAGATCAGCTTCAGAAGCGTATCGATCAGAAAGCAGATCAGAAAGACCGCCGCACAGACAATGACAACAAAGATCAGCTTCATGCCTCGCCCTCCTCAATGGGTGCGGAAATGACATACTGCACCGGAATGTCATAGTCGTCCACGTCCAGATGGTCAAACATCTGGAAGCCGTAGCACAGAGCCAGCGTCACATGCTTCGGGTGGGCAGCGAGATACTTGTCGTAGAAGCCGCCGCCGTAGCCGCAGCGGTGGCCTTCCGGGTCAAAGGCCAGTCCCGGCATCAGGATGAGCGCCGTCTCGTCGTCGGCCTCCGGGCCGTCCGCGACCGGCTCCGGGATGTTGTACGCGCCGGGCGCGACGGCGGAGAGATCGTCCAGCCAGAGAAATTTCATCGTCTCGCCGAAGACCTTCGGCACGGCCACGCGCTTGCCGTCGGCCTGCGCCTGCCGGAGGATGCCCGCCGTGCGGACCTCCTGATTGTAGGAAAGATAGCCGTATACGCTCTTTGCGGCCTGATAGGCCGGGTGGCCGAACAGCAGCGCAGCCAGACGGCGGCTGGCATCTTCGATCTGTGCCGGGGTCAGCGCGCGTTTTTTCGCGCGGATCTCCGCGCGCAGAGCTTTTTTATCCATATCGTGCCTCCTGCGGGCAAAGTTCCGTGCGCCGTTTGCGCACGGTTCTTTGTTATTCTACCTCGGAAACGCCTCCGCGTCAACCGGACTGTGCCGGAAAGCTCGAATAGACCTGCCCGGGCACAAGCGCCGTGCCGCGCAGGCGCGCCAGTTCCGAGACGGTACAGAACGTGTATCCCTGCGCCTGCAGCCGGTCGACGGCCTGCAGCGCGCACCGGACGGAATGCTCCGACAGGTCGTGCATCAGGATGATCCCGCCGTCGTGCGCGTCCGACAGGACTGTCGTCAGAACGCCGTCCCACGCGGCATGATCCCAGTCGCACGGGTCGACCGACCATAGGATCACCGACAGCTCCAGCTCCTCCGCCGCATCCAGCAGCTGCTCGCTGTACAGTCCGCCGGGCGGCCGGAAGAGCCTTGCGCGCACGCCGCAGCACTCGCTCACGGCCTGCATGTTTTCCGTCAGATCAGCCAGCACGGCCTCTTTGTCCAGCTTCTGCATATAATCATGGCAGCTGCTGTGCAGGCCGATCTCATGCCCCTCGGACGCGATGCGCACGAGCGTATCCGGAAACTGCTCGATCCGGTAGCCGCAGACAAAAAACGTCGCATGCACCTGCCGCGCGGCCAGTCCGTCCAGAAGCGCCTCGGTCAGTTCGCCGGATGGCCCGTCGTCAAATGTCAGCGCCAGATATTTTTTCGGCACGTCCGACGCGCGCGCCGCAGGCCTTGACAGCAGCAGCGCCAGCGCGGCGAGCAGGCAAATGATCTTTTTCATGCGCAGCCTCCTTTCCAAACGCTTTTAGTATGCACGAATTGCGCGCGGATATTTGACGTTGCGGGCAAAATAGAGTATGATATTTCTGAAATACGAGTTTTGCGAGGAAGGATATGCTGGAAAAACTGAAGCTGGTCGAAGCGCGGTATCTCGAAATGGCCGAACGGGCGTCCCAGCCGGATTTTTATAACGACGCAAAGGCCGCCGCGCAGCTGTTAAAGGAGCAGCGGCAGCTCGAGCCGATCATCACTGCCTATCGCAGCTACAACAAAACGCTTGCCGAGCAGGAGGATCTGCGCGCCATGCTCTCAGAGGGGCTGGAGCCGGAAATGAAGACGCTGTGTCAGGAGGAATTTGCGCAGAACAAAAAAACGCTTGAAGCGCTGGAGCAGGAGCTGAAGATCCTCCTTCTGCCGCGCGACCCGAACGACGACAAGAGCGTCATCATGGAGATTCGCGGCGGCGTCGGCGGGGAAGAGAGCGCGCTGTTCGCCCACAGTCTGTACCGGATGTACACCATGTACGCCGAATCGAAGCACTGGACCGTGACGCTTCTTAACTACAATGAAACGGAGCTTGGCGGCGTCAAGGAAGCGGATTTTGAAATTCAGGGCGCGGGGGCATATTCCCGCCTGAAATTTGAATCCGGCGTCCACCGCGTGCAGAGAGTGCCGGAGACCGAATCCGGCGGGCGCGTACACACGTCGACCGCGACGGTCGCGGTGCTGCCGGAAATGGAACAGGCCGAGGTCGAGATCCGGCCGGAGGACATTGAAATGCAGGTCTACCGCTCGTCCGGCGCGGGCGGCCAGCACATCAATAAAACCAGCTCCGCTGTGCGGCTCATCCACAGGCCGTCCGGCATCGTGGTCGCGTGTCAGGAGGAACGGTCGCAGGTGCAAAACCGCGAAAAATGCATGCAGATGCTCGCCTCCAAGCTCTATCAGATCGAGCAGGAACGCATCTCCTCCGCCGTCACGTCCGAGCGCCGCAGTCAGGTCGGCACCGGCATGCGCAACGAGCGCATCCGCACCTACAATTTCCCCCAGGGCCGCGTCACCGACCACCGCATCGGTCTGACGCTCTACAAGATCGACAGCATCATGGACGGTGCGCTGGACGAGCTCATTGACGCGCTCGTCACGGCAGATCAGGCGGAGAAACTGCAGAGCAGTCAGGAGGCTTGAGGAAAACCGGCAGATTTACGCCAAAAATCCCATTCCTTGCCTCTCCCTTTGGGAGAGGTGGCTGAGCGAAGCGAGGCCGGAGAGGGTAAACGCGCAAAACCCTCTCAGTCGCCTGCGGCGACAGCTCTCCCAGAGGGAGAGCCAAGCGGGGCTTCCCCGGAGGAATGACCAGCTTGCAAATCTGCATCAACATATCAAACATCAAGAAGGAATCACACTTGAAAACAGTCTATTTTCGTGACCCCACAAAAGAGAATATCGAAGCTGCCGCGAAGATTATCCGGGGCGGCGGGCTTCTGGCTATCCCGACGGAGACCGTCTACGGTCTTGGCGCGGACGCGCTGAACGAGGACGCGGTGCTGCGCATTTTCCTTGCCAAGGGCCGTCCGCAGGACAATCCGCTTATCATCCACGTGCCGGACGCCTCATGGCTGGAGCGCTACTGCGAAAGCGTCCCGCAGGAGGCCTATGCGCTGGCCGAAAAGTTCTGGCCCGGCCCGCTTACCATGATCCTTCCGCGCAAGTCCATCGTCCCGCTGCGCACAACGGGCGGGCTGGAGACCGTCGGCGTCCGCTGCCCGAACCATCCCATTACGCGCGCGATCATCGCCGCGGCGGATGTCCCCATCGCCGCACCCTCCGGCAACACCTCCGGCCGTCCCAGCCCGACCTGCATCGCGGATATGATCGAGGATATGGACGGCAAGATCGAGGGCATGTTTGACGGCGGGCCCTGCACCGTCGGCGTCGAGTCGACGATCATCGACCTGACCTGCACGCCGCCGCGCCTGCTCCGCCCGGGCGGACTGCCGCTTGAGGCGCTGGAGGACGTCCTCGGCCATGTGGTCGTGGACAAGGCCGTGGTCTCGCTCCTGAAAGAGGGCGAGCGCCCCAAGGCGCCCGGCATGAAATACCGCCATTACGCGCCGAAGGCCCCCGTCACCGTCGTGACCGGCGATCCGGCGGCCTCCGCGCAGTATATCCGCGCGCATCTGCCCGCGGGCGCGGGCGTCATCTGTTTCACCGAGTTCAAAGATCTCTTCCCTGGCCGCAGCATCCACGACCTTGGCCCGGCAGAGGACAAGGAGGAGCAGGCCCGGCGCGTATTTGACGCGCTGCGCGAATTTGACCACGAGACCGTCACCGAGATCTATGCCCAGTGCCCGGACACGGCCGGGCTTGGCCTTGCCGTCTCCAACCGGCTCAAAAAGGCGGCGGGCTTCCACGTGATCGAGGTATGAGCATGCTCATCATCGGTATCACCGGCCCGACCGGCTGCGGCAAGACGACGCTGCTGCAGTGCATTGCCGTGCGCGGCGGATATACGCTGGACTGCGACGCACTGTATTATGAGCTGCTTGCGTCACCGGAGGGCGAAGCGCTCCGCCGCGAGCTGCGGGCCGCATTCCCGGACGCGTTCGGCGCGGACGGAAGCTTACAGCGCAAAGCGCTCGGCAGGCTCGTCTTCGGCAGCAGCGCGCGCATGGCGCAGCTCAATGAGATCGTCTTTTTCCATATCGGCAACGCCGTCCGCGCCCGGCTCGTCCGCGAGCAGGCGGCAGGCAGGCGGCTGTTTGCTGTCGACGCCATCAATCTGTTTGAATCCGGCCTCGCCGCGCTCTGCGATACGACCGTCGGCGTGCTCGCGAGCCGCGAGACGCGCATCACGCGCATCATGGCGCGCGATGATCTGACGCGGGACTACGCCGAGCTGCGCGTAAACGCGCAGAAGCCGGACAGCTTTTATGAAAGCCGCTGCAAAATCATTCTCCAGAACGCCGGGACGCGCGAGGACTTCGCGCGCACGGCTGACCAAATTATCACGAACATTCTGAAAGGAGCATTTCCCATGACAAAACAGGAACGAGAGGCGCTGCTCTACCAGCCGAAGCACGGCTATGACCGCCTGACAAAAGAGGACGAGGCCGCCATGCAGGCCTATTGCGAGGACTACAAAGCCTTCCTCGACCGCTCGAAGACCGAGCGCGAATGCGTCGTGTCCGCCGTGGAGCTGGCCGAAAAGGCGGGCTTCCGTGAGCTGAAAGCTGGTATGGCACTGCAGGCCGGGGACAAGGTCTACTGCGTCAACCGCGGCAAGTCCATTCTGCTGGCCGTCATCGGCAAGCAGTCTCTTGCCGAGGGCGCGAACATCGGCGCAGCCCACACCGACGCGCCGCGGCTCGACTTCAAGCCGAACCCCCTCTATGAAGAATCGGAGCTTGCCTATTTCAAGACGCACCACTACGGCGGCATCCGCAAGTATCAGTGGGTCACTGTCCCGCTGGAGCTGCACGGCAAGGTCGTCCGCACGGACGGCAGCGAGGTCTTTGTCAAAATCGGCGCGGACGCAGGCGACCCGCAGTTCGTCATCAACGATCTGCTGCCGCACCTCGGCCGCGAGCAGGGCAAAAAGCCCCTCAACGAGGCCATCCCGTCCGAATCCCTCAACATCCTCATCGGCAGCTGGCCGGAGCCGGACGACGACAGCGCGAACCGCGTCAAGCTCGCCGTCATGCGCATCCTGCATGAAAAATACGGCATTGTGGAGGAGGATTTCATCTCCGCCGAGCTGGAGGCCGTCCCGGCGGCGAACGCCCGCGACCTTGGCTTTGACCGCAGCATGATCGGCGCTTACGGCCATGACGACCGCGTCTGCGCGTATGCAGAGCTGGCCGCCATCCTGCAGCTGGACGCGCCGGAGAAGACCGCCGTGTGCATCTTCGCCGACAAGGAAGAGATCGGCTCCGAGGGTGTCTCCGGCATGCAGTCCGAGGCGTTCGAGCAGTTCATGGATACGCTCTGCCACGCACAGAACGTCCGGCTGATCGACTGCCTGTCCAAGTCCTTCTGCATGTCCGCCGACGTGACCGCGGCCTATGACCCGAACTTCGCGGACGTCTATGAAAAGCGCAACTCCGCCTTCCTCAACTACGGCATCGGCCTTTGCAAGTACACGGGCGCGGGCGGCAAGTCCGGCGCGTCGGACGCCTCGGCGGAGGTCGTCGGCCGGATCCGTAAGCTCTTCAATAGCAACGGCGTCATCTGGCAGATGGCGGAGCTTGGCAAGACCGACGCGGGCGGCGGCGGAACGGTCGCAAAGTACATGGCCAAGCGCAACATCGACACGCTCGACGCAGGCGTCCCGGTTCTCTCCATGCATGCGCCGTATGAGACTGTCGCAAAGCTCGACTGCTACATGACCTACAAGGGCATGAAGGTATTCTTCGAGCAGAACTAAATTTCCGATTCCTCGGAATATTCACAAACCCTCCGGCATAGATATATGCCGGAGGGTGTTTTCATGCAAAGTCTGATTTCCGATCCTGTTCCCATGACAGCCGAGCGTCAGGAGGCGTATCTGCTGCGCCTGCGGCGGCAATTCCCGTTTGTCTATGTCAAAACGCTGACCCGGACGGCCTTTGGCCGCCGTGTCTGCGCACTGCAGCTGGGCGCGGGCAGCCGCAAGGTGCTCCTGACCGCAGGCCACCACGCCAACGAGTGCATCACGGCCGATGCACTGTGGCAGTGGCTGTTTACATACTGTGACGCGGTGCTGCACGGCGGACGCATCGGCGGCGCAGACGCGCGGGAGCTGTATCACGAGTCCATGGTCTATCTTGTTCCGCTGGTCAATCCAGACGGCGCGGATTTGGCTGCAGGCAGCCTGCCGCCGGACAGCCCGGAATACCGGGCCGCGGCGTCCATTGCCGCGCAGTACCCGGACATCCCGTTCCCATCCGGCTGGAAGAGCAATCTGCGCGGTGTCGATCTGAACCTCAACTATCCAGCCCGGTGGGAGCTGGCGCGGCGCATCAAAAAGGAGCATGGCGTTTCCGGCCCCGCTCCGCGTGATTTTGTCGGCTTTTCCCCGCTTGACCAGCCGGAGACGGCGGCGCTGGCCGCGTTCACCTGCTGCATCCATCCGGATGTGATGCTGGCCCTGCACACGCAGGGACGTGTGATCTATCCCGGCCCGGCCGAAACTGCGCCGCCCGGCTCCGAGGCCCTGGCGGCGGCGCTTTCTGCCGCGTCCGGCTATCCGGTCGAGCCGGTGCCGCCGGAATCTGCCAACGCGGGCTTCAAGGACTGGTTCCTGCAGCGCTTCCACCGGCCTGCCTTTACCATTGAAGCAGGCCTTGGGGAAAATCCGCTGCCGCAGGCGCAGCTGCCGGAGATCTATCAGGCGCTCTGCGGTATCATTACGGCTGCGCTTTCCGGGTAGCCGTGCTTTCCGCCTCGGTCGTCATTTCGTTGAAGGCTGCCGTGTCAAAGGTCACGACCAGATGATAGGTCTTCTTCCCGTCCTGCAGCCGCGCCTCGATCGTCCGGCGGAGCTCCGCCGTGCGGCTTTCCAGATCGGCGGGGATGACCATGTCAAAGATCACGTTCGCGTGATGCTGGCCGCTGACCATCCGGAAATCATGGATGCTCAGGCGCGGGTCGAGGTCATGGATGATGGCCTGCAGCCGCTCTTTGACGGCGGTGACCTCCGGGTCGTCGGTGACGATGGGGTCATAGTGAATGACAAGCTCCACATGCAGCTCCTTTTTCACCTGCCGCTCGATCTCGTCCAACAGCTCGTGGGCGATCAGCGGGTCGATCCGGTGGTCGATCTCGGCGTGGACGCTGGCGAAGCGGCGGCCGGGACCGTAATCGTGGACGATGAGGTCATGGATGCCGAGGATATTGACGTGCGAGGTCATGGTGTAGGCGATGGCGTGCACCAGCTCCTCGTCGGGCTTCGCGCCGAGCAGCGGGTCGATGGTGTCCTTCGCGATGCCGATGCCCGACCAGATGATAAACAGCGCGACAAGAAGACCGACGTAGCCGTCGATCCGCAGCCCCGTGAGCTGCCCGATGACGCAGGCCAGCAGAACGGCGCTCGTCGCGATCACGTCGTTCCGGCTGTCCGCAGCCGTGGCCGAGAGGGTGGCGGAGCCGATTTTTCTTCCCAGCTTCCGGTTAAAAAGCGCCATCCAGAGCTTCAACGCGATCGACAGCGCGAGCACGGCGGCGATGAGCACGGAAAACTCCACCGGTGCCGGGTGCAGGATCTTTTCAAACGAGCTTTTGACCAGCTCCACGCCGATCGCCAGGATCATCGCCGCCACGACAAGCCCGGACAGATACTCCATCCGCGCGTGCCCGTAGGGATGCTCCTCATCCGCCGGGCGCGAGGCCAGCTTGAACCCGATCAGCGTCACGACCGAGCTGGAGGCGTCCGAGAGGTTATTGACGGCGTCCGCCGTAATGGAGACGCTGCCGGACAGCGTCCCGGCGAGGAGCTTCCCCGCAAACAGCAGCACATTGCACACGATCCCGACCAGTCCCACCAGCCGCCCATAGCTGGCCCTGACGGCGGGATCTGCAGTATTCTGATGGTTTTTGACAAACAGCCGCAGCAGAAGCTCTGTCATGGCGCATTCCTCTTTCCGTGTGCGTATTTCTTTATACTATACCGCGCAGGCACGCGCGGTGCAAGAAAATTCTGCGCCTTCCGCTCCGGAAGGCGCGTCTGTCTGCAATCTGATTTTATGTTTATCAAATCAATATTGATTTTCTGATGAGACTATGGTATAAACAGTGGCAGAAAGGAGGACGGATCCATGAACTATGAAATGATAGCCAGGCTCGTAAAGGCAAGCGGCGTTTCCGCCGGAGAGCTGATCCTCATCCACTTCTGGGGCGAGAACGAAGATAAGGCAATCGCAGACCGCTTTGCCGCAGCCGTCGCCGCGCTGGGCGCGACGCCCGTTCTTCTGCAGCAGGCGCGCACGATCAACCGTGAAATTTTCGCAGCCGCGAAGGACAGCTGCTTTGACACGCGGTATTTTGACCTGTTTTCCGGATTTGACGCCGTATTGGACGTATTCGCCTATCAGCCGATCATCCTCGGATACGAGCTGGAGGAGAAGCAGATGGACCTGTATCGCCGGTATATCTCGCAGCTGTTTGAAAAGCTTGTGACATGCCGGCGGTTCACGCAGATCCGCATCCCGACAGAGGCCAACGCGGAGGAGTCCGGTCTTGACCCGCAAGACTATATCCGGCGCATGACGAGGGCGTATGACGTTGACTATGACGCTGTCCGCGCGGCTTGTGGGCGCGAGCTTGCGCGCATCTCCGGCGGGACGCAGGCGGTCATCCATACGGGCGACACGTGCACGCTGCGTCTGGATCTGACTGGACGCACATGGCTCATCGACGCCGGCGACGGGGATCTTCCCTGCGGTGAAGTTTATATCGCCCCGGTCGAGGAACAGACGCACGGAACGGTGTTCTTTGAGACGTTCTATCTGGACGAGGTAAAATACACGGACGTGACCCTGCAGATCACAGACGGCGAGGTCACCGGCAGCAGCTGCGCAGAACTTGCGGAGCAGTTCGCCCGGATGCCGCGGGAAAACCGGATCGTCTGCGAGCTGGGACTGGGCATGAACCCCAATGTCACGGAGCTGTGCGGGTATACCCTGCTGGACGAAAAAATGGCGGGGACCTTCCACATCGCGGTCGGCGCAAATACGATGTTCGGCGGGAAAAACAGGGCGACCGACCACGCTGATTTTGTCGGCCGCGGAAAGATCGAGGTGCTTGCATGATGGAACAGAAGATCACAAAGCTGAACGACTGGTTTGCGGCGCAGATCGGCCTGTGCGAGCAGCGCGGGCAGGCGCTGCTCGCCGATGACCGCGCGGACGAGGCGTCGTTTGAAAAGGTCCGGGCCAACGTCTATGACATTTTCCGCACGGTCCTTTCCGCGGCGGCAAAGGCCTGCGGCAATGACGAGGACGCAGTGCGGAGCTTTTTCCTGCGGCGGCTGGCAGCCATCCCGTCCGGCTGGGCAGAAGCCTGTGAAAAGGCCCGGCAGCACGGCGACCCGGTCCGGGTGCAGATCGAAACGGTCAAACTTGGCGCCGTCGGCGAGATCAACAACCGCTTTGCAGCGGTCTGGGAGGGCGCAGAATGACAGAAGCAGAAGCCATCCGTCTTTTCAAGTGCCTGTCAGATAAGTCCCGGCTGCAGATCCTCAAATCGCTGGCGATCGAGGACATGTATGTCGAGCGTCTGGCGGAGCGGCTGGGGATCACCGCGCCCACGGTGTCGTTCCACCTCAAAAAGCTGACGGATGCAGGCGCCGTCACGTCGTATAAGAGTCAGTATTACATGATGTACTCCCTCAAAAAGGAGATCTTTGAAACGCGCATTCTGGATATTCTGCGCGAGAAGTCCGACGAGGACGCGCTGCAGGCCCAGCGGGACGCCGATTACCGGAAACGGGTGCTCGACACCTTCTTTGAATACGGCAAGCTGAAGGCGATCCCCGCGCAGCGCAAAAAGGAGCGGATCATTCTCGACGAGATCGTGAAGGCCTTTGCGTTCGACCGGGTCTATTCCGAGCGCGAGGTCAATATCATCCTCGCGGATTACTTTGACGATTTCTGCACGCTCCGCCGGGACATGATCAGCGAAAAGCTGCTGGACCGGGACGCCGGAGGGTACTGGCGCGTAAAGCAGTAAAAACCGTCTCCTGCCTGCGGGCAGGAGACGGTTTTTATCGTTATACCGGCCGGATGGCGGAGAGGTCATACGGCGTGGTCTGGTAGACGAAGTAGTTGAGCCAGTTCTGATAGAGGAGGTTCGCGTGGCTGCGCCACGAGACCACGGGCGGCTTTGTGTCGTCATTGTCCGGGTAATAATTTTCCGGCACGTGGATGGGCAGGCCCGCGTTTTTATCGCGCAGGTATTCCGATTCCAGCGTCCGCGCATCATATTCCGAGTGGCCGGTGATGAAGATCTGACGCCCGCCCTCGGTGGCCATGGCGTAGACACCCGCCTGCTCGCTGGAGGCAAGAATTTTCAGTTTGCTGCACCGCTCGATATCCTCGCGGCGGACGGTAGTGTGGCGCGAATGCGGCACCATGAACACATCGTCAAATCCGCGCATGAGCATGGACGAGCGCCGCTCGACCCTGTGCGGGTAGACGCCGAAGAGCTTCTCCGGCAGCGGTACCTTGTCGATGCCGTAGTGGTAATACAGCCCCGCCTGCGCGCCCCAGCAGATATGGAATGTGCTGTGGACGTGCGTGCGGCTCCACTCCATGATCCGGCAGAGCTCCGGCCAGTATTCGACCTCTTCGAATTGCATCTGCTCGACCGGCGCGCCGGTGATGATCAGGCCGTCGAACCAGCGGTCCTTGACGTCCTCAAACGTCTTATAGAACTTGAGCAGATGCTCGCGGGAGGTGTTTTTGGATTCGTGGCTGTCCGTGTGGATCAGCTCCAGCTCCACCTGCAAAGGCGTATTGCCGAGCAGGCGCGACAGCTGCGTCTCGGTGGCGATCTTGGTCGGCATCAGGTTCAGAACGAGGATCTGCAGCGGGCGGATGTCCTGCGTGACGGCCCGGGTCTCGTTCATGACGAAGATATTTTCCTCTGCCAGTGTCTGCGCGGCAGGCAGACCGTTGGGGATCATAATAGGCATAGCGGCGGTTCCTTTCCGTGAAAAATAGCGGGTTTTCAGCCGAGCGCCTGTGCGAGGTCGGCGATCAGGTCTTCGGCGTCTTCCAGTCCGCAGGAGTAGCGGATGAGATCCTCACGGACGCCCGCGGCCAGAAGCTCTTCCGCGTTCATCTGCCGGTGCGTGGTCGAGGCCGGATGCAGGCAGCAGGTGCGCGAATCCGCCACGTGCGTCTCAATTGACGCGATGCGGAGCTTGCCCATCACGGCCTCCGCCGCGGCTCTTCCGCCTTTGACGCCGAAGCTCACGACGCCGCAGGAGCCGTGCGGCAGATATTTCTGCCCCAGCTCGTAGTATTTATCGCCCGGCAGGCCGCAGTACTGCACCCACGAGACGTTCTCGTGCTGCTGCAGAAACTCCGCGACCTTCTGCGCGTTCTCGCAGTGGCGCTGCATGCGCACGTGCAGGCTCTCAAGGCCGAGATTCAGATAAAACGCGCTCTGCGGCGACTGCACCGCGCCGAGGTCGCGCATGAGCTGCACGGTGGCCTTGGTGATATACGCGCCGGCAATGCCGAAGCGCTCGGTATACGTGACGCCGTGATAGCTCTCGTCCGGCTGGCACAGGCAGGGGTATTTATCCGCGTATTTCGTCCAGTCGAATCGGCCGGAATCCACGATCGCGCCGCCGAGCGCACCCGCGTGGCCGTCCATATACTTGGTGGTGGAATGCACGACGATATCCGCGCCCCACTCGAACGGGCGGCAGTTGATGGGCGTGGCAAACGTATTGTCCACGATCAGCGGCACGCCATGACGGTGTGCCGCTGCGGCAAATTTTTCGATATCCAGAACGGTCAGCGCCGGGTTTGCGATGGTCTCGCCATACAGAGCCTTCGTATTGGGGCGGAAGGCGGCGTCCAGCTCCTCCGGCGTGCAGTCGGGATCGACGAACGTGACCTCGACGCCCATGCGCTTCATGGTGACAGAGAAGAGATTGAAGCTGCCGCCATAGATGCTGGACGAGCTGACCAGATGGTCGCCCGCGCTTACAATATTAAAAACAGCAAAGAAGATTGCCGACATGCCGGAGCCGGTCAGCATGGCCGCCGTGCCGCCCTCCAGCGCGGCAATGCGCGCGGCGACGGCGTCGTTCGTCGGGTTCTGCAGGCGGGAATAGAAATAGCCGTTCGCCTCCAGATCGAAGAGCTTGCCCATTTCCGCGCTGCTCTCATATTTGAAGGTCGTGCTCTGCACGATCGGGATCTGCCGGGGTTCGCCGTTTTTCGGGCTGTAGCCCGCCTGCACGCAGCGCGTGCCGAGACCAAGTTCTGCCATGATACCCTCCTGAAGAATCGGAAATACGGGCGCTCGCGCGCCCGTATTATTTTACATTAAAACAGCTTATAAGTCCAGCCCATTGTATCGGGCACGGTGCCGGTCTGCATGCCGTAGAGATTGTCATACAGCTTCTGGGCAACCGGGCCGACCTTGCCGTCGGCGACCTGGATCTCTTCGCCGTTGTAGTTGAGCCAGCCGATCGGGGAAATGACCGCCGCGGTGCCGCTGGCGAAGATCTCCTGCAGCGTGCCGTTCTTTGCAGCGGCTTCGATGTCCTGAATGGAAAGCTTGCGCTCGGAAATTTTGACGCCCCACTTCTGCAGCAGCTGGATGACGGAGTTGCGGGTAATGCCGGGCAGGATCGTGCCGGAGTCCAGAGGAGCCGTGATGACCTCGTCGGCGATGCGGAAGAAGGCGTTGGAGGTGCCGATCTCTTCGACATACTTATGCTCCGCCGCGTCGAGCCACAGAACGTCCTTGCAGTTATACTTCATGGCGTCGAGGCTCGCGCGCATGCCGCCGCCGTAGTTGCCGCCGACCTTGGCATAGCCGGTGCCGCCCTGCGCCGCGCGGATGTATTTGTCCTGCACATAGATGCGCGTGGTGGTGATGCCGCCGTCGTTCGCCGCGTAATACGAGCCGGTCGGGCTGAGGATGATCATGAACTTATAGTGCTTGGCCGGCAGGACGGAGAACGAGACCTCGTCGCCGAAGATGAACGGGCGGATATACATGGCCGTGCCGGGTGCGGACGGGACCCAGTCCATATCCTCGTGGATGACGGCCTTGACTGCTGCGAGGAACAGATCGCCGGGCAGCTCCGGGATGCACATACGCTCGTTCGTGCGTTTCATGCGGGCGATGTTCATGTCCGGGCGGAACAGCTGGATGCCGCCGTCCGGGGTGCGGTAGGCCTTCATGCCCTCGAACATCATCTGCGCGTAGTGCAGGACGCAGGAGGCCGGCTCGATGAGGAACGGCTCATGCGGCACGACGCGGCCGTCATGCCAGCCCTGACCCTCGTCATAGTCCATGACGAACATGTGATCCGTAAAATATTTTGCAAAGCCCAGCTTGGTCTCATCTTCGGGACGGGGCTTGGGATGCGTGGTTCTGGTGACCGGGAATGTGTATTCCATGATGGTTCCTCCTTAATATAATCGACATAATCGGCTTCCCCGAAGGGGAAGGCATTTTTTATTTCTTTTTATTACACCCGGTACAGCTCCGGGCGGCGGTCGCGGAAGACGTTGATGGAGGTGCGGATGCCGTGCAGGACGGACAGGTCGCAGTCCGCCGTCAGGATCTGCTCCTGTGCGCCGGCGGATGCCAGCTCCTTGCCCCACGGGTCGAGGATCACGCTGCGGCCGCCGTAGACGGTCTCACCGGCCGTGCCGCAGGAATTGCAGCAGGCGAGAAACATCTGGTTCTCGATGGCCCGCGCCGTCGTCAGTGTGCGCAGGTGCGCGTTCCGCGCCTCCGGCCACTGGGACACGACGAACAGCAGATCCATCCCCTCCAGTGCCATCGTCCGCGTCAGCTCCGGGAAGCGGATGTCATAGCAGATGAGAATGCCGCAGGGAACGCCGTCCAGCTCGAACCGGCACAGGTGATCGCCGGGGGTAAAAAAGTCCTGCTCGCCCATGGGCGTAAACAGATGCGTTTTGTCATACGCGCACAGAAGCTCGCCGTTCCGGTCAAAGACGCAGGCGGTATTGTATACGCGCCCGCCGCGCGCGTTGGCGACGCTTCCGGCGACGAGATTCACGCCCAGCTCCTTTGCCAGCGCGGCGAAGACCATTTTGGTCTGCGCGCAGCCGCGGTCGCAGAGCGTCTCCAGATCCTTCCTCGGGAAAAAGCCGGTGTTCCATGTCTCCGGCAGGACGATGACGTCGGGCTTCTCTTCCGCAGCCTGCCGGACAAGGGCTTCCGCCCGCCGGAAGTTTTCCTCCGGCCGGGCAAACGCCATGTTCATCTGTACGCAGGAAAGCTTCATCCCTGATAGTCCTTTCCCGCCTCGACGGCCTTCATATTGACGTCGAACAGATCGGCCTTGCGGGCCGGGATGACCTTGTGCAGGGCCGGTGCGACGGAGTCGAAGCTGACACAGCCGGTCTTTTCGATGAGCGCGCCGAGCAGCAGCATGTTGGCAAGCGTCGGCATGCCCATCTCACCGGCAAGGCCGGTGGCGGGAATATAATACGCTTCGACATCGGTGCGGCGTACCTTGCGGGAGATGAGTGTGGAATCCACGAAGATTTTCCCGCCGGGGGCGACCGTGTCCTCATACTTGTCGAGGGACGGGTTGTTCATGACCATCAGCACGTTCGGGTGCTGCACGATGGGCGAGCCGACCGGCGTATCGGACAGGATGACGTTGCAGTTGGCCGTGCCGCCGCGCATTTCCGGGCCGTAGGACGGCAGCCAGCTCAGCTCCCGGTTTTCAAGCAGCCCCGCGTAGGCCAGCACCTTGCCGGAAAACAGCAAGCCCTGCCCGCCGAAGCCAGCGATGACGATCTGGAAATCAGCCATTTGCTTCACCCTCCTTATCGCGGTACACACCGAGCGGATAGTACGGGATCATCTTCTCGTCGATCCATTCAAGCGCCTTCTGCGGCTCAAGGCCCCAGTTTGTCGGACAGGCGGAAAGCACCTCGACCAGCGAGAAGCCCTTGCCCTGGATCTGGTTCTCAAAGGCCTTTTTGATGCAGGCCTTGGCGTTTTTGACGTTCTTGACCTTGTTGACCGTCACGCGGGCGAGATACGCCGGCGCGTCGAGCGTGGCGAGCAGCTCGCAGATGCGGATGGGGTAGCCCTGCGTCTTGACGTCGCGGCCATAGGGGGACGTCTGCGTGATCTGGCCGGGCAGGGAGGTCGGTGCCATCTGGCCGCCGGTCATGCCGTAGATCGCGTTATTGATAAAGATGACGGTGATATTTTCGCCTCTGGCGGCGGCGCTGACCGTCTCGCACAGGCCGATGGAAGCAAGGTCGCCGTCGCCCTGATAGGTGAAGACGACATTGTCCGGCAGCGACCGCTTGACGCCGGTCGCGACCGCGGGCGCGCGGCCGTGGGAGGCCTCGATCATATCGCAGGTAAAATAGTTATAGGCGAGGACGGAGCAGCCGACCGGCGCGATGCCGATGGTCCGGCCCTCGATGCCAAGCTCGTCGATACACTCGGCGACCAGGCGGTGCACGATGCCGTGGGTACAGCCGGGGCAGTAGTGCAGGACCGCATCGGTCAGGGATTTCGGTTTTTCAAAGACGGTCGTCATGCGTTTGCGCCTCCTTCGGCCATAGTTTTGATGCTCGCAAGCACTTCATCCGGGGTGGGGATCATACCGCCGACGCGGCGGCAGAGCGAAACGGGCTTTTTGCAGCGGACCGCCAGCTCGACGTCCTGCTTCATCTGGCCCATGCTCAGTTCGACGCACACAAAGCCCTTGACCTTGTCTGCGGCGGCCAGCAGCGGCTTGTCCGGGAACGGCCAGAGGGTGATCGGGCGGATCATGCCGGCCTTGATGCCCTGTTTTCTCGCCTCCACGATGGCGTTGCGGGAGACGCGGGCGGTAATGCCGCAGGAGACGACGCAGACGTCTGCGTCCTCCATCATGAACTCCTCCCACATGGTCTCCTCTTCGGCGAGCTTTGCATAGCGCTCGAAGCGCTCGATGTTCTTCTGCTCCAGCTCCGCCGGGGAGAGGTACAGGGAGTTAATGATATTGTGCTCGCGCTTGCACTCCGTGCCGGTCACAGCCCAGCTGGGCGCGGTCTTTTCAAGAACGGTCTCTTCCGGCAGAACGACCGGCTCCATCATCTGTCCCATCGTGCCGTCGGCCAGCAGCATGGCCGGCATGCGATACTTAAACGCCAGCCGGAATGCCTTCTGCGTCAGATCCGCCATTTCCTGCACGGACGCAGGCGCCAGCACGAGTACGTGGAAATCGCCGTGGCCGGGGCCTCTGGTTGCAAGGAAGTAATCGGACTGCGACGGCTGGATGCCGCCGAGACCCGGGCCGCCGCGCTGGACGTTGACGATGAGCGCGGGCAGATCCGCGCCCGCCAGATACGAGATGCCTTCGCACTTGAGCGCGATGCCGGGGCTGGAGGAGGAGGTCATTGCCAGCTTGCCGGTGGAGGCGACGCCGTAGACCATGTTGATGGCCGCGATCTCACTTTCCGCCTGCAGAAATACGCCGCCGATCTTCGGCATGCGCTTGGCCATATAGGCCGCGATCTCCGTCTGCGGAGTAATGGGGTAACCGAGGTAATGGCGGCAGCCGCAGCGGATGGCGGCTTCGGCAATGGCCTCGTTGCCCTTCATCAATACTTTTTCCTGCATAGTCCGCTCCTTTCTCACTTTTCGACCGTGATGACGCAGTCCGGACACATCGTTGCGCAGAATGCGCAGCCGACGCAGGCATCCGGATCGGTCAGCTCGACGGGCGTATGTCCCTTCTGGTTCAGCCGCGTTTTCGACAACGCCAGCAGATGCTTGGGACAGGCATTGACGCACAGCCCGCAGCCCTTACAAAGCTCTTCCTGAAATGTTAGTTTCGCCATTGGACGCCTCCTGAGTCAGTTGATAATATAGTTTCTGAAGGTGCAGCGGGAACAGGTTCCCGATCCTGTCCTTCAGGCTCGGATACAAGCGGTCGGCGCAGCAGGTCATGAAGACCGGCAGGCCGGTCTGATGGCTGATCGCCTCGGCATAGGACACGCTCGCAAGCACATCCTCCGCCTCAGTCTGCTGGCCAAGGTTGGTATTGTTGACGATGCCGGTGAACGGCAGACCGCAGGCGGCCTCGATCTCGCGCATGACAGCCCCGGTATCCTCCGGCGTGCGCGTCAGCGGGCGCGAGCGGTTCACGACCAGCAGCATCTCAAAGTCATTTTCCTCCCGGATCTCCGGCGTGTACCGCCCCAGCGCCAGCGCACCGCGGTCGTCGCCGCCGATATCAAGAACGCCGTACTGCGTGCGGCTGTCGATGAGCGCGTAGGTCTCCTTCGGCATGGCGGGCACGTCCAGATTGGAGTTCGCGAACGGGGAGCAGATCAGCCCGATCCCTTCGCCGGCCAGCTGGGCTTCGCTGTCCTTCGTGCGGAAATACGGATTGACGATATCCAGATCCGCGATCGTGACGGGCAGCCCCTGCGCATGCAGGAAGCGCGCATAATTGAGCGCAATATTCGTTTTTCCGCTGCCGTAATGCCCGGCAAAAAGCGTCAGTCGTTTCGGTTTCAAGAGCGTTCACCTTCTTGATGCTGCTTTTTTCGTATTCTCCGGCCGGGGATACCTCCGGCGGCCCTATCTTTTCTCTCGCAAGAGAAAAGATAGGGGAGAAAAGAGTGCTGGGGGACGCGGGGTGCATACTGCAGTGCAGTTTAGGCAAGAACCTGATTTGACAGCTTTTTCATTCGCAACAAGTCACCTTACGTGCGCTTTGGTACGCGCCGCACGTTGAAGTGGGAAGCGAATTTGCTTCATTGCGCCTTTGAATGGGTGCAGTCAATAGAAACTGCTGTCGAAATTAGCAGAATGGTACGTATTCGCATAAGCCCTTGGCTCTCCCTCTGGGAGAGCTGCCGCCGCAGGCGGCTGAGAGGGTACTTGGCTTTCCCACTGAGAGGGCCTTGCAGGCACTACCCTCTCCGTCTTCGCTTCGCTCAGCCACCTCTCCCAGAGGGAGAGGCAAGGGGGGGATGCCCGCCGCAGTCACCTCTTCCAAAGGGAGAGGCAAGGGGATGTCGGGGAAGTCTTTTGGGAATCGCCTTACAGCTGATTCCGGATGATCTTTCCGCTTGTCGTTTTCGGCAAAGACGTGCAGAACTTCACGATGCGGGGGTATTTGTACGGAGCGGTGTGCTCCTTGACGTAGGTCTGGATCTCCTTCTTGAGTTCCTCTGTCCCCTCTTTTCCGGGGACAAGGACGATGGACGCCTTGACGACCTGACCGCGGACCTCGTCCGGGGCGGCGGAAACGCCGCATTCCAGGACGTACGGAAGCTCCATGATGACGTTTTCGATCTCGAACGGCCCGATGCGGTAGCCGGAGGACTTGATGACGTCGTCCGCGCGGCCGACATACCAGTAGAACCCGTCCTCATCGCGCCACGCGAGGTCGCCCGTGTGATAGAAGCCGTCGTGCCACGTCTTTGCCGTGACCTCGGCGCTGCCGTAATACTCATAGGCAAGGCCGCAGGGGATGCCGTTCCGGATATTGATGCAGATCTCGCCGTTCTGGCCGGCGGGCACCTCCCTGCCGTCCGGATCCAGCAGATGCACGTCGTAGAGGGGGACCGGCTTGCCCATGGAACCGATCTTGTGGCTGTCGCCGGCAAGATTGCCGATGATGAGCGTCGATTCCGACTGGCCGAAGCCCTCCATGATGCGAAGGCCGGTCGCCTTTTCAAACTGGCGGAAGACCTCGGGGTTCAGCGCCTCACCGGCGATGGAGGCATGCTCGATGGAGGACAGATCGTACTGCGACAGATCCTGCTTGATGAGCATGCGGTACATGGTCGGCGGCGCGCAGAACGTGGTGATGTGATACTTTGCAAACAGCGGCAGGATCTTTGCCGCGTCGAAGCGGGTAAAGTCATAGACAAACACGGCGGCTTCGCACAGCCACTGGCCGTAGAGCTTGCCCCAGAGGGACTTGGCCCAGCCGGTGTCGGAGATCGTCAGGTGCAGGCCGTCCGGGTTCACGCGGTGCCAGTATTTTGCGGTGATATAGTGGCCCAGCGGGTATTTGTAGTTGTGCGCCGCGATCTTCGGATAGCCGGAAGTGCCGGAGGTGAAGAACATGAGCATCGGATCATTGCCGCAGGGGCTGTCCGGCCGGCGCTCAAAGTGGCGGGAGAACAGCTCGGATTCCGCGGTAAAATCATGCCAGCCGTCCCGCGCGCCGCCGACCATGATTTTGGTGAGCGGTTTTGCGTAATCCTGTTCGGCCAGCTCCACCTGATGCGCCGTATCGCCGTCCGCGGTACAGACGATGGCGCTGACGCCGGCGGCGCCGAAGCGGTAGGAGAAGTCATGCTCGACCAGCTGGTTCGTCGCCGGGATGGCGATCGCGCCGATCTTGTGCAGGCCGAGGATCGCGAACCAGAACTGATAATGCCGCTTGAGCACCAGCATGACGCGGTCGCCGCGCCTGATGCCGAGGGAGGTAAAATAGTTGGCCGCCCGGCTGGAGGCCTCTTTCATATCCCGGAAGGTGAAGCGCCGCTCCGTGCCGTCCTCCGCGATGTGGAGCATCGCCAGCTTCTCGGGCTTTTCCCGGCCGAGCGTGTCGACGATGTCAAAGGCAAAGTTGAACCGGTCTTCGCCCCGGAACGCGATGGACTGCACGAGGCCGTTTTCGTTCTCCGTCGTCTGGATGAAGCGCTCGGCCACGCGGAGCTTCTGGTCGGCGGTGCGCTCCTGCGCGGCAGGGAGCCGGTCGGACGGCGCCTGCAGCGCCGCTTCCTCCTGCGGCCGCAGGACGATCGCGTAGAACAGGCAGTCCTCGCCGTTGGCTGCGACCATGCCGTGCGGGATGGAGCTGTCATAGTAGATGCAGTCGCCCTCGTGCAGGATCTCGATATGCTCGCCGACCTGCACCTTCATGCAGCCCTTGATGATGAGGTCGCATTCCTGCCCGATGTGGCTGGTCAGCTCGATATCGGAGTGGAACGCGCGGTCGGAATACTTGTTTTCCACAAACAGGGGATCGGCGATCCGGTTCTGGAAGTCCGAAGCCATGTTGTAGTAGATCATCTCGTGCGCCTGCTCGATCTTCTGCCCCTTGCCCGCGCGCGTGAGCGTGTAGGAGCGGAGCTTCGGGCTCTGGCCCTCGATGAGGTCGGTCACGTCGACGCCGAAGGCCAGCGCGCACCGGTAAAGAAACGCGAACGTCAGATTGCTTCCGCCCGCCTCGCAGAGGAGATATTCCTCGATGCTGACGCCGGTCTTCCCGGCCATCTCGGCCGGTGTGAAGCCGGAGATCTCACGAAGCTCGCGGATGCGGCCCGCCATCTCCTGAATTTTGTAATCAAGTCCTGTCAGCTGCTGATTTGCCATTGTGGTACCTCCCGGGTTAAAGAAAAAACCCGCCTCAAAGATTTCGATAGAATCAGAATCTTTGAGACGAGCTGAATATATTCCGCCCGCGGTACCACTCAAATTGCATACACCTCACGGTGCATACCACTCATCGGGTTCCAGCAAACCCTAAGCACTGACGCAGCTGACGCGGGAGAGGTCTACTTGCGGAAACCGCTTTCTTCTCTCCGGCTCGGGAGCTACAAATCGGACGCGTCTGCTCCCGGCTCACACCGACCGCCGGTTCTCTGAAGCAGAAGCTGCGTCGGACCCTCTCCGTCGTAGCCTTTTTGTTGGGAAGACTCTATCACACGATAATTGATTTGTCAATAGAAATTTTTAAGAATGCACTGTGGTAAAGAACGCTGTGTTCCATCGGAAGCTGGAGGGGCTTGGCTCTCCCTTTGGGAGAGCTGTCGCCGCAGGCGACTGAGAGGGTACTTGGCTTTCCCACTGAGAGGGCCTTGCAGGCACTACCCTCTCCGTCTTCGCTTCGCTCAGCCACCTCTCCCAGAGGGAGAGGCAAGGGGGGGGAGGCCCGCCGCAGCCACCTCTCCCAACGGGAGAGGCAAGGGGATGCCTGGGAAAGCTTTTACAGCTGATTCCGGATGATCTTGCCGCTGATGGTCTTCGGCAGCTCGTCGCGGAAGACGACGATGCGGGGGTATTTGTACGGAGCGGTGTGCTCCTTGACGTAGTTCTGGATCTCTTTTTTCAGCTCCTCCGTGCCTTCCTTGCCGGGAACGAGCACGATGGATGCCTTGACGACCTGACCGCGGACCTCGTCCGGAGCGGCGGAAACGCCGCATTCGAGGACGTACGGAAGCTCCATGATGACGTTTTCGATTTCGAACGGCCCGATGCGGTAGCCGGAGGACTTGATGACGTCGTCCGCGCGGCCGACATACCAGTAGAACCCGTCCTCATCGCGCCATGCAAGATCGCCCGTGTGATACCAGCCGTCGTGCCAGACCGCCTCGGTGCGTTCCTTGTCCTGATAATAGCCGAGGAACAGGCCGCAGGGCAGCTGCTCGCCGCTCGTTTTGATGCAGATCTCGCCGTTGACGCCGTCGGCGACCGGGTTGCCGTCCGGGTCGACCAGATCGATGCCGTAGCCGGGGATGGGCTTGCCCATGGAGCCGGGCTTCATGAGGTTGCCGGTCAGGTTGCCGATGCCGAGCGTCATCTCGGTCTGGCCGTAGCCCTCGGCGATCTGCAGGCCGGTGGCCTTGCGGAACTGATAGAAGACCTCGGGGTTGAGCGCTTCGCCGGCAGTCGTCGCATGCTGGATGGAGGACAGGTCGTACTGCGACAGATCCTGCTTGATGAGCATGCGGTACATGGTCGGGGGCGCGCAGAACGTGGTGATATGATACTTGGCGAACATGGGCAGGATCTTCGAGGCGTCGAAGCGGTCAAAGTCGTAGGTGAAGACCGCGCCCTCACACAGCCACTGGCCGTAGAGCTTGCCCCAGAGCGCCTTGCCCCAGCCGGTCTCGGAGATCGTGAAGTGCAGGCCGTCGGGCTGGACCCAGTGCCAGTATTTTGCAGTCACGAAATGGCCGAGCGCGTATTTGTAGCTGTGCATGGCGATCTTCGGATAGCCGGTCGTGCCGGAGGTGAAGAACATGAGCATTGGATCGTCGCCGCAGGGTGCGTCCGCCTCGCGGACAAAGCGGCGGGAGAAGAGCTTATACTCGTCGTCGAAGCTGTGCCAGCCCGCACGCGTGCCGTTGGCCACGATCTTGGTGATGGGCAGGCCCAGTTCGTCGATGGCCTGCTCGGCCTGATGGGCCGTGTCGCCGTCCGCGGTACAGACGATGGCGCTGACGCCGGCGGCCTGGAAGCGGTAAGTGAAATCGTGGGTCAGCAGCTGATTTGTCGCCGGGATGGCGATCGCGCCAATCTTATGAAGGCCAAGGATCGCGAACCAGAACTGATAGTGCCGCTTGAGCACCAGCATGACGCGGTCGCCGCGCTTGATGCCGAGGGAGGTGAAATAGTTGGCCGCCTGGCTGGAGCCGTCCTTCATGTCCTTGAAGGTGAACCGGCGCTCGGTCATGTCGTTTGCAACATGGAGCATGGCGAGCTTGTCCGGGCTTCTTCTTGCAATGCCGTCAACGATGTCAAAGGCAAAGTTAAATTCGTTCTCGTGCGCAAAATGCAGCTCTTTGAGGCTGCCGTCCCCGTTTTCGACAGGCTGCACGAATCTGGAACAGAGCAGCTTTTCCGGCTCGACCTCTTCGACGGCCCGTGGGCGGACGACGATGGCCTGCTCCTCCTCGGTGCTTGCCATGATCATGGCGAGGAAGGTGCAGTCCGCACCGTCGACGGCGATCATGCCGTGCGGCGTGGAGCTCTTGTAGAAGATGCTGTCGCCCTCATGGAGCGTCTCCTCATGATCGCCGACGCGCACGCGCAGCGTGCCCTTCAGGACAAGGTCAAATTCCTGACCGCCGTGGGTGGTGGTGTGGATGGGCTTGTTCTGCAGCTCGTCGGAATACTGATACGTGACCCAGTAGGGCGTGGCCAGCTTCTGCCGGAAGAGCGCGGCCATGTTGCGGATGGTGATGCCGTCCTCCGCCGCGGTCACAAGGCCGCAGCCCTTTCTCGTGACGCTGTAGCTCGAAAGCTTTGCCGACTGGCCCTCAAGAAGGTCGGTCAGCTCGATGCCGAAGGCCAGCGAGCACTTGTGCAGGAATGTAAAGGGCAGATCGACCGTGCCGGTCTCGAAGCTTCTGTACTGCTCCTCGGTCACCTCGGTCTTTTCTGCCATCTGCTTTTCCGTGAAGCCGGTGATGCGGCGCATTTCGCGGATACGGAGCGCGATCTCCATCAGGGGGCTTACGGCTGCGGTCGTGGTTGTCTGGGTCATCATGGGGTAGTTCCTCCTTCGAAAATGAAAACAAAAAAGCTCGCCTCAAGAAACTCTTGAGGCGAGCTGAAAATCAAGCCCGTGGTACCACTCAAATTGCGGCAAAAAGCTCTGCCGCCGCTTCAGATCCCAACAGATCCTATCCCTTAACGCGGGCGAACGGAAGACGCCTACTTGCAAACTGCAATGTGTTCGGGTCTTCGACTCGGAAGGGATGGGTCTGTGGAGGTCCTGCTGCCGGTTTGCACCAACCACCGGCTCTCTGAAAGCAGTCTGTCCGACCGTCTTCGTCATCGTCTTTGCTGATTTGAACTTGCCCCTTTTTTATCACAGACAGCGCTGTCTGTCAAGACCTTGTGAAATTTTTATTGATCCTGCTGTGCTGCATCCCTTCATTCCGGGCCTGATTTATTGGATTTGCTCAGCCGTTTTCGCTGTGTCGATGCCTGCCGCACCGTCGAGCCCCAGCTCGCGCGTCGCGTCCTCGCGCATTTTGTACTTGAGGATCTTGCCGGCGGCGTTCATCGGGAAGGCATCGACAAAGCGGATATACTTCGGCACCTTGTGCCGCGCGAGGCTGGCCTTGATATAATCCAGCATTTCCTCCTGCGTCACGCTGCCCGGCTCCTTGAGGATGATGCAGGCCATGGCTTCCTCGCCGTATTTTTTGTCCGGCACGCCGATGACCTGCACGTCCCTGACGGCCGGATGCGTGTAGATAAATTCTTCGATCTCCTTGGGGTAAATATTTTCGCCGCCGCGGATGATCATGTCCTTGAGACGGCCCGTGATGCGGTAGCAGCCGTTTTCGTCGCGGCAGGCCAGATCGCCGGAGTGGAGCCAGCCCTCCTTGTCGACGGTCGCCGCGGTGGCCTCGGGCATTTTGTAATAGCCCTTCATGGTGTTGTAGCCGCGCGAGCAGAACTCGCCGTTGACGCCGTCGGGGACCTCCTCGCCGGTCTCGGGGTCGATGATCTTGCATTCGATATGCGGGAAGGCGTAGCCGACCGTATTGCAGCGCAGATCCAGCGGGTCGCCGCAGGCGCTCATGGTGCTGCCGGGCGCGGATTCCGTCTGACCGTAGACACTCACGATATCGGTCATGTGCATCTCGTCCGGCTGGGCGGCCCGGCGCATCAGCTCGGGCGGGCAGCCGGAGCCGGCCATGATGCCGGTGCGCATGTGGGAGAAATCAGTCTTTTTGTAGTCCGGATGGTTAAACATGGCGATGAACATCGTCGGCACGCCGTTGAAGCAGGTGATCTTCTCCTGATTGATGCAGGCGAGCGATACCTTCGCCGAGAAATACGGCATCGGGCAGAGCGTCGCGCCGTGGGTCATGCAGGAGGTCATGGACAGGACCATACCGAAGCAGTGGAACATCGGCACCTGGATCATCATGCGGTCGGCCGTGGACAGATCCATGCGGTCGCCGATGCATTTGCCGTCGTTGACGACGTTATAGTGCGTCAGCATGACGCCCTTCGGGAAGCCGGTCGTACCGGAGGTATACTGCATGTTGCACACGTCGTCCGGGCGGACGGCGGCGGCCATGCGCTGCACCTCCTCGCGCGGAACCATGTTTGCGCGGTCCATCGCCTCGTCGAAGGTCAGGCAGCCCGGCATGCGGAAGCCGACGGTGATAACGTTGCGCAGAAACGGCAGCTTGCGGCAGTGGAGGCTCGCGCCGGGCTTCGTCGCTTCCAGCTCCGGGCAGAGCGTCCGGATGATCTCCTTGTAGTTGGAATCGAGGCAGTGATCGATCATGACCAGCGTGTGCGTGTCGGACTGGCGCAGCAGATACTCCGCTTCGTGGATCTTATAGGCCGTATTGACGGTCACGAGGATCGCGCCGATCTTCGTCGCCGCCCAGAAGGTGATGAACCACGCGGGCACGTTCGTCGCCCAGATGGCGACCTTGCTGCCGCGGCGGACGCCGAGCGAAACGAGCGCACGGGCAAAATCGTCCACGTCGTCCCGGAACTGCTCATAGGTGCGCGTATAGTCCAGCGTCGTATATTTGAACGCGTACTGGTCCGGGAACTCCTCGACCATGCGGTCAAGCACCTGCGGGAAGGTCTCGGAGATGAGGCTGTCCTTCTTCCAGACGAACTTGCCGGTATGCGAGGCGTTGTCATAGAGCGACTTTTTCTTGCCGCGCGGAGAGTCGAAGCGGTTCATGTAGTTCACGAAGTGCGGGAAAATGACCTCGGGGTCGGTCAGATCCGGCATCCATTCCGGCTTCCACTCGAGGGAGATAAAGCCGTCATAATCGATGGAGGACAGCGCCTGCATCATGCTGCCGACGGGCAGCGTGCCTTCGCCGATGAGGTTATACGCGCCGTCGTCGTCCGAGTCGCGCAGATGCACATGGCGGACATAGGCGCCGAGATTTTTGATGGTCGTATCGGCGGATTCGCTGTGGTCGCGGTAGGGATGGTGCATATCCCAGAGCGCGCCCAGCTGGTCACACGCGAACGCGTCCAGGAGCGCGCGCAGCCGGGCCGTATCGGCAAACACGCCGCTGGTCTTGAGGAGGATGGTCATGCCCAGCGCTTCCGCCGCCGGGATGAGCGCTTCGAGCGCGGCATGGATGTTTGCGTCGTTATCGTGCAGCGCCGTGACGGCGACATACGGCGACTGGACATCGTGCGCAGTCTGCAGGAGCGTCTGCACCGTTTCGGTGCAGTCTGCCCCGGAAATGTCGCAGGAGGTATCGAAGCAGGGGATGCGCAGCCCGGCCTGCCACAGCTCGCGCGCCGTTGCCGCCGCGTTATACTTGTGCAGCGGGCCGCCGCGGCTTGTCAGCGCGGGGGTATTCTGGACGTTATAGAGCTCAACGCCGCCGAAGCGCATCGTCTGCGCCATGCGGATCTGGTCTTCCCACGGGATATCCTGCCAGCCGCGGGTGGAAAATGATACGTTCATATGCTCGCCCCTCCTCAGGCATTGGCCGCTTCTTCATAGACGATCTTGTTGATGGCGTTCAGGTACGCATGGACCGACGCGCCGAGAATGTCGGTCGAGATGCCGCGGCCGGAATACAGCTTGCCGCCGCTGCGGAGCTTCACGACCGATTCGCCCATGGCCTCGCGGCCCTCGGTCACGGCCTGGATCTGGAAATCATCCAGCTCGTAATGGCGGCCGACGATCGATTCGATGGCGAGGAACGCCGCGTCGACCGAGCCGTCGCCGAGACTGACGCCCGAGAGCGTCTGTCCGTTTTTCGTCAGCTTCATCTGCGCCGAGGCGCTGATGGTGTTGCCGGTGTTGATGACGTAGCTCTCCAGCCGGTACGTCGGCGGCACCTGCAGGGCGGCCGACGCAATGATGGCGTCGAGTTCCTTCTCGCCCACGGTCTCTTTTCTCGACGCGATGCGGCAGAAGGCCTCATAGACCTTTGCGCCGTCCTCCTCGGACAGATCATAGCCGAGGGCCGCCGCCATTTTCATGACGGCCTCCTGCGTGTCGTGGACCGTCAGGACTGCGCCGCCCGCGGCCTGCACGCCGGTATCAAAGGGTGAGGTCTGGCTGCGGCCTGTCTGACACATCCATGTCACCTGCGAGAGGATGCGGTTCATCTGCGTGGTCTGGATCGTGGTGGAGACGTCAAACTCCGACGCCTTGGCCGCGAGCAGCTTTGCCATGTGCGCCACGCTGACCGAATCGACGCAGTAGGCCGCGGCCTTGATCTCATCCGCGCCCGCCGCGATTGCGCTCACCGCGCACGCGTCCGCCATCGACAGCGCATCCGAACAGCCGACGCCGAAGCGGACATCCTTTGCCTGCGGCACGTTCTCAAATACCGCCCGCACAAAGCTTCCGAACGCGTCCGGCAGGAGGCTTCCCGCCGCGTCGCAGACCGTGACGCCCGTTGCGCCCGCCGCGATGGCTGCGGACAGTGCCTCGTACAAAAACGCGGGATCGGCGCGCGTCGCGTCGTCCGCCAGAAATTCTACGTCCTCACAGACGGCCTTTGCCGCGGCGACGGTCCGGCTGATGGCCTCGAGCATGGCCGCCGGCTTTTTGCCCGCCAGATACTCCATCTGCACAGCGCTGACCGGCGCCGGGACCTGAATGCGCGGGTGCTTTGCCTCCTTCAGGGCATTCCATACCGTCTCCACGCTCTGCTGCGTCAGCGCGACCGGGACAGATACCGCGCTCGTCTTCACTGCGGACGCCACGGATTTGATGAGCAGACTGTCGATCTTCGGATTTTCCACCGCGTGCAGCTCGATGGCGCTCACGCCGAGCCGGTCGAGGAGCTTGGCCAGCTCGATCTTCTCTCGGAAGCTCAGGGTATAGCCGGCGGCCTTGCCCGCCTGCCGGATGGTCATGTCGGTAATGCACATGTGTTTCAACGTCGGTTCCTCCTTTTTTTGGAAAACAAAAAGTCCCTGAAGCCAATTGGCTTCAGGGACGAAGTTTCTTCGCGGTACCACCCTGCTTATCCTCCGCCTCACGGCGGACGATCGCTCTCGGACTCTGACAAGTCCACAGCCTGTAACGCGGCCAGACGGACATTGCTACTGACGCGCGGCGTTCACAATGCCTGCTCGGGAATCAGACTGCCGCCTGCGCATCGTTACCGGCTCGCACCAGCCGCCGGCTCTCTGAAACGTGCTCTGCAGAGACAAATTTCCGTCATCGCAGTTCATGGTTTTTGGTTGCCGCCATTATACGCACGCAGCTTCGCTTTCGTCAAGCGTCTTTTGACGCTTCCGGTGCAATTTCTACCACACCATCAAAAATCCGCGTCCTTCACGCGCCGAGATTGCACAAAATGCCGGTGGCGACGCCGAGCAGCCCGCCCATGCAGACCTGCAGCGGCGTATGCCCGACCAGCTCCTTGAGCTTCTCCTGATCGGTGAGCGGCTGCTCGAGCTTTGCGAACAGATCGATAAATTCGTTCAGCAGCTTTGCCTGCTTGCCGGTCTCGAGCCGGACGCCCATGGCGTCGTGCATGACGATGATCGCCACGATCACGCTGATGGCAAACGGAAACGAGCCCAGCCCGTATAAAATGCCAGCCGAGGTCGCCACGGCGCAGACCGTGGCCGAATGGCCGCTCGGCATGCCGCCGTCGCCGAAAATGCGCGTCAGATCCAGCGTGCGGTTCATGAGCGCATAGATGATCGTCTTGAGTACCTGCGCCGCGCCCCAGCCGATCAGCCCGCTGAGCAGCACACGGTTGGAAAGCAGCTCCTGCAATGCCTGCATACGGCCGCGCCTCCTTTGCATTTGAAATCCGTTTTATTTTAGCACCGCATGCATCAAATGAAAACCCTTTTTTCGAGAAAGTTGACATATCCGTACCTTTCGCGGTATGATAACCTTGCCGGGAATTCGGCGGAAAGGTTTGAATTTCTCATGAGACTTGATAAATATCTGAAGGTTTCCCGCCTCATCAAGCGCCGCACGGTGGCCAACGAGGCGTGCGACAATACCCGCGTCACCGTCAACGGCAAGCCGGCCAAGGCCAGCTATGACGTCAAGGTGGGCGACCATATTTCCATCGCCTTCGGCGCGCGGACGGTCACGGTCGAGGTGCTCGCCGTGGCGGAGGCCGTGCGCAAGGACGACGCGAGCGCCATGTACCGCGAGATCTGAGGAAGATCTGTGACCCCATAAAAAACCGGCATACACCCCGGCTTTCCGCGTATATATGTAGAAAGAAGCCGGCGCTGTCCGGCAGGAAGAAGGGTGATGTCATGCAGCAGGCGCTTTTGGATCCGAAGACCTCCGAGCAGCCGCACCGGCTGACGCTCGACTCGCGCAGCAGGCTGTCCATTACGGGTGTTCTGGAGGTGGAGAGCTTTGACGATACGGAGATCTATCTGACCTCCACGCGCGGCCCGCTCGCCATCCGCGGCAAGGGACTGCACCTGCAGCAGCTGTCGATCGACGGCGGGCAGGTGCTGGTCGACGGCAGCGTCGACGCCATCGTCTACGAGGATGACCTGCCGGCCAGCGGCGGCTTCTTCGCGCGGCTGTTCGGCTGATGGAGCTGCCTGTTTCGGCGCAGGCGCTGCTGTTTGGGCAGGCGGTCTTACTGGCTCTGGGGCTGGGGGTGTTTTATGACATTCTTCGCGCGGCGCGGCGGCTCGTGCCGGGGTGCACGCTTTTTGCGGACGTGCTGTTCGGACTGACGCTCGGCGTCAGTCTCCTGCTGTTCTCGCTCACAGCCGGGAAGGGGCTGTTCCGGCTTTATATCTTCGCCGCGGTTTTTCTGACGGAGGTCCTGTATTTCTGCGCGCTCAGCCCGCTGGTTTTGCCTGCGGCGCAGGCTGTTTTTTCCTTGCTTGGCAGACTTGTGCAGATCTTATGCGCGCCTGCGCGTTTTTTTCTGAAATTCCTCAAAAAAATTTCAAAAACCCTCTTTGCAAGATGCAGAAAATGGTTTACAATTACCTGTAAGCAATTTTTCGATTGGAAGCACGCACAACTGGAAAGGAGCAGACGCCGGAATGAAATTCGTCAAGTCGTCTCTGATCGTCAAGCTGGTGATTCTGATCCTCGTTGTATATGCCACCGTTACCCTGGTGCACCTGCGCGCGCAGATCCGCGACAAGGACGCAGAGGTGCAGGGGCTGACAAGCTCCATCGCAAGCACACAGCAGGAAAATGACCGCCTGCAGAACTCGATCGATGCGCTCGACACGCCCGAGGGGCTGGAGCAGGTCGCCCGCGACCAGCTCGGTATGGTAAGCGAGGGTGGGATCGTCTTCGAGGACGTCGGAAACTAGATTTTTATTGGGGGATTGGATAGAAAGATGCAATTGAAGGTTGGAGAGATTGTTGAAGGAACTGTCAAGAGCTTGACAAAATTCGGCGCATTCGTCTCGCTGGGCGAGAATATGACCGGTCTGGTCCATATCTCCGAGGTCGCGCACGCCTACGTCAGCGACCTGCACGACTACCTGACCGAGGGACAGACCGTCAAGGTCATGGTCATCGGGCTGGACAACGGAAAGATCAATCTTTCCATCAAGCGCACGCTTCCCGCGCCCACGCGCGAGCAGACCCAGCGCCCGCGGCAGAGCTTCCAGCCGGGCCGCCAGCAGGAGCGTCAGCAGTCCGCGCCGGATAAGCCGCAGCAGAAATCCTTCGACGACATGCTCAAGCAGTTCATGTCTGAGTCCGACAGCAAAATGTCCTCCATCCGCGCCTATTCCGATCACAAGACGAAAACCAGAAGAAGATAAATCCAAATCGCCCCGGAGCGGCCAGCCGCGCCGGGGCGCAATCGTTATAAGGGGCTTTATGCAATGAAACACATCGTCATCACCGGCGGCTCGCGCGGCATCGGCGCCGCAGCGGTGCGCGCGTTCTGCGCGCGCAAAGACGCCGTCACGTTTCTCTATGAAAAGGAAGACGAAAAGGCGCAGGCCGTCGCGCGGGAGACCGGCGCGCGCGCCATCCGCTGCGACATATCGGACGAGCAGGCGGTAAACGCCGCGTTCTCCGGGCTCGACGGCGCGGATGTGCTCATCAACAATGCGGGCATCGCGGATTATGCGCTCATCAACGCCATCTCGCCGGAGCGCTGGCGCAGGCTCTTCGCCGTCAACGTGGACGGCGCGTTCTACTGCATCCGCGCGGCGCTGCCGTATATGCTGCGGCGGCAGTCCGGCTGCATCATCAACGTCAGCTCCATGTGGGGGCAGGTCGGTGCGTCGTGCGAGGCGGCGTACTCCGCGACCAAGGGCGCGATCCTCGCGCTTACCAAGGCGCTCGCGCAGGAGCTTGGCCCGTCCGGCATCCGCGTGAACGCCGTCGCGCCGGGCGTCATTCAGACGGACATGTGCGCAGCTGTCGACCCCGCTGTCATGGAGGAGCTGCGCCAGCAGACGCCCATCGAGCGCCTCGGAAAGCCAGAGGATATCGCCAAAGCCATGCTCTATCTGGCCGACGCCGATTTCGTCACCGGGCAGGTTTTGCCGGTGAATGGCGGGTTTGTGATCACATAACGTTCCTCCGGAGGCCCATTCTTTTCCGCCTTGCCGGAAAAGAATGGGGAGAAAAGGGGCGCTGGATACGTTTGGTGCATACTGCAGTGCAGTTTAGGTAAGGAACTAATTTGAAAACTTCTGCAATCGCATTCAGTCACCTTACGGGCGCTATAGTACGCGCCGCCCGTTGGAGTGGGCATCAGATTTACTGATCTGTGCCTTTGAATGGGTGCAGTCAATAGAAACCGCTCTCAAAATTTGCTGGCTGGTACGTATTCGCATTGGCCCTTGGCTCTCCCTCTGGGAGAGCTGTCGCCGCAGGCGACTGAGAGGGTTTTGCAG
>ERZ1673752.1164-NODE-1164-length-38699-cov-9.184272_pt1 | contig 38699 bp, 42 predicted proteins | sample MGYA00580195_ERZ1673752 | MGnify/ENA primary metagenome ERZ1673752 (study PRJEB41218, sample SAMN15661744) | gut metagenome | host: Homo sapiens | place: Canada: London | collected 2015-08-20/2019-03-30 | study: EMG produced TPA metagenomics assembly of...
TTTGAGTGGGGCCCGTGGGATAACTCTTTAACAAAGAGTGCCTATACTAAAAAAAATGGAATTCAAAAAATGGGAAAACACATAGTTATTCAAAAAAATTGGGATTGTGTTCCATGCGGAAATGATGGCTGCAATGGCAGTAAAATAAGCAAATGCTTAATGGAATTTGAAAAAGAGTTTTTATCTAGTTTTAAAAATTTAATTAAGAAAAAACTTGATCCGGTTACTTTTTAAGGCTTGAATAAATTTTTCCTAAAAATGCATTTGAAAAAATAAAAAGAGTTTTTTTAAGCCAAGCCTCATCTTTTTTAACAGCTATTCTTTTAATATGCTCTAGCTTTTTATCGCTTAAATTTATGCCTCTTTGTGTTGTATAAAACATCTCATAGCCATTATCTTTTGCTATATTTATATAGCTATCATCAAATTTTCCTCTTGGCCAGCAAAGTTGATTATCATCAAATCCAAGGCGTTTTTTAAAAACTTCTTTACATAAAACTATCTCATCTTCTAAGCTGTTTTTTTCAAAATAGTTATCAAAATGTCCGTGTGTATGAGAACGAAAGTCAAAAACATCACTCATTTTTTCAACTTCATCCCAGTTTAAAAAAAGTGCAGCAGGATTCTTAGGTGCAGCTTTTTTAGCCTCTTTGTGAGAAAGTGGCAAAAAATCAGTTTTATTTATAGAGTTTTGGTTGCTAGCAGCTTCTATCCAACCACTTACTAAAAACAAAGTTGCTTTTAAATCATATTTTTTTAAAATAGGATAGGCATAATAAAAATTATCTCTCCATCCATCATCAAAGGTTATTAAAATGCTTTTTTTTGGAAGAGTTATTTCACCTTTTTTATAAAGATAAAACTCATTTGAGGTGATTGTTTTATATCCATTTTTTGATAAATATCTTATCTGGGACTCAAACTCACAAACACTACTTGTTATGAAACCACTTTTTGGTAAGACATGATGATACATTAAAATCGGAATTGTCATTTTAGGCTTCTTTTAAAAAAATCTATATTTGTTGATAAAATGAAATTCTCCTATTTTATAAAAGGTAAAAAATTATACAGTATAATTATATAAAAGTCAAAAAGGTGCTATATGTTTTATTTGCTCATTTTTATATTTTTTTATCCCATATTAAAAATAATAAGTATATTTAGAAAAAAATATAGTAAAACTTTGGTTATACAAAACGCAGTTATAGGTGATTATGCAAATTCAAGCATTATTTTTGAAAAAATAAAACCATTTGATATTGTTTTAAATAAAACAAATTTAGCATTTGCAAATTATGACAATAGAATAATAAATAAATTTCCAATAAACGACTATAAAAATAAAAAATTTGGAAAATTGAAATTAGCATTTATATTATTTTTAAATAATTACTCAAATGTTTATATACTAACACCAAATTCTTTAAATTTATTTTTAGGGAAATTTACTATGGCAGAAAATATTGTTACGATACAACCAAGTTTATCAAAATTTAAATTTCTAGCAATTGGAATGAAAAGAATATACCATTCAACACAAAATTTGACAATAAACACTTACTTAAAAATAATAAAAGCAGAAAATGAAAAATATGAAAAATGTATATAAAATCCATATTTTATACCAAAAAATAAAAAAAATAAAAGATGATAAAATTTTTAAAATTGGCATAAGTCTTAGTGCTGGAAATAAAATGAAAACACCTCCAATACAAACTTGGAATAAGATATTTGAAATATTAACTAAATTTAATTGTGAAATTTATGTTTTTGGTATAAAAAATGAAGATGAATTGCTAAAACAAATAGAGTTGAAAAATAACATAGTTATAAATTTTGTAAATCAAATAGAGTTAAGAGAGCTGTCTTTTTGTATATCTTTGCTTAACTTATACATATCATCAGATACTGGAAACTACTATATAGCAGACACAATGAAAATACCAACAATATGCCTAATGGGTCCTTGTTTTTCAAGCGAGCAAAGAGGCGTTTATAACTCTTTAATAATAAACTCAAAACTAGAACCAATAAGCTCAGTTTTTAAAACAGTAAGAGACATTGATGCTAAAAAATACTTTGTGTTAAGCCAAGATGATGAAAAAAATATATATGATTTTATCTATAGTTTGAATAAAAATTTAAAATAGACTTTGAAAAATTTTCAAAACTAAAAGTATTTATTATATTAAAATCAGCTTCTTTGTTTTTTGGTTTTTCTATTTTTAAAAGAAGGTTACGTAAATCATTAGCTGTTCTATTTACAATATAAAAATCATCTTTTTTTGAAGAGATATTGTAAATTTCATTTATAACATTTGTATTAGAAAATATAACGCCCAAACCATAACTTAAAGCTTCAATTACAACTCTTGGAAGTCCTTCATTTTCTGAAAAACCAAGTATATAATCAAATTTTGGGTAAATTTCATCCATATTTTCTACAAAACCTAAATTTACAACAAGACCATTCTTTATTAAAATATCTAATTTGTCTTTTGTCTTTTTTTCAAAGCTACCACTTCCAGCAATATATAATCTTAAATCATCTCTATTTAAATTTAACATTGCATCAAAAACCAAATCATGTCCTTTTAGCTTTAAAAAAATTTGCTGGCATTATAATAGAAATTTTTTCAAATTTATCTACTTTTCTATAGTTTTGTTTTTTAAAAATGGATAAAGTCAAACTTATTATTTTCCAAAAGCATTTTTTTAGCAAATCTTAAATCATACTTGTATCTTTTTTTCTTAATTAATTTTTTACAAAATATTCTAAAATTTCTCTTTTTAATTTTAATATTTTAAATTTTGGCTTATTAAATTTTATAACATTTATCTCTTTTTCTTTCATGATATCAAGTATTTTTTATCTTTTACGACATAATTATTTTCAAAATATATAAATTATCATAAATACCAACTTTCTTAATGCCCTTATTAAATATAAAAAACTTTTTGTTCCTCCGACATACTCTATGCCGGTATCAATAAATAAAAATTTTTTATACCAAATTCTTTAATAATACATAAACCTCTTTTGCTGAAATTTGAAGCATGCACTTTTGATATTTACATCTTTTTTCCAAACAAGGATTACAAGTTCGATCTTTTTTTACAAATTTATGTATTTCTTTATCAAAATCAGGATTTGATACCTTAGGATCAGCAACCGCAAATAAGGTAATGGTCGGGGTTTTTAAAGTAACTGCTATATGAAGTGGTCCGGTATCAGGAGTTACTAAAATATCAAGCCTACCAATTAAAGCTGCGGCTTGTCTTATATTAAAAACGCCTGCTAAATTTAAAACTCTATTTTTATCTTTTATTTTTTGCATAAAAGCGTTGGTTAAAATTTTATCTTTATTGCTCCCTGTAAGAATTATTTTATAATTATGATTTTGTAAAATTAATTTAGCCAATTCAACCCAGTGCTCTAAAAACCACTGCCTTGAAACTGTGCTAGCTCCCATTTGAAAGCCAATATATTTTGTTTTATCATCTTTTTTTAAAACTTCATCAACACTCTCATAGTCTTTTTTATTTAAAAAAAGCTGCATTCTAGTATTTTGATTTTTGATACCAACAAACTCTAAATGTTTAAGTCTATATTTCACAACATAGTCTTTTAATTCTAGTTTTTTTGGCAAATTAGAATGAAATTTATTATACTCATTTTTATCATTATGGAGTTTAAATATATATTTAGCACCACTTAAAACTGCTAACGGTGTAGCTTGTGGCTCATTTGAATGAAGTATAAAAACTATATCTATTTTTTTTAATTTTAAAATTTTAGCTGTTTTAAAAAAATATTTCCATCTGCCTCTATAGGTTATAATTTCATCTAAGTTTTTATCATCTTTAAAAAGATCAGAGTTGTTTTGATTTAGCAAAGCTATAGTTTTAACATTTGGAAAATTTTCTTTAAAAGCACGAAAAACAGGGGTGTTAAAAAGAGTATCACCAATTGCAGTATTACTAAAAAAACAAACAGTTTTAAAATCATCTTTTACTAAATCAGTTTTTATAGTTTTTTTATTTTTTATCAAAAAATTAACTAAAATTTCATAAAGACTCATATAGTTTCTCCGTATCTTTAATCATCTTTTCAATACTAAAGTTTTTAATCACATATTCTCTTCCAAATTTTGCAAATTTATCTCTTAAATCTTTATTTAAAATCAACTCATTAAGAGCTTTTTTCAACGCTTCTTTATTTCCATTTTCAAAAAGTAATCCACTTTTTTTATCGCAAACAGACTCACCAAGTCCACCAACATTACTTGCAATAGTGGCAACTTCGCAACTTGATGCCTCAAGAACAACTCCGCCAATTGCTTCCATATTTGATGGAAGAACTAATATATCCATTGAACCTAAAAATTCATTTACATCATTTCTATTGCCAAGCATAAAAATATGTTTTTTATCTTTTGTCAAATTTTGTAAATTTTCTTTTTGTGGCCCATCTCCAACTATAAATAAAGCACTATTTTCTATATTTAACTCATTAAAGGCCTCTATTAAAAGCTTATGGTTTTTAGCAGCTCTAAGAACAGCAACTATGACTATGCAAACAGTATCGTCACTTAAACCAAACTCTTTTTTTAAATTTATACTAAAATTAGGCGTATATTTATTTGTATCAATGCCTGTATATATTCTTGTAACTAACTCTTTTTTAACACCTCTTTTTATCAAATCATCACAAACTGCTTGGCAAACACCTACAACTTTTGTATTTAGATTATATGTAAAAGGCGAAGTTATAGGAAGTTGTAAATGCCTAGTTCTTACAACTTTAATCCTACATATCTTTCCAGCAATAGCCCCAATTATTCCATCTTTTCCTGAATGTGTTGATATAATATCAATTTTATTTTTTTTAACAAATTTGCATATTTTTATAATTTCAAAAATATTATAAACTTTTTTTAAATTAAATTCGACAAACTCACAATCAATATCTTTTAAAAGACTTTTTGAACCTTTATTAAGTCCATAAAATACTTTAAATTTCTTTTTATCAAGTCCATTTATAACTCTTTGGGTTCTATGTTCTTGTCCGCCAAAACCAAGAGAGCTTTCAAGCTCTAAAATATTTATCATAAAAATTCCTTTAAAATCATATCGAAAATTAGCTTATTATCTACATTTTCAGCTAGCTTTGTTTCATCTTGCAAAGCTATACATTTTGCATTTGTATATATCGGCTTCCAACGATTTATATCTGTTTTTCCGAAAATTATCAATGTATTTACACCAATTGCTGGAGCAATATGCATAAAACCACCCTCTAATGTAAGTAAAAATTTAACTGATTTTAAATAAGAAACAAGCTCGTTTAAACTGCTTGTTTTAAGATACTTAACACCTGTTTTTTTAGATACTTCATCCGCAAAAATAGAATCTTCCGCAGTAATTATAATATTTTCACATTTTGTTTTTAAAAAATTTATTATATCAATAGCTTTATTTGCACTTATTTTGTTTTCTTTTGTTCTAGATGAGATATGAAAAAAAACAAAATCTTTATATTTTTCATTTTTAAAATTTGATTTAAAAAATATTTTTTCATTATCATAAAAAATATTTAGAGGCTTTAAGATTTCAAAACAAAGCTTAGTTTCATTAATATTAGAAAATAAAATTTTATCAGTTATAAAATTTGCTTCTTTGTTTTCATCAACCCCAATAACTCTTTTAGCTTTTGAAACTTTTGCAAAAAGTCCAGCATATTTTGAATATGAACTTCTAAAAATTATACAAATATCATATCTTTCTTTTTTTATTTTGTATAAAATCTCTCCTTTTTTTAAAAAAGCTACCACCTTATCTAAAAATTTATTTTTATGCTTTGTTTTAGTATAAATATAAATTTTATCTAAAAAAGGATTGTTTTTAACAACAAAAGAGTTTAAACTATTTACCACTATATCGATTTTAGAATTTGGATACTTCTTTCTTATGGCTTCAATCGCTGGTGTAGTACATACTAAATCACCAATATTATCATTTCTTATTAATAAAATTTTCAATAATATCCTTTAGTTTTTAATTTTTTTAAAAAATGTTTTTACAATCTAAAAATTTTTTATATCATTTTTAATTGAAATTGCTAAAATTATTCCAAACATCATATAAAAAAATTTTGCCTCTGTATCTCCAAAAAAATTTCCAAAACACAAATTCACAATAAACCCAATGCCACCGAAAAACATCGTAAAGCCAAACATTGAAGTAGCATTGTTAATATTATTTTTTATAAGACTATAACTTTTTTTTAAAAAATAAATCCAAAAAGATAAAAATAACATTAAGCCAAAAATTCCCAAAGAAAATAGTATTCCAAGAAATTCATTATGCACTTGTGAATATACTGAAAAAGGTTGATTTTCTTTTGAGTTTAATTTTACAATATTTTTACCATACAAAAATCTACCATAGCCAGTTGGCTCAAAAGGATGATTCGAACTGTATATAATAGCGGCTTTCCACATAGAAATACGAGATGAAATAGAGTAATCCAAATTTAATTTTTTATACTCTTTACCCATTTCATTTGGTGCTTTTTTCATTAAGGCTATATAGTTATTTGATGCCTTAAGGTTGTATCTATGACTAAAGTTATGCGAGTTTAAATATACTCCAATTATAAAAATTATAAAAAATAAAATAGTTAAAACTTTTATGAGACGAGATTTTATAGTTGCAAAAGCAATCAAAATTACCATACATAATGCTGCTAAATACCCAGCTCTAGTATGAGTAGAAAACATACTAAGAATAGATAAAAGAAAAAACATAGCTCCTATAAATTTATTTTTATATAAAAAAATTGCTATAGAAGCAGATATTGCAAAGCTAGTCCAAATAGCAAATCTTTCACCACCACCTTTATTTATATAGCCATCTAATAATCCACCGGTTCTAACATTAAAACTAAAATCAGCTAAATACCAAGTATATAAATTTATAATAGTGTGAATAAATAAAATTGTTATGATAGAATAAATATAAGGTGTAATTTTATCTATAGAATAAATACTAAAAAACAAAAACACTACAATCATAACAAAAACATTTCTTACAAGTTCTTTATTTACCTCTTTTAAACTTGCTTTTATATCAATCGAATAGAACAACGATAAATAAGCTAAAACAATAAATGCAAACAATATAACTAAAAGCCACTTAATTTTTAAAAGATTTTTAAAATCAACCTTTTTAAAATCCGTAATAGCCAATAATAGCAAAAATAAAACCAAAGAAAAGCTTTGAATTGCAGCTGTATGAGCTATTGGTAAAACAAAAATATAAACGCTAAAAAAAAATAATTTTAAATATTGAATATATTCGCCTTTTATTACCTTATCCAAAAATAATCTCCTAATTATAAATGTTTAATTATATGGTTAAATTCTTAAAAACTTATAAATTATGATAAAATAGTCTCCATGAAAAAAATAATATTCTTGCGAGCCAATCCAAATGCAATCGGTGGGGCTGAAAACTATCTAAAAAGATTAGCAAATGCTCTAAAAAATAGTGATATAAATAGCGAAATTCGCTCATTTAAAGGAAATCAAAAAATTAGCTCATGGAAAAAAGCTTTAAAATTTAACAACCAAGTTTGCGAAGAAAAAAAAGATGATGAGTTTTATTTTAGTCTTGAAAGAGTTGAATGCGCAGACATTTACAGAGCCGGAGATGGAGTTCATAAAGCATATAGAAAATTAAAAAAATTTTGGTGGTTTAATCCATTAAATTTTGTTTATCCATATCTTGAAAAAAAATGCTTTGAAAATTCAAAAAAAATCATTACAAATTCAAATTTGATAAAAGAACAAATTATCTCAACATATAACATAGACAAAAATAAAATTATAACAATCTATAATGGTGTAAATTTGCCAGAAATAGTTAATAAATCAAATAAAAAAATACAAATTTGTAAAGAATTTAGTTTAGATGAAAAAAAGCCTTTGTTTTTATTTGTTGGAAGTGGCTTTAAAAGAAAAGGGGTAAGGGAATTTCTAGAAATTTTATCAAAATTTCCAAATAATTATAATGCCATAATTATTGGAAATGATAAAAATATAAAAAAATATAAAAAAATAGCATTAAAATTAAGAATAAATGCAATATTTTTAGGATCTAGAAAAGACGTATCAAGGTTTTATGAGGCAAGTGATTTTTTTATCTTTCCAACACATTATGAACCGTTTTCAAATGTTATATTGGAAGCGTTAAGTTATGGATGTGTGTGTTTTACAACAAAGCAAAATGGTGCAAGTGAAATTCTAGATGATCAATTTGTAATGAATCATCCAACAGATTTTAAAATTTTAGACACAATTAAAAAATTTGTTGATGATAAATCTATATTTGAAAAACAGAGTAAAGAAAATATACAAAAAGTTAAAAATTTTAGCATAGAAAAGAATGCAAGCTTAACCATGAAGGTAATTTATGAAAATATTTATTGAGCTTCCAACCTGGCTAGGTGATGCTGTAATGAGCACTTTAGCCATAGAAAATATAACCTTAAATTTCCCAAATGCAAAAATAACTTTTTTTGGCTCTTTTGCCTCAACTTCTCTTTTTACAAAACATCCAAACTTAGAAAAAATTATAATTGATGATAGTAAAAAAACTAAATGCAGACTTTTCAACTTAGCAAAAACTTTTGTAAATTTACCAAAATTTGACATTGCAATAAGTTTTAGAAGTCATTTTGCAACAAAATTTGGCTTTTTATTTTTAAAAGCTAATAAAAAAATTATTTTTAATAAAAATATAAAAGCAACACATCAAGCTAAAAAATATGAAAAATTTATAAATGATTTTTTAGAAATAAAAGTAAAAAATGATGAATTAAAATTATATTTTAAGCCAAATGTTTTTAAAAAACCAACACTTGGACTAAATCCAGGAGCAAGTTATGGAAGTGCTAAAAGATGGTATCCAGAGTATTTTGCAGAAGTTGGGATCGCACTTAAAGATAAATATGATATTATAATTTTTGGTGGCAAAAACGAAGAAAAAATATGCGATGAAATTTCTAATATTTTATCAAAAAATAAAATTAATCATAAAAATTTATGCGCAAAGACATCTATTAAAGAATTGTGCCAAAACATAGCTGGACTTTCTTTATTTATCACAAATGACAGCGGTCCTATGCATATCGCAGCTAGCTATAAAGTTCCTACGATAGCACTTTTTGGACCAACTAAATTTAATGAAACATCTCCTTATAAAAATCAAAAGGCTAAAATACTGCATTTAAATTTAGACTGTATGCCTTGTATGAAAAGAGAATGTCCTTTAAAAACTCATGAATGCATGAAAAACCTAACTCCTAAAATGGTAATAGAATGCATAGATAAAAATTTTAATTTTTCATAGCATCATCAATCGCTTGACAAATAGTATGTCCCATAAAAATATGCATCTCTTGAATTCTTGCGGTATCATTTGATGGAACGACTAAGTTTAAATCACAATACTCATTCATCTTTCCACCGCCTTTTCCACTAAATCCAATAGTTTTTATACCATTTTTCTTTGCATACTCCAAAGCATTTATGACATTTTTGCTATTGCCACTTGTAGAAATCGCAATTAAAATATCGCCTTTTCGCCCAAGCCCTGCAAGCTGTCTTGCAAAGACATAGTCAAATCCATAGTCATTGCCAATGGCTGTTAGGGCCGATGTATCAGTTGTCAAAGCAATGCCAGGAAGGGGATTTCTTTCGCTTTTATATCGCCCTGTTAGCTCAGCTGCTATATGTTGGGCATCTGCTGCACTTCCACCATTGCCACATAAAAAAACCTTTGAGTCGTTTTCTATAGCTTCAATAACCATTTCGCAAGCCCTATTTAATGTATCTAGCAAACTATTTTTAAACTCACTTGCTGTTTTTAAATGTGAGTCAATCTCCCTTAGAATCATCTCTTTCATTTTTATCCTTTTATTTTATTTATGATATTTGTCGTGCTAAAACCATCTTCAAAATCAACCAAAACAACCTCTTTTGCAATGTTGCTTCCAATAACTTCTTTGCCAGCGTAATCAGCCCCTTTTACCAAAATATCAGGGCGAATTTTTTCAATCAAATTTAAAGGTGTATCTTCATCAAAAATCACCACAAAATCCACAAATTCCAAAGCACTCAAAAGTAGGGCTCTTGAGTTTTGTGAGTTTATAGGGCGAGTTTTTCCTTTTAGCCTTTTAACAGAGCTATCAGAATTTAGTCCAATTATCAAAATATCTCCAAGTTTTTTTGCCTTATTTAGATACTTAATGTGACCAGCGTGCAAAATATCAAAGCAACCATTTGTAAAAACTATCTTTTTATCACTATTTTTTAGAATTTGGCAAATTTCATCTAGGCTCTTTATTTTTTCTTCCAAGTTTGTGCTTGATGATGATTTGGAGTATTTTTCTATTTCATCTAAACTAGCAGTCGCACTTCCTACTTTTCCAACCACGACAGCAGCTGCCTTGTTTGCAAGACTAAGAGCAGAAACTATATCCATTTTATTTGACAAAGCATATCCTAAAGTCGCAAGCACCGTATCTCCAGCACCAGTTACGTCAAAAACCTCTTTTGCAATTGCCGGTATGATTTTTACTTCATCGTTGTTGTATAGTGCAATACCTCTTTCAGAAAGAGTTATGATGGAATATGTTAAGTTTAGCTCATCTTTAAGTCTTTTTAGGGCTAATTTTAGTGAAGGTTCATCATCGATTTTCATCTTTAAAGCTTGCATTGCCTCTTTTAAATTTGGTGTTAGAAGTGTTGCATTTTTGTATTTGGAGTAGTCACTTCCTTTTGGATCTATCAAGATAAATTTAGAGTTTTCATTTGCTATTTTTATGATTTGCTTACAAAAATCATCTCTTAAAACGCCTTTTGCATAGTCACTCAACAAAACAGCGTCGTAGTTTTTGATGATATTTTTCAAAGAGTTTAAAAGCTCATCTTTGGAACTTTCCAAAATATCATCTTTGCTTTCCTTATCAAACCTTATAACTTGCTGATGAACTACCATAATACGAGTTTTATGAGCACTTTTTCTATCTTTTTCTTTTAATATTTTCTCAATCTTTACACCCATATTCTCAAGCATTAAAACTATATCTTTGCCAGACTCATCATCGCCAACAACACTCATCACACCAACATCACAATCAAGAGCTTTTAAATTTGCCATTACATTTCCGGCTCCGCCTAGACGCTTGTTTTCGCTCCTAATATCAACAACCGCAACAGGCGCTTCAGGGGAAATTCTATCGCACTCGCCCCACAGATAGTGATCTATCATCAAATCGCCAATAACTAAAATCTTAGGCTTCATTTTTTATACTTTCATATATTTTTTTAATCTCAGGGATATAGCTTTTAATTCCATCTTCAAGGCTAAATTTAGGCTCATAAGAGAGATTTTGTCTACTTAGGGAAATATCAGCTTGTGTGTGGAATTGATATTGTTTGATAAATGGATTTTTGATATATTCACATTTTAAATTTGTATTAAGCTCGCTTTGTAAGATATCAACAATTTCTTGAAAGCTTCTTGCAACTCCAGTAGCAGCATTATAAACTCCACTTTTATCAGATAAAAATGCTAAGTGGTTAATCGCAACAATATCTTTTATATAGACAAAATCTCTTTTTATTTTATCACTATCTTCAAAAAGCCTTGGATTTTGCCCATTTAAAATTTGAAGTCCAAACTGCAAAACCATAGAGGCGGTTTTATCTTTAAAAAACTCATTTTCACCATAAACATTGAAATATCTAAGACCAATACAATGAATTTTTTCGTGATATTTTAAAGCTAGTTTATCCATCATAAGTTTTGAAAAACCATAAACATTTCTAGGTTCTTCACTTTGCCAAATTTTTTGCGGACTTTTGGCGTTTCCATAAGTTGCCGCTGAACTTGCATAAATCATCTTTGCATCGATTTTTTTGCAAATTTCAAGAAGATCGGCAAAGGCATTTAAATTTGTTTTTATCATTATGCTTTGATCATTTACCGTAGTGTCAGATATGGCAGCTTCATGAAAAATTGCATCAGGTTTAAATTTGGCGATACTTTTAAGAGTTTTTTTATCATTTATATCGCCCTCTAAAACCCTGCCGCCAAATTTAAGCAAGTTTTTATAGTGACCAAAACTCTTTAAGTTGCCATTATCAAATCTCTCGCCCGTTCTAAAAATATCGACAACTAAAACATCAGCGCCTAAATTTTCAAAATAAGTTGCCAAATTTGAACCTATAAAACCAGCCCCGCCAGTTATAACTATTTTTTTATTTTTCATCTTTTTTCCTTATAAAATTAACCATTTCTTTAAGCTCTTTTATGCAATGAAAGTCGCCATTTGTGCTATTTTCATCTCTGTTTAGTAAAAATAAATTTTTAACTCCGGCGTTTTTTCCAGCTTCGATATCGCTTAGTTTATCGCCTATTAAGTAGGATTTTGAAAGATTTATGCCAAGCTCATCTTTTGCAGCCAATATCATTCCAGGGCTTGGCTTTCTGCACTCACAACCACTTAAATGAGGACAAAAATAGACTTTATCAATATTTATATCTCTTTTTTTAAACTCATCTTTCATATAGTCTGTTAAAATTTCAAAATCTTTTGTAGTATAGTAGCCTCTTTGGATGCCTGATTGGTTAGTGATAATGATGATTAAAAAATCTCTTTTTTTAAACTCTTTTAAAAGCTCGAAAATTCCATCGATAAATTTGAAATCTTCTATCTTAAAAACATATCCAAAATCTTTATTTATAACACCGTCTCTATCCAAAAAGAGTGCTTTTTTTTCATAAGTTTTCATGAAAGATATTATACAAATTTATGATAAATAAAACTTTATTTACCCAAACAAAATGATGAAAACATCTCATCTAAAATTTCTGTTCTCTCAAATGGTCTTGTTATAGATGAAATTTCACTAATTGCTGAGTTTATTTCATAAGCAAAAAGCTCAAGCTCATTTTCATTTAATAAATTTTTAGCTCTTAAAATTGCATCTTTTGCTGAATTTACAGCATTTATTTGATAAGTTGCTGTAAGCATAATCCCATCATAGTTTTTAGTATCAAGATAATTTTTTAACTCATCAGTAACCAATCCAATGCCCTCTTTGGCTGAAATTTGAAGAGGTTTATTTAGTTTTTTATCAAATTTTTGAATTAAATCTGATTTGTTTAAAATATAAAATATTTTTTTATCGTTTTTTTCAAGACCTGCGCATATTTCTAAAATTGCCCTATCTTCATCATCAAATTTAGCTGAACTATCAAAAACTGCTAGAATAATATCGGCCTCATTTGCTTTTTTTATTGCAGTTTCAATGCCAATTTTTTCTATATTTGAAACACCCTCTCTAATGCCTGCAGTATCAATTATCCTAACTAAATGACTTCCTAGCATAAGACTTTCTTCTATCGAGTCCCTAGTAGTGCCAGCTTCGTTTGAGATTATGGCTCTGTCATAAGATAAAAGTGCGTTTAAAATAGAGCTTTTTCCAACATTTGGCTTTCCTATAATAGCAACTTTAAATCCCTCTATAAGACCTTTTCTTTGATTGCTAATAGTAACAATCTCATCAAGTTTTTTATAATTTTTGCTAAGTAAAATATTAATTTTTTCTAAAATATCAGTTGGCAAATCTTCTTCTGCATAATCTATACAAACTTCAGTATAAGCTAGAGTTTTAACAAGCTCACCCCTTAAAGACTCAACAAATTCACTAAGTGATCCTTGCATTTGATAAGTTAAAATTTTTAAAGCATCTTTACTTCTAGCAGTTATTAGACTTTGGATAGAGCTTGCTTTTGCAAGATCCATTTTATCATTTAAAAAGGCTCTTTTACTAAATTCTCCTGGTTGTGCAAGTCTAGCACCAGCTTTTAAAAGCTCATCAATAATTAAATTTGAAATCAAAAATCCACCATGAGCTTGAAACTCAACTATATCCTCTCCAGTAAAACTTTTTGGAGATTTAAAATAAATTATTATACCTCTATCTATAAGCTCATCATCTAAAGAATAAATTTTTAGCAAAGTTGCGTATCTTGGAGTTAATTTATTTGTTTTTAAAAGTTTTAATGAGATAGCTAAAGCTTCTTTTCCACTAACTCTTATAATAGATACTGCCCCAACTCCATTTGCAGTAGATATAGCTACAATTGTATCATTCATTTTTAGCTGGTCTTATAACTATAAATTTTCCATGTCTTGAAGAGCGAACACCGACATAATTATTAGGAAACTCATTTCTAAGCTGCTCTAAAGCAATTCTTACCAAAACACCATCTAAAGGCTTAGTTTGAGCTTTTCCAGTTGTTTTTACCTTTTCAATAACATCAACCAAATATGCAGCTATCATTTTTTCTTGATTTTCTAAAAAGCGTGAAATCTCAAGCCTTACATGATATCCGTATTTTGGATAAATCCAATTATGAAGAAGATGTGTTATTGCTTTATATCTATATCCTTCTTTTCCTATTAAAAGTGCCGCATCATCACCATCTAATTTTATATAAATAGTTTTATCATCAAATTTGCTTACCTCAAAGCTATTGATGTTGAAAAAATCATTTTTAAAAAGATTCTCAATTCCATTTTTTATTTCAATAATAGCCTTGTTTATTTCAACTTTTTCATTATTTGGTTTTGTAAATTCTTTCTTATTTTCAAAATTATTTTTTTGCTTTTGAGGTTTTTTCTCATCCTTTTTAGGTTTTTGAGATTTTTCACCTTTATCTATATCTATATTTTGCTCTTTTTTAGCTTTTTTTGATTCACTACTTTTGTCTGTTTCTTTTAAAGATTTTGTATCACCAACTTTTTTAGCATCTATGATTGCATTTTTTTTAAAAAAGCCCAAAATACCACTTTTTGGATGTTGCAAAACTTTAAAATCAAGCTCAGTTACAGAACATCCTAACTCAACAGAGGCTTTTGTGATAGCCTCTTCTAATGTAAATGCTTCAAATTTCACTATTTTTTCTCCGCCATTTCTAATTCTTTTCTCTTTTTAAACATTTTATTTATAATAATTTGCTGAATTAAAGCAAATATATTATTAACACACCAATAAAGTGTAAGTCCAGCTGGGAATGTCATAAAGAAAAATATAAATATTACAGGTAAAAATTTCATAATTTTTTCTTGCATTGGATCAGTAAAGCTCGTAGGAGTAAGGCGTTGTTGGATATACATCGCAGCACCCATTATAATAGGAAGTATAAAATATGGATCTTTAATAGCTAAATTATCTATCCAAAGTATCCAAGGCGCTCCTTGAAGCTCAATTGCGTTTAATAAAACCCTATAAATTGCAAAAAATACAGGAATTTGTAAAATCATAGGCAAACATCCACCCATTGGGTTTGCACCATGTTTTCTATATAGTTCCATAACTTGTGCTTGCATTTTTTGCGGATCGTTTTTATATTTTTCTCTAATTTCTTTCATTTTTGGAGCTAAATCTTTTAGCTTATTCATGGAAATCATAGCTTTATAGGTAAGTGGCGATAAGATAAGCCTTATTAAAATAGTTAAGATAACTATTGCCCAACCCCAGTTTCCAACCATAGTATAAAACTTACTAAGTAGCCAAAACATAGGTTTTGCGATAAATGTAAACCAGCCATACTCTATAACATCGCTTAATTCAGGATTTATTGATTTTAAAAGCTCATGATTTTTAGGTCCTATAAAACCACTGGCTTCAAAAACTCTATCTTCAACTGCTACAAAAGCTTGATTTACTCCATCACTTGTTTCATTTAGCGCTACTTTCATAGGTTTCTCAAAGTTATAAAATAAAGTTGTATAGTATCTATCAAAAGATGATGCAATATCGATATTATTATAAGTTTGAGCTTTATTTTTTACTTTTCCATCTTTTATAATTTCTAGATTATCTTCTAAATTTCTAAGCAATACTCCATGGATTGTAAGTCTATCTGCTGCAACATCTGGTCTAAGTCCTGGAGTTACAAAGTAATTTTCATTCTTATTTGTTTCTACTTTTACCTTATAGGCACCCCTTTTTGAAAAAGCTATAGTTTTTTTAACTATAACCTCACCCAAATTTTGAGTAAGAACAACACTTTTTTCACCATCATTTAAATCCATGTTTGACACACTTGCTTCGTATGGAATTTCAAAAGCTAGCTTATTAACTTCTTGGTTTGCAAACCTAACTTCTAAAGGTTTTGGATACTGAGTTATTAAATTTAAAAAATTTCCTTCTTCATCTTTATAGATATTTTCATTTAATTTAAATGAACTTATTCTTCCCAAAGAGTCAATTTTAGCATTAAAATAATCTGAACTTATATTTACTATTGTTTTATCTTCTTTTGAAACTGTATTAATAGGAGCTTTATTTTGATTATCAAGCTTTACATTTGGTGCTTCGTTTGCGGTTTTTACTTGCTTTGTGGCAATTGTTGCATTTGTATCTCTAAATTTTGATAAATAAAGACTATCGTAGGCTATAAAAAAAATGAAAGCAAGAAGCGTTGCAATGATAGCTCTTTTTTGAAGTGATTTTTCATCCATCATGGGGCTAATTTTCCTTTTTATATGATTTTATTACATAATATTTTCCATTTTTATAAGGAACAAACCAAAATAAAAACTTCAAATTTCTATTTTTAAAAGAAAATTTTACAGCGGAAAAATCTTTATAAATTATAGGATAGTCGATTCCGCCTTTAAAAAGTTGATTACATCTTAGAATTCTTAAAATAGTTAAAAAAAATGCTTTTAAATAAAAGTTATACTTAAATTGTATCAAAGCATATTCAGAACAACTAGGATAGTATCTGCAAGCCGCTGGAAAAAGCGGTGAGATGTTATGTTGATAAATTTTTATGATTTTTATAAAAAAACCCTTCATTTAAAAGCATCCATTTTTCTAAAAGACCATCTTAAACTCTTTTTTATAGAATCAAAACTAAAATTAACTATCGAAGGCTTTGCAATTATAATATAAAATCCTGATTTTAAATCACATCCCATATTAGCAAATGCCGCTCTTAGAACTCTTTTAGCACGATTTCTAATAACTGCTTTTCCTACTTTTTTACTAGCAATTGCTGTAAATTTTCTATCATCAGAAGCCAAAAAATAAACAACTGCAAACTCAGTGTGCCATTTTTTAGCCATCTCATAAACTTTTTTAAACTCATCTGCTTTATTTATAGCAGAAAATTCAATCAAACAGCCAATCTTTTTCTACCTTTTGCTCTTCTTGCATTGATAACTTTTCTGCCGTTTTTACTTTTCATCCTAACTCTAAAACCATGTGTTCTTTTCTTAGGAGCATTATGTGGTTGATATGTTCTTTTCATATTTTTCCTTTTAATTTTTTAATTTACCAAACGGTGATTTTATCTTAAAATTACTTAAAAATAGATAAGAACAACTTTTTTATGTGTTTAACATTTTGCAGTATAATTTTGAAAGTTTAAAATAAATAAAATTTTAAAGGAAATTTATGAATAGAATTTTAAATATCTATCTTTTTTTGATTGCTATTTTAGTAGGTCTTGAAATTTGTGCGGGAGTTTTTGTTGCGCCCGTAATATTTAATCCAGCAAATTTAATTGGTGAAGGTGTTTTAACTCATTTTCAAAGCGGGCAAATAATGACTGAAATTTTTCTAAGATTTAATAAAATTCTACTTATCATATCAATTTTGGCATTTATTGCAGAAAGTATCAATCTAGCCAATAAAAATAAAAATTTCAACATTAAATTTTCAACTTTTATGCTTGCTTTTATAAATTTAGTATTAGCCCTACTTTTTATATTTTACTTTTCAAACTATATAGTAAATGCCCAACAAATCGGACCATCAATGACCCAAACTGCTTCTTTTGCACAAATGCATAAAGCTAGCGAATGGACTATGAAAATCATGCTTATAGCTCAAACATTTTTGTTTTTTATCAAATTTCCAAGCATTAAAAATGAGCTTAAAAAAGAGGCTAAGTAAATGAAAATAAGAGTTTATTACGAAGATACAGATGCAGGTGGTATTGTATATCATACAAATTTTATAAAATACTGTGAGCGTGCAAGAAGTGAAATGGTATTTAACTCAAACCTAGACCCATTTACTCCAAATAGGCATTTTGTCGTTAAAAATATAAATGCCTCATATATAAAACCAGCTTTTTTAGGAGATATATTAGAAGTTATTTCAACACCAAATAGTATAAAAAAGGCAAGTTTAGTTATAAATCAAAAAATTTATAAAATTGCCTCTTTAAAAAAAAGCTTGGATGAAAAAGAGCTTATTTTTGAAGCAGATATCAAAATAGCTTATTTAGTAGATAAAAAACCAGCTGCCATGAGTAGCAAAATGATAGAGTTTTTTAAAAATTATAAGTAGAATTTTCTACTTATAACTAAAAATCTAACTCACTGTTTAAATTAACTTCTTAATCTTTTATAAGTTCAAATTTATGCTTTGTTGTTTTATAAATCTTTGTGTCATAATTTATACTTGAGCCAACAATCCTTTCTTTAAAAACTCGCTCATCATCAGTGTTTGCAAAAGCATTGTATAAATAATCAAGCCCAATAGCCGTTGAATAAGCAATCCAGTTATAATAAATATCAACCCCTAAAATTGAGCTTATAGAAGCAATATTTTGCGGAACATGAGTAATGGAATTTGCAATAAATAAATTTTGTCTATCTTTAAAATCTATGAGCGATAAAAGTTTTGGAGCATAATTTATCTGCGTTGTAAAAAAGGAATTTGGAGCTAAGTTATTTATCTTTAGCTCATAAATTATCTTAGCTGTTGTATTAAGTGGCAAATTTAAAAAAACATCAACATCTTTTAAACTCTCATCAACTCTTCCTAGAAGCGAAGTTTGGGCACCATCAACTAAAACTTTTTTTTCTATATTTGCACCACTTAAAGAAATATACTCATCTAAAAATTTTGCCAAAAAGCTATTATCTTCAAAAACAACTATATTTTTATAATCAGAATGCTCTAAAAGTTTTAAAACTTGATCTTCGTAGTCAATACCTCCAAAAAAGATATTTCCCTTGCTTGCTTTAACCATTTTATAGTGAAGTGTAGGTATGAAAAAAAGCATATTTATATCAGAATTTTTTGCGATTATCTCAGCGCCTTTTGCAGTAAGTGGAGCAATGACTAAAGAAATGCCATCATTTTTTATTTTATCAATAGCAGTTATTAATGATGCTTCATTTTCATTTCCGGTTAGATAAAATTTAACCTTTACATTTAAATCTTTAGAAATTATATAAGAGAACACCGCATTTGAAACTATGTGAGCATATCCACCTATTATATTTTGAGGAAGTAAAACAGCGATTTTTTGCTGTGATAAATCCATATCTTTTGTTACAACAAGCTTTGCAATGCCACTAGATAAACTCATATAGTAGCTTTCAAGATAAGAATTTGAATACTCCTTAGAATATCTTGATAAAAAACTAAAATCTTTTTTTTCATCAATTAATTTTTTTAAACACTGACTATCGCAAATTCCAGGTTCAAAGTCTAGATAATAAAGACTTGCTGGTGGGATAGGAGAAGGTTTTTGAATTTTTGCAAAACAACTTGAGAAAATTAACAATAATATTAGTAAAATTTTTTTCATAACAACTCTTTAATTTTTTTTATATCATTTAAAAAAAACTCTTTTTTCGCTGGATTTAACCTTATAAAATCAAGATCAAACATAGGCAAAACAAAGTTTTTTTTATATTTTAAAACATAACCATGAAGTGTTTCTAAACTAGACATTTCAAAATCTTCAAAAATAGCGCTCAAACACTCATCGCCCATTGCTAAAATAAGCTTTGGATTTAGTTTTTCAATCTCATCAAAAAGATATGGTTTACACCTTTGAAAACTCTCATCATAAGGTTTAATATCTTTATTTGAGTGACATTTTACCATAAAAGTAAAGTATAAATCATCTTCACTTAAATTTAAGGTATTAATAAGCTCGTTTTTAAACTCTAAAACTAGCTTTGAGGATAATAAATTTCCAGTTTTATTTTGAATATCACTTGGATTTTTTAAAATTATCATAATTTTAGCGTTTTTATTTTTTGAAAAAACAGTATTAATTCTTTGTTTTGAAAGATTGCATAATTCACAAATATTGAGGTTTTGCTGCAGTTCATCAAAGTCTTTAAATTTGCTTTTTTTAACCAAATTTAAAACACTTTCATCTATAAATTTATATCCAAAGGCTCTATAACTTCTTAAAATATACATTAAATCACAATTCATCAAAGCCATCTTTAAAAAGATTTGAATTTGAGGCTAAAAACACTCTATCAAAACCTGCTAAATCTTTATAAAATTTAGCTTCAAAACCATTTTCTTTTAAGATTTTACTCAAAGGTCTTTTTTGATCATAGCCTATTTCACAAGCTAGAATTCTTGTTTTATCTTTACTTAAATTAATAATGTACTCTAAAATTTCATATCCTTTAACACCACCAAAAAGTGCTTCTTTTGGCTCATTTAAGACCCATTTATCAAGCTTATAGCTATTTTTTATGTATGGCGGGTTTGATACTATGATATCAAAACTATCATCTATCCCATCAAGATAAGATGTGTTTAAAAAATTTACATCTAAATTTAGATTTTTAGCATTTATACTTGCAACTTCAAAAGCAATTTTTGAAATGTCAGTAGCTGTTATATTGGAGCTTGGAAGCATTTTTTTAAGACTTAAAGAAATTATTCCACTTCCAAAACCAATTTCACAAATTTTAGGATTTGTAAAATTTTTTGCAACTTCATAGACTTTTTTGACTAAAATTTCAGTTTCAAATCTGGGAATTAAAACACCCTTTTTTATAAAAAACTCACTATCTAAAAAGCTTGCTTTACTCGTTATATACTCTAACGGCTCACCATCTTCATATCTTTTTAATAATAAAAAATATCTATGAGGATGATCTAAATTTTCATTTATTTTAAGTAAAATTTCAGTCATACTTAAATTCAGATAAAATTTTAAAAGTTCTCTTGCAACAAAAGGCGTTGTAAGTTCTTCACCTTTTTTAAGAGCTTCAACTATTTTCATCATTTAACTCACAAATTCGCTCATACAAAGTTGGATGAGAGTGGTAAAAATTTGAATAAAGTTTGTGTGATTTAGGAAAAGCTTTATTCTCACTTCCAAGCTTTTTTAGAGCATTTATCATGTCATTTTTATTTTGCATTTTAGCACCAAATTTATCAGCTGCAAACTCTCTTTTTCTGCTTAAAAAAGATTGAAGTGGAGTTATAATAAATGAAAGCAAATTTGATAAAATAGCTATCATTACTATAATACTTCCACTACTTTTTTCAATTCCAACAGCATTAAAAATAGTTTCTGGCAAATTTCCCAAAAGACCAAAAATAACAAAAAATAAAATAGCTGAAAAAACTAAAATTCTTAAAATATCTTTGTTTTTAAAATGCCCTAGTTCATGACCTAAAACAGCTAAAATTTCATCTTTTGTAAGTTTTTTTATAAGTGTATCAAACAAAACTACTCTTTTAGAACTTCCAAAACCACCAAAATAGGCGTTTAGGCGATTATCTCTTTTGCTAGCATCGATTGTAAAGACACCACTACTTTTAAATCCACATTTTTTAAGAAGTGCTTCAATGCTTTCTTTTAAAACATCATCTTTTAAAATTTCCATTTTATTAAAAAGTGGAGCGATTAAAGTAGGATATAAAAAATTTATAATTAAAACAATTATAAAAGATAAAATTGCAGCCCAAAACCACCAAAAATTTCCTAAAAAATTTATGCAAATTAAAAGCAAATAAACAACTATTGAGCCAAATATAATGCTTAGTAAAAAAGATTTTAATAAATCCAATAAAAAAGTTTTAATGCTCAAATTTGAAAAACCAAATTTTTTATCTTTTACAAATTTAGAATAAATATCAATAGGCAAACTTAAAATTCCACCAATCAAAAAAAAGCTTATCACAAAGACTAAATTTTCAAAAATAGTATTGTTTAAAACAACATTTTGATACAAAAGCCTTAATCCAAAACTAAGCCAACAAATGGTTATAAAAAATTCATATATCAAAGTAAAAATAGCAAATTTTTTATTAAAAATAGTAATATTTCCGGCTTCTTTGTATGTTTTTTCATCTAAAATAACAGCTTCTTTTTTTACCTCTTCTTTTACAAATTTAAGCTCGCAAATTTCTAAAAAAATTTTAAATAAGCTATAAGCCAAAAACAGTATTATTAGTATATAAAGCATATATTCTCCATTAATTTTTATTCCAAGATTTTATAAAATGTAATTTAGCATAAATTTAATAAAAAAATAATGAAAAAGCAGTTTTTACAAATAAATTTGTTATAATGCGAAATTTATTAAATTAAAAAGAAATGGTTTTACATGAAAAGATTTATTTTTACGATTTTTTTATTTCTTCCAATACTTATGTTTGGAAATGAGTTGGCTGATTTAAACGCTCAAAAATTTGGAATTTTAACACTCATTCCTCCAGTTGTTGCAATCACATTGGCTTTTATTACAAAAGATGTTATTTTTTCTCTTTTTATAGGTGTTTTTAGTGGAACATTTATGATGTTTATAACACAAGATAATATTTTTAGTGCTTTTATAAAGGGTTTTGTAAATGTTTGCAATAGAATGGTTCACTCAATGGCAGATCCTTGGAATGCAGGAATTATTCTTCAAGTTTTGGCAATTGGTGGTGTTGTTGCGCTAATTACAAGAATGGGTGGTACAAAAGCAGTTGCTGAATGGCTTGCAAAAAGAGCTAAAAACCATAAATCATCACAAATTTCAACTTGGTTAATGGGGCTTTTTGTTTTCTTTGATGATTACGCTAATGCTCTTATTGTTGGACCTGTAATGCGCCCAGTTACTGATAAATTTAAAGTTTCAAGAGAAAAACTAGCTTTTATTATAGATGCAACAGCTGCTCCTATTTCTGGAATAGCCATAATCTCAACATGGATTGGGTATGAACTTTCTGTTATAAAGTCTTCTTATGAAATCATTGGAATGACTGATGTAAATGCATTTGCAATATTTTTAGAGACACTTCCATATAGATTTTATAATATATTTATGATAATTTTTGTTTTTGCTACAGCCATTACAGCAAGGGAGTTTGGTCCTATGTATAAAGCTGAGATAAGGGCTAGAACAACAGGCATAACAACATCTAAAAACCATATAAAAATGGATGATATAGAGGATAAATCAGTCCTTCCTAAAGCTGGCATTAAACTTCAAACATCAAATGCAATAATTCCAATTTTAGTTTTAATGTTTGGTGCTATTTTAGGTTTTTATCTAAATGGCCTTGGAGCATTAGAAGGTGAAATCTTAGAACAAGTTAAGGCTGATCCTTTTTCACTATTTGCTTTAAGAGAGACTTTTGGTAATGCTGATGCTTCGGTTGTGCTTTTTCAAGCTGCACTTTTTGCAACTGTAGTTGCTATTTTTATGGGTGTTTATAGAAAAATATTTACAATTAGCGAAGCAATCAGTGTTTGGGTAAAGGGTTGGAAAACTATGATAATAACAATAGTTATTTTACTACTTGCATGGTCACTTAGTTCAATTATTAAAGATTTAGGAACTTCGAGATATTTGGTAGGAATTTTATCAGATTCAGTTCCACTTTGGGTTCTTCCAACAACTATTTTTATATTAGGATCTTTTATCTCATTTTCCACAGGAACAAGCTATGGAACAATGGGTATTTTAATGCCACTTGCCATACCTTTAGCTTTTGCAATAGGCGGATACAACGGCTTAACAGAACACGCGCTTCACTCATATATGATAATAAATATTGGCTCTGTATTAACAGGTGCGATATTTGGCGATCACTGTTCACCGATATCAGATACGACAATACTTTCTTCAATGGGAGCAGGATGTAACCACATAGATCACGTCTCAACACAGATGCCTTATGCGTTATTAATAGGTGCAATTTCTATAATTATTGGCTATTTACCTGTATCTTTTGGACTACCGGTAGTGTTTTCATTGGCACTTGGAGTAATTTTTATCTTTATTATTTTAAAAACAATTGGTAAAAAGGTTGAGTAAATTTAGGGTGTAAATTTACACCCTTTAAATTTTAATAATTTAATTATTTAAACACTTTTTTGATTCACTTGCACATTACGATTTAGAAATTAATAAAATCTTTGCTCAAATGATTAATACATTAAAAAAGATAAAAGTCAAAAAATAGTATTATATTTTTATATAAGGATATTAAAAAGCAAATCTAAATAAATTTAGTTTTTAAAACTCTCAGCCAACGCCAAAATTTCAAAATACTCATTTTCCATATTTGTTAAATTTCCCTTTTTTTCTTCTAATTCCTCAAAAAGAGATTGAATTCCTACTTCTTTATAAATTTCAGGCGTTGAAAGTGCGTGATTTAGCTCTTTTATACGGTTTTCAAGTCTTTCTATTTCAGCTGGATACTCATTTAAAATTTTATTTTGCTTAAAGCTTAATTTTGTTTGAGTTTTTGGTTGTAAGCTTTTTTGAGCTTGTTGCTCATTTACTTTTTCTTTGGCATCTTTTTCTATTTCATCAAGCTCTTCGATCTCATCTTCAAGTTCTAAATACTCACTATATGGCATGTATGTTTGATTAATATTTCCGCTATTTTCAAAAATCCAAAGCTTATTTGTAACTTTATCTACAAAATATCTATCGTGACTTACTATTATAACAGCACCTTCAAAACTCATTAAATACTCTTCTAAGATATTAATTGTAGCAATGTCAAGGTCATTTGTAGGTTCATCTAAAATTAAGCAATCATACTCTTTTGTAAAAAGTAAAGCCAAAGCTACTCTATTTTTTTCGCCACCACTTAAAGAGCCAACCTTTTGAGTTAAAAACTCTTTTGGGAAAAGAAAGTTTTTTAAATAGCCATATACATGTATATATCTACCTCTAACCCAAACATGGTCCCCACCATTTGGACAAAAAACTTCTATTAAGCTATCATCGTCGTTAATACCCTCTCTCATTTGATCAAAATATCCGATTTTTAATTCACCTTTTTTTATAACTCCACTATCTGGTGAAATTCTACCCAAAAATGTTTTTAAAAGTGTGCTTTTTCCACTTCCATTTTTTCCTACTATTCCAATCCTCTCACCTTGCAAAACTCTTGTATTAAAATTTTTAAAAAGTGTTTTTCCACCTAATGCTTTTGTTAAATTTACACACTCAAAAAGCATTTTTTTTCTATTTTGCCCAAGTCCGCCGTGATTAAAACTAACATTTGCTCTTTCTAGCTCAAGTTTTACTTTTCGTATAATTCCAGGATTTTTCTTTGCAGCTTCTCGCATTTGAATAACGCGTTGTTTTCTTCCTTCATCTCTTTTAAGCCTAGCTTTTACTCCGCGTCTAAGCCACTCTTCTTCACTTTTTAAAGTTTTTATTAAAGTTTCGTAGCTTTTTTGCATAGAAGCTAACATTTCTTGTTTTTTAATTAAATAATTTTCATATCCACCATCAAAACTTTGAATTTCGCCATCTTCTATTTCTATACAACGATTAGCAAGGCGTTCTATAAAATATCTATCATGACTTATAAAAACTATTGTTTGATTACTAGAAATAATCATTTCCTCTAAAAATTTAACCATGTAAACATCAAGATGGTTTGTTGGTTCATCCAATAAAAGCACATCAGGTTTTTTTAAGATAAGTCCGCCAAGTGCGACACGCCTTATCTCACCACCACTTAAAGTTGAAATAGCTCTATCTTTAAATTCATCAAGTTCAAAATGTTCAATTACACGAGTTATTTTATTTTCTATATTCCACGCATCGTGTGTATCTATAAATTTGCTAAGTTCGTTTTGCTTTTGTATTAAGTCTTTATTTTGAGGATCATTGGAAAGTAAATTTAAAGTTTTTGTATATTCATCAAGTGCACTATATATCTCTTTAAGTTCTGATCTTATAGCTTGTTCAACTGTAAAATGAGATTTGAAATTTGGAGCTTGTTCAAGATACTGTACATTTATACCATTTTGCGTAACAACTCTTCCATCATCAGGTATATAAATTCCAGCAATTATTTTCATAAGAGTTGATTTTCCACCACCATTTTTTCCAATAATGGCAATTCTTTCTTTATCGTTTATAGTTAAATTTGCATTATTTAAAATACTTTTTGTACCAAATTTCTTTTTTACATCTATTAAATCAACAAGTGCCAATAAATTTCCTTATAATAAATTTTATTATTCTATATCAAATAAGTTAAATTTATAATAAAATAGCTTGATTTTAGTCAAAATAACTTAATTTATCATCTTTTGGATTGTAGTTTTGTTTTGTAAATTTAATAAATTTTTCAATATTCTTTTTTTTTGAACTATTTTTTTTATATATAAAGCAACTATAATTTTGCAAAGGATAATTGTCATCTTTTGGATGAGAAATTGTACCTTTATATTCCAAATAAGCTGAGTTTAAATTTTGTGTATAGTAGTAACTAGTGTATCCAATAGAATAAGGAGTTTGTTTTATAAAAAGAGCTAAATCTTTATTTCCCCTTTTTCCAATTCCTAGCTTAAAATTTATAAACTCACTGTTTTCTAAATTCCAAAAATCACTATTATTTTTTAAAAAAGATGATATTGTAAATGTAGTGCCAGATCCATCATATCTATGAAAAAAAATTATTTTTTCATTTGGTAGATTTAAATTTGGGTTTAAAAGAGCTATTTCTTTATCATTCCAAAACTTAATTTTTCCTATAAAAATTTTAGATATCAAATTTGGAGTTAAAACCAAATTTGATATATTTGGTAAATTGTAACTTATGGAAATTGGACTTTTTATAAATGGTATAAACTCTAAACTATCATCTTTAAAAGCTATATCAACTATTGCGAAATCAGCTTTATTAAGCAAAACTTGTTTTATTCCGCCACTTGATCCAATTGGAAAATATAAAATTTCATTTTTAGTTTTTAATTTATATAAATTTGAAAGTTCAACCACTTTATCGCCTGCAAATGTTGCACCATACCCTTTAAGCTCATAAGCATTTAATAAATTTATGCATAAAAATATAAAACTAAATTTCACTATTTTTTGCAGCATTGCTATCCTTAATTCCAAAAAATTTTATAAAAATAATTCTAACTTTTTGCATAATTCTATCAAACCAACTCTTTTTTTGAAGTAAAATTGAGATATTTATCCCATCTTTTTTTGTATAAATTCTACTAGCTCCATTAAAAACAGAGGTGTAAAACTCATCTTCATCTAAAAGTTTTTCTTCAACTAAATCTTTTGTATCTATAAAAAGATCTATATCAATACCATATTTTTCTCCTAGCTTATTTAGCTCATTTCTTAAATTTACAATATCTTCGTGAAAATCTTTTTTTATCTTTTTTTTAATTACAAAAAGATCTATATCACTACTTGGCTTTGGAGTTCCTTTAGCATAGCTTCCAAAAATCCAAATTTCTCTTGGGTTTAATGATTTTAGTTTTTTAATTAACTTATCTTGAATACCCTTTGGCAAATGAGTATTATCCAAATTTTCCACCTACATACTCTTGTAAAAGTTTTTCTCTTGGATTTTTAAATATTTGCTCGGTTTTACCAAATTCGATTAAATCTCCTAAATACATAAATGCTGTATAATCACTAACTCTTAGAGCTTGTTGCATATTGTGAGTTACAATAACAATTGTGTAGTTTTCTTTTAGCCTATGTATAAGCTCTTCAATAGCTATTGTAGAGATTGGATCAAGTGCTGAAGTTGGCTCATCAAAAAGCAAAATATCAGGACTTACTGCAATGGCTCTTGCTATACAAAGTCTTTGTCTTTGACCGCCCGAAAGTCCGCCTGCATCATCATTTAATCTATCCTTTACCTCATCCCATATATTTGCACCTTTTAAGGCACTCTCAGTGATTTGAGATAGCGTTTTTTTATCTTTTATGCCTTGAAGCTTTAAGCCATATTCAACATTATCTTTTATACTCATTGGAAAAGCAGTAGGTTGTTGAAAAATCATACCGATTTTTATCCTTAAATTTATCAAATCAATATTGCTGTTTAAAATATTTTCATCACAAAACGAAATCTCACCTTCGTAGCGATTTCCTGGATAAAGATCGTGAATTCTGTTAATTGACCTTAAAAGAGTTGATTTACCACATCCTGATGGACCGATTAATGCAGTTACTTTTTTATCAGCCACTGGCATGTTAATTTTATTTAAATTTGGTTTCTTGCTTCCTTGATACCAAAATGAGAAATCTTTTATGTTTAAAGCAAGATTTTCTTTAACTTCTGTTATTGTTGCCATAAATTATCCTTTATTTTTCTTTGTTTTTATTAAAATTCTTCCAATTATATTTACACCCAAAACTACAACCGCTAACAAAAACGCTCCCGCCCATGCAACTGAGTTTAAGTCTGCATCAGGACTTTGAGTAAATTCATAAATTGTATTTGTCAAACTTGGCATTGGAGCTAATGGATTTAAAGTTAAAAAATCCCACGCACCTGAAGTAAATAAAAGCGGCGCAGTTTCACCTGAAACTCTTGCTACAGCTAAAACAACCCCAGTTAAAACTCCATTTTTGGCCGCACGAAATACAATTTGCATTGTAACTTTATACTTTGGTGCACCCAAAGCAAACGCTGCTTCTCTTAGGCTTTGTGGAACTAAAGTTAGCATATCATCAGTTGTTTTTAATACAACTGGTATCATCATAACAGCCAAAGCCAAAGCTCCAGCAAATCCATTATAAGAACCAAATGGCGATACCACAACAGCATAAATAAATGCACCAATTACAATCGATGGCGTACTCATCATAATATCGCTCATATTTCTTATAAAGTTTGATTTTCTATCATTAGCTCCGCCATATTCACTTAGATATGTTCCAGCCATTAGTCCAATTGGAATTCCTATAATTGAGGCAATTCCTACTAAAATAGTATGTCCAATAAGAGCATTTCTAAGCCCGCCAAAAACAGTATCATCTATAAAAATAGAACTACTAAATCCAGCTATTCCTTTAACTATCAAAGTTACCATTATCCACACTAAAAAAAACAGTCCCAAAACTGCAAAGAAAATAGAGACATAATTTACTATTTTATTAGTTCTTACTCTTTTTGCAGCGGCTTTTTCTCTTATGGCTATAAATTTATCACTCATTTTATTACCCTTTTTTTTCTAAGTAGTGCAAATTTTGCAACTGCAATCGTAATAAAGCTAATTACAAATAAAATAAGCGCTAAATAATACATTGAACTTTCATAAACTCTTATTCCCATTGCCTCGCCAAATTGTAAAGCAAGTGTTACTGGGATACTTGTTGCTGGATCTGAAATATTGCCAGGAATAACAGAAATTCCACCAAGCAAAAACGCAACAGCCATAGTCTCACCAAAAGCTCTACCTAAAGCTAAAATAATTGAACCAATAATCCCTGCTTTTGCATATGGAAAAATAACATTTTTTATAACATCGAATTTAGTAGCACCTAAGGCATAAGCTGATTCTTTTAAAATGGATGGAGTTGTTTCCATGCTATCTCTTGTAACTGAGGCAATAAATGGCAGAATCATAATTGATAAAACAAGTCCACCAGTTAAAAGCCCAAGCCCAGTTCCTTCAAAAAGCTTTTGAACAAAAGGAACAAAATATAAAAAACCCCACATTCCATAAACAATAGAGGGAATTGCCGCTAGTAATTCAATATTTACACTAAAAAAAGTCCTAACTCTAAATGGAGCAATTTCTGTTAAAAATATAGCTATACCAATAGCAACAGGCGTAGCTAAAAGCATAGCTATAAATGTTGAAACTATCGTTCCAAATATAGCAGCTGCACCACCGAGACGCTTATTTGCCACATCCCAAGTAGAATCAAATAAAAACCCTAACCTAAATTCATCTATAGCAGGGAGTGCTCTATAAAAAAGTGTTAGAAAAATAATAAGTAAAATAATTAAAACTAAAATTGAAGACAATTTTGCAAAAAATGAGAATATTTTTTCATTTCTTAAAGCATGGCACTGAAAACCTGTCATTATAAACCTTTTTGTGAGCTTATAGCTCTCTGCGAGAATTCACAGAGAGTTTTTAAATTTAGTTATTTGGTTGAATGTCGTATTTTTTCCAATACTCTTCAATCATCTTAACGGTATCATCGGGAAGTGGTAAATATCCTAAATCAGTAGCTGCTTTTTTAGCTTTTTGGCTTGTAAATGCCCATTTAAAAAATTTAGTTACTTTTTTACCATCTCCAGTATTGTCACTTGGCAAAACGATAAATGTTGCTGCAACTATCGGATATGATTTCTCACCAGCACTATATGCTAAAACATCATAAAAATGCTCATCAATGCTGAAATTTGAATTTAATGCAGCACGATCAAAGTTTTCTTTTGTTGGCTCAGCCCAGTCACCATTTTTTGTTTTTAGAGTTGCTGCAGCTAAATTTTCTTGAACTTTATAAGCATATTCAATATATCCAATTGAGTTTGAAGTTTGTTTTATTGTTTTTGCAACAAGTGGATTTCCTTGAGCTGGAGTTACTTTTGCACCCCAATTAATTGTTTTTGCAGCACCGTAATTTTTAGCCCAGTCTTCATCTGCTCTTGCTAAATAGCTCGTAAAATTAAATGTTGTTCCGCTTGATTCACTTCTTACAACTGGAACTATGTCTGCAGCAGGAAGTTTTAAATTTGGATTAAGCTCTTTTAAGTATGCATCATCCCATTTTGTAATTTTTCCGCTAAAAATTCCTGCAACTGCTTTGCCATCAAGCTTTAATTCATGATCTTTTACACCATTTATGTTATAAGCCAAAACAACACTTCCTGTAACTCCTGGGAATTGTAGAAGTTTTTTCTCTTTTAACTCCTCTTTTGTTAAAGCTGCGTCAGTTCCACCAAAATTTCCATTTCTATCAGTTATAGCACTTACTCCTTTTCCACTTCCACCACCACTATAAGTTACTTGATTTTTTGTATCTTTGTAGTATAGTTTTGCCCACTCTTTATAAACAGGCATTGGAAAAGTTGCACCTTGACCTGAAATTTTGTCATTTGCACTCAAATTTGAAAAAACAAATGCCGAAGCGACTGCTAAAATAGCTAATTTTTTTACCATTTTTTTATCCTTTTTCTAAAATTTGAAGCAATTGTAAGAAAACTTTATAACTTTTTGGAAACTTTTATAAGTAGATAAATTTTTAGACTAAACTCATAAAATTTAGCTATACTTTCACCATGAATAAACCTAAACCACTTGCCTCTTTGAAATTTAAAAACTTTAAAATTTATTGGATTGGGATGAATGTCTCACTAATTGGCTCTTGGATGCAAAGTATCGCTCAACCTTGGCTAGCCCTTAGTATTACAAATAATGCATTATTGGTAAGTTTGGTTGCCGTAGCTCAGTTTTTACCACCACTTTTTTTAACTCTAATCTCAGGAGCTTTGGTTGATAAATTCGATACAAGAAAGCTACTTTTTATCTCTCAAACAGGACTTATGATAGTAGCTATTTTATTTACTTTAATGATGACAATGTTTGAAATTTCATTTTTAATGATAATGGTGCTTTCTTTTTTAAATGGAATATTTTTAAGTATTGATGCTCCAGCTAGACAAAGTTTTGTTTATGAGATAATAGAAGATGATAAATTTATACCAAACGCAGTTGCCCTAAACTCAATGAGTTTTAATGTGGCAAGAATTTTAGGGCCAGGACTTGCCGGACTTGTAATAGCTAGTTTTGGTATAGAGTATTGTTTCTTAATAAACTCAGTTAGCTTTGCGGCTATTATAGTAAGTCTATTTTTTATAAAAAATAGGAGAATTTTATCAAAAAACAGATCTAAAAATATGCTTTATTCTATAAGAGATGGACTAATTTATGCTAAAAATAATCATATCATATCAAGCATGTTATATTTACTTTTGATAATGGCTCTATTTTTACCACATTACAATGTAACAATTTCTGCATTAGCGAAATTTGAACTTAATGGAAATGAGAAGACATTTGGATATTTAATGAGTTTTTTAGGGATTGGTTCATTTTTGGGTGCACTTTTTATAGCAAGTTTTGGAAAACTTAATTTTAAAATGATTTTTGCTGCCCCAATATTGGCTTCTGTTTTCTTAATCTTAACAGGATTTAGTTCAAATTTCTATATAAGTGGGCTGTTTCTTTTAATGACAGGGTTTTTCTTTGTTGTTGCAAGTTCTAGTATAAACTCAACCATTCAGCTAAAAACTAAAAATGAATATAGAGGAAGAGTTATGAGTATTTATTCACTGTTTTTTCAAGGAAGCATACCATTTGGTGCAATTTATAGTGGTGCTTTGGTTGATAGCTTTAAGCCAAGATGCGGAATTTTAATGTGTGCTTTAAGTGCAATAATTTGCATAATTTTACTTGTTAGATTCAAAAAGGTTTTGTTTTGGAAAGTTTAATTGTAGTAATTGATGATGAAGAGGATATGCTAGATCTTCTTGAGTATAATCTTACAAAAGCAGGCTATGAAGTACTTGGTTTTTTAAACACTTCTAAAATTGAGCAACTTTTAAATGAAGAAAATGTTGATTTGTTAATAGTAGATAGAAACTTACCAGGCATCGAGGGAAGTGAGTTTATTAAGAATTTAAGACTTAAAGGATACAATAATTCAGTAATTTTTTTAAGCGCCAAAACTTCTATGAATGAGCAGCTTGAGGGTTTTGAAGCAGGAGGCGATGACTATATAACAAAGCCTTTTGAAATGGATAATCTACTTGCAAGAATCAAAGCCGTTCTAAAAAGAACAAAGAAAAAAGCAGATATTTATAAATTTAAAGATATTTTTATAAATTTAACAAATGCTGAAGTTTTAATTGGCAACACAAATGTTGAGCTAACTAAATTAGAGACAAATTTACTTGTTGAGTTTATAAAAAATAAAAATATTTTACTCACAAGAGACTATCTTTTAAGTGCGATTTGGAATGATGAAAACTCAAGCGAAAAAACAGTAAATATTGCTATAAAAAGACTTCGTGAAAAAATTGATCCAACAAAAGAAAAAAAATATATAAAATCAATTAGAGGTGAAGGATATATGCTTTGTTAAAAATCTATCAAATTTTTTTTATAAATTTCATAACTATTTTTTTGATTATGTTTTTTAGTTTTTCTTTTTTTACCTATAAGGCTGATAAAGAAAGAAACTATGAAAAAGCAGTAAATAAACTTAATACTATAAAAGAAATTTTAAGCATAACTCCAGGAAATTTATCAGATGATTTTATAAAAGGTCTGGCACTAAAAACAGATACCTATATTGCAGTTTTTGATGAAGATTTAGGTAAATTTACGCTAAGCAACAATGAAATAATAAAACTTGATATTTTTTTAGGACTTAAAAGCGTAATAAATAAAACCGATTTTGACTATATAGATAAGCAACCAATAATATATGAAGCAAGCAGCGTTAAAATATCAAATAAATCATATATAATAGTTGTTGCTACAAACCTAGAAAATAGCTATATAAATTTAAAAAATCTTTTTTTAAAACTATTTTTAATTTTCATTATTTTTTTAATTTTAACATATTTAATAAATAGAACTTTTAGCAAAATTATAGGAAAAGAGATAGTAAAGATAAATTTCTTTTTAGATAAAATTTCTAAAAAAGATTACTCCTTTAATATTTCAAATTCATTTATAAAAGAGATTGACTTAATATATAAAAAACTCAATCAAGTTAAAATTGATATAATAAAACTTGATAAAAAATTAAATCAAAAAACTGCTAAAATTCGTCTTAAAAACACTCAACTTGAAGGGATACTAAGCGCTATTTCACATGAGTTTAAAAACCCAGTTGCCATCATAAAAGCCTCATCTGATACTTTAAAAAATGATCCCTTAATGAGCGAAGAGTTTAAAAACAAATTTATAGAAAAAATCATAAAAAACTCACAAAAAATAGTAAATTTAGTTGATAAGATAAAACTCTCCTTTACTCAAAAAGAAATTATTTTAAATATCAATGAATTTAATTTAAAAGACATTGTAAAAGATGTTAAAAACGAGCTTTTAGAAAAATACAAAGATAGAAATATTTTAATAAGCGGCAACGATACTTTAATAAAGGCTGACAAAATTCTAATAAAACAAGTTATATTAAATCTAAGCGAAAATGCTCTGAAATATTCAAATGATGAAATTATTTTACAGATAAACGAACATTCATTTTTTGTAAAAGACAAAGGAATAGGAATAGAAGAAGAAAACTTAAATTTAATAACAAAAAGATATTTTAGAGTAAGTAAAAATAGCTGGGATAACTCTCTTGGATTGGGACTTTACATAGTAAAGCAAATTTTAAAAATACATAATTTTAATTTTATAATTAAAAGTGAATTTGGTAAGGGCTCAAATTTTGGTTTTGAGTTTTAAAAATTTGATATAATCTTTTTTCATAAAAAAGGATAAATTAAATGGAAAAAGAAGTTACACTTAAAAACTTATTCATACCAATATATCTAAATATGCTTTTATCGCTTTTTACCATCATTATAAATACATACATGATAAGTTTGATAGAGCCTCATTTAGTAGCGGCTATGGGAGCTGGAAATCAAATATTTAATCTAATGGTAAATGTTTTTAACCTTTTAGCAGTAGGTTGCTCTGTTGTTGTAGCTCAAGCAATTGGTGCAAGAAATAAAAAACTTGCTATTAGAAGTGTTCATGTAAGCATAGCATTTAACGCAGCTCTTGGATTAGTTGCAGGGATTTTTGTTTTTAGCTTTGCTAGAGTTATCCTACAACTTATGCAAATTCCAAGTGAAATTTTTGATGAAAGTTTAATCTATCTAAGAGTTATTAGTGTTGTATTTTTTATAGATGCGGTTGCTATAGTTTTAAGTGCCGTAATTAGATCTTATGGATATGTTTCTTACACAGTAATAGTATCTGTTTTTATGAATGTTTTTACAATTTGTGGAAATTATATCACACTATTTGAGCCATTTGGGCTTTCATATTATGGTCTTTTTGGAGTTGGAATTTCAACCGCTTTGGGAAGATTTTTTGGTGTTTTTATACTATTTTTTATTCTAATAAAAGTTGTTAAAATTCCAATATTTATATCACTTTTTTTCAAAGCTCAAAACTATGTCTTAAAAAAAATTCTTTCAATAGGACTTCCAAGTGCTGGAGAAAACTTCATCTGGACTTTTCAATACATAGTAGCTTTTAGTTTTGTGGCAAGCATGGGAGCAAATAGTCTCACAGTTCAAACCATATTTTTTCAAATTTCAGCATTTATATTTTTTGCAAGCAGTGCAATAGGCATCGCAAATGAAGTAATAGTCGCTAGAATGGTTGGAGCTGGTAAAAATGAACTTGCTTATAAAGAGAGTTTTAAAAACTTAAAAATAGGCTTTTTGGTAACTGCTGGATTTTTAATATTAGTATTTTTTAATCAAGATTTTATAATGAATTTATTTCATCTAGATAATGATATCAAAAGCATTATGAAACCTCTTTTTATACTTTCATTATTTTTAGAAATAGCAAGAACACAAAATGTAATAATGGTAAATGCAATTAGAGCTAGTGGGGATGCTAAATTTCCATTTTACATGGGTGTTATATTTATGCTTGGAGTTTCACTTCCAATCGGATATACTTTAGGAATTTATTTAGGAATTGGAATACTTGGTGTTTGGATAGGGTTTTTAGCTGATGAGAGCTTAAGAGGCTTGGCAAATACTTTTAGATGGAAAAGTAAAAAATGGCAAGGTAAAAAAGTGGTATAATCAACCTTCTAAGATTATCAAAAAAGGACATATTTATGGATAAACATGAAAAAAAAGTAACAATTAATTACCTAAAATCACAAAAAGGCAAATCAAAATTAACTATGATAACTGCGTATGATGCACTTTTTGCAAATATTTTTGATGGATTTGTTGACATGATTTTAATAGGCGATAGCGTAGAAATGAACTTTAATGGACGAGATGATACATTAAAAGCCACAATGCAAAATATGATTTATCATACAAAAGCAGTTTGTAGAGGTGCAAAAACCTCATATATAATTGCTGATATGCCATTTGGTAGCATAAAAGATGAAAAAACGGCTTTAAAAAATGCTATTTTATTCTATAAAAAAACAAAAGCTGATGCGGTTAAAATAGAAGCAAACACTATTCCTCTTAGTATCATTAAAACTATTGTAAACAACGGAATTGCAGTAGTTGCTCACATTGGCTTAACTCCCCAAAACTCACGCGATGAGGGTGGATATCATGTAAAAGCAAAAGAAAAAAATGAAGCTAAAATGCTAATTCAAAAGGCAATAGATTTAGAAAATGCTGGAGCTTCGATATTAGTAGTTGAAGGAACAATAGCAAGTGTTGCTGAAAAAATCACACAAAGTGTAAAAATACCAGTTATTGGCATTGGAGCAGGAAACAAAACTGATGGACAAGTTTTAGTTTTTAGTGATGCGTTTGGATTTTATGATAAATTTAAACCTAAATTTGTAAAAAGATTTTTAAATGGAAAAGAACTCGTTCAAAATGCTTTATTTGAATACATAAACGAAGTAAAAAGTGGTAAATTTCCAGATCAAGAACATAGCTACAATGGATAGCAAATTTATAAAATTTGATAAATTTGACATAAAAGTTACTAAAAAGCGTGTAAAATATGCAAGACTTAGGGTTGATAGAAATGGCGATATACATCTAACTTTGCCAATTTTATTTCCTAAATTTATGATTTTAGAGTTTTTAAACAAAAATAAAGCTTGGATTGAAAATAGAGTTAATTTTATAAAAAGTAAATCACTTCCAGAAAATAAAACTATGCTTTTAGGTCAAATTTACAGTTTAAAATTTGATGAAAGTTTTAAAAAAACTGAGATTTTAGGTAATGAAATAAGAGCTTTAAATTTAAATGAATTTACAAAATTTAAAAGAAGTTTTGCAAAAAATGAGTATATGAAATTTATAAATTTATATTTGCCAATTATAAATAAACCTATTAATAAACTAACAATTCGCGATATGAAAACTAGATGGGGAAGTTGTAATTTTAAAAAAGGATATATAAATCTAGCTTTAAATTTGGTGGAAAAAAGCCCTGAATTAATCGAATATGTAGTACTTCACGAACTAACTCATCTAATTTTTCCACATCATCAAAAAAGCTTTTATGACTATATCACCAATTTAATGCCTGATTTTAGAGATAGAGAAAAAAGGCTTAAAGGTTAATAACAATAACTATCGCCCCTTGCCTTACAATTAAATTTTTTTATAACTTCATTTTGCTCTTCTATGGCTTCGTTTATCTCTTCTTCTAGGCACTGGATATACTCTTGCAAATCTCTTGTGTAATTTTCAACCTCCATTTTACACATTTCAAAATCACTTTTTGAGTTAAAATTTCCATAATAGTTTTCAACACACATTGGTATTGTTGGTTTATAACAACCAAAACCAAAACTAAAATTTACTAAAAACACAAATAAAACTAATTTTTTCATAACAACCTCCCTTTATATTAAAAAATTAAAACTAGTGTTGTAGCCACAACCATAATGATAGCAAATATTAATAATCCAAACAACAATTTAAATTCCAATATCTCAAGCTGATTATATAAAAAGATACAAATTTATAAAAAATTTAAAAAATAAAATAAAAAGTAATCAAATTATAACTAAAAAGATTTATAATTTTAAAAGTTATGAATTTGTAGCGTAAGGGAAAAGAAAATTATGAATGAAATAGATTTAACCAATAAAAGAATTTTTTTAGTTAAAATTCAGGCTGTTATATTTGTGATTGGTATGATTTTGGCTTTATATTTTAGTTGGCTAAAATTTGATTATTTTAGTTATGGTGTAGTACAAATTCTTGCAATTCCGGTAGGGGCTTTAGCTGAACCTATTTTTTACAAAATATATGTCTTGCTTTTATCTTTGATTATATTTTGTAAAATATTTTATTTTACAAATTTTTACAATAAAAAACGACTTTTTTTACCATATATTTTTAATATTTTTCCACTATACATAGTTTTTTTAGATGCAAACGAAAACAATTTGCAATTTGTATATATTTTATATTTTATCTTTATTTTAATTTATATTGTTTCTATATATCAAATTAAAAAATTTTATAAATTACTGAATGAAAAAGTGCTATATAAGGCATTTTATTTTGTAATTTTCCCAGCAATTAGTATGTTTATATATTATAAATATGATTTAATGCATAATGCTAATTACTCTGATAATATGACAGAAGATAATCCTTTTCATATATTTTATGTATTTTTTGCACTTGGCTTTGTTGTATATTTACCACTATCAGTTTGGTTATCAATACCACTAAATTTAATAAAAGAGTATAGATATTTTATAAAAGAGCTAAAAGCAAAAACAAATTTATAAAACTAAATTTAACACAAAAGAAAAAATATGATTATCAAAATATCACCTTTTAAAATTAGTTATTAGCGACGCAGTCTATCAAAAAAACTCAATA
>ERZ1673752.1165-NODE-1165-length-38667-cov-11.008236_pt1 | contig 38667 bp, 36 predicted proteins | sample MGYA00580195_ERZ1673752 | MGnify/ENA primary metagenome ERZ1673752 (study PRJEB41218, sample SAMN15661744) | gut metagenome | host: Homo sapiens | place: Canada: London | collected 2015-08-20/2019-03-30 | study: EMG produced TPA metagenomics assembly of...
CTTGCAATTTCCTTGTCATCCTCAGCAATTAAAATATTGTATTTATCCATTACATCCCCCCTCTGCCATTATAATAGCAAATAATAATTACAAAAAAGTCTTCAAAATTCTTACAAATTTCTTAAATTCTAATTTTAAAATTTTTCTAGTATTAAAAACCTTGCAAAGTAAATTGCTATAAGCGATAAAATTATGCTAATTAAAGCGTAAAAAATTGAAAGGGTTAAATTCCCATTCTTTTCTAAATTAAATATTTCAAAGGCAAAAGTTGAGAAAGTTGTAAAACCTCCGCAGAATCCAACCTTTAAAAATAAAATTAATCTAGGATCCAATTTATTTTTCTCAGCATAAAAGGCAATTATTGCTAGTAAAAAAGCTCCCACTACATTAATTATAAGTGTGGCAAGGGGAAAATCTCCACAACTATTTATCTTGTTACTTAAAAAATATCTTAGACCAGAACCCAAGGCCCCACCTAGGGCTACAAATAAATACATTTTTTGCTCCTTTCTATTATTGTATGACAAATGCTTATGTGCTAAAATCATTTTGTTATAATTATATTAAAAAAGGAGTTTATTGTGAAGGAATACAATGTAATGAAACTTGAATACGAAGTTGATGACAAGCCTGATTTTTTAAAATCCTCCCTACTTGGATTTCAAAATATTTTGACTGCCTTTAGTGGAATCATTGCAGTTCCACTTAGTATTGCTGCTATAGCTGGCACAAATGTTGCCGAGACTTCTGTACTTATCTCTGCTGCCCTACTTGCCTCTGGTATCTGTTCTTTTATTCAAACAAAGGGAATTTTTAAGGGCAATGCAAAGGTTGGTATAGGTCTTCCAACAATTATGGGAACAGACTTCGGCTTTGTGCCACCTGCCAATGCGGTAATAAATACTATGGGTGGCGGTCTTGCAGGTTATTTTGGTGCAACTATAATGGGTGCCCTTTTAGAATTAATTTTAAGCTTTTTTATTAAGCCCCTTCTTAAATTTTTCCCAGAAGTTGTAACAGGAACTGTTATTACCCTAATTGGAATTACAATGATGCCCGTTGCCTTTGACTGGGTTGGAGGAGGTTATGGTGCAGAAAATTATGGCGACCCACTCTTTATTGGGATTGCTGTCTTTACCTTCCTACTTATAATTTTTATAAATCACTATGGCAGAGGTTTTGTAACGACGGCATCAGTTTTTTTAGCCATGATTATTTCCTACATTATTTGTATTCCACTACATCTTGTAGATTTTTCACAAGTTGCTGCCGCTCCTTGGATAAGAATTCCAGAAATTTTTCCCTTTGGAGTTAAGTTTGATCTAAAATTTGTAGTTCCTTTTATTGCAGGTTATCTCGTAACAATTATTGAAACTGTAGGAGTTATGAAAACTTTGGGAACAGTGTGCGAAGTTGACTTATCTGATGGAGACATTGCAAGTGGTGTTAGAGCTGATGCCATTGGGTCTATGCTTTCTCCAGTCTTTGGTTCAGGTGCAGCTCAAACCTTCAGCCAAAATGTTGGTCTTATTCCACTTACTAAGTGTGCATCAAAAAAGGTCGCTCTTTATTCTTCCTTTATCTTGATTATTATGAGCTTTTGCCCTAAATTTGCAACTTTAGTTTCCATTATGCCTACGCCAATTCTTGGTGGAGCTGGAATTCTTATGTTTGGTACAATTATTGGCTCAGGTATGCAAGCTCTTAGCAAGGCAAAATTTTCTACAAAAAATATTATGATAATAGCTGGAGGAATTGGGGTTGGAATTGGAATTACAATGAGACCTGACATAGTGGCGAAACTTCCTAGCTTAATAGCCGCACTTTTCTCATCAGGCATTTCTGGTGGAACTATTGTAGCCGTAATATTAAACATCTTACTTGTTGACAAGGAATATTAAAATTAAACTGCCTTCTTGGCAGTTTTTTTATGCAAAAAATTTTCTTAATTCATCTACTGTGATATAATGTTAAAAGAAATTCTCGTTTGAAAGGAAAATAATATGAAGGATTTTTTGACAAGACCAGCTTGGATTGAAATAAATTTAGATAATTTTGAAAACAATATTAAAGAAATAAAAAGTATAATTACTCCAGGAACAGAAATTATGAGCGTTGTTAAAAGTGATGCCTATAGACTTGGTGCCATTCCTCTTTCCTATGTATCAAGAGAACTTGGCATAAGGTTTTTCGGTGTGGCAACTTTAAGTGAGGCTTTGAGATTTAAAAAAGAGTTTCCAGACACTTCTGTTTTAATACTTGGCTACACACCTGCCCATCTCTTTGAAGATGCAGTAAAAAATGATATCACCCTTACTATTTATACACTTGAAGATGCAAGAAAACTAGATGAGATTGCTGGGGACTTAGATAAAATTGCTAAGATTCACCTTGCTGTTGACAGTGGAATGTCGCGAATAGGTTTTATTCCTGGTGAAAAATCATTAAAAGAAGTTAAAAAAATATTTGAACTTGAAAATATTTTTGTTGAAGGAATTTTTTCTCACTTTGCTGCCAGTGAATCCGATCCAGAATTTACAAAAAGACAGTTTACTTCTTTTACAAATTTTATAAAAGAAATTGAAGATCTTGGCTACAAATTTACATACAAACATATTGCAAATTCTTCTTCTGTCTTATATCACAGAGAATACGACCTCAATATGGTAAGACCTGGAATAATACAGTTTGGGTATACAGATAGCGAAAAGCTCCCTGAAGAATTTGGACTAAAGGAATTTCTTTCAATTAAGGCACAAATTGCAGCTATAAGAGAAGTAAAGTCTGGCGAAACTGTTGGCTATGAGAGATTTTATAAGTGCCACAAAGACACTAAGGTTGTCACTCTTCCCCTTGGATATGCTGATGCCTTTCCAAGAATTTTATCAGAAAAAATTGAAGTTCTCATAAATGGAAAAAGATGCAAGCAAATTGGCTTAATCTGCATGGACCAAATGATGGTTGATGCCACTGGAGTGGATTGCCAAATTGATGACGAGGTTGTATTAGTAGGAAGACAGGGCGATGAAGAGATCAAAATTAGAGATATTTGCCACTTCTCTGGCGACTGTGAAACTTCTTTTATCACTCACTTTAACAGAAGACTTCCAAAATATTATTACAGACATGGTGAGCTTGTCCATGTAAGCAAGATGGATTAAACTTAATAAATTCCAAAAAATTACCCCCAAAACTATAAAAGTTTTCGGGGTTTTTTCATTAAAAAGAGAGCGCAGGGCTCTCTTAATCTTATTCTTCAGTTACTTCTTCTGCTTCAGGTTTTTCCATTTCTTCTGAATCTAATTTTTCTTTTACTGCGTAATATTCTTTAAATATTACATCTTCCAATTCTTTTCTAGCTTCGGCATTAATAGGGTGAGCAATGTCTCTGTATTCTCCGTTAGAAAGTCTTCTGCTTGGCATTGCTAAAAATAAAGATTCATTTCCTTCTATTATTTTTATATCATGAAGCACAAATTCATTATTAAAGGTTACAGATACTATTGCTTTAAGCTTTCCTTCTGTTGGTAATTTGCGAAGTCTTACATCAGTTATGTTCATACAAGTATCATCCTCTCTTTCTTTACCATATTATAGCACAAGTCTGATACATAATAAATAAATTAATTAAAATTTTTTATATAATTTATTTAATTACAGGCTTATTATTTCTTTCTTTGTAAAAATTTGTGTTATAATTAAAAAGAATTGGAGGAAGTAAATTGTTTGAAATTAATATAGATGATAGTAAGTATAAAAATATATTTTTTATAGGAATTGGTGGCATTAGCATGTCTGCTCTTGCTGAGCTCATGCTCCATAAGGGCTATAAGGTTTATGGAAGTGACAGAATGCCTTCTATAAACACAGAAAAGCTAGAAAAAAATGGTGCCACAATTTACTATGAACACAAAAAAGAACATATAGAAAACATGGATCTTGTAATTTTTACTGATGCAATTTCCTTTGACAATGAAGAGTACATGGCAGCAGTTAAAGAAAAAATTGACTTAGTGGATAGGGCAACTTTTTTAGGCGCAATTATGAAAAATTATAAAAAATCAATTGCAGTTTCAGGAACTCACGGCAAGACAACTACAACTTCCATGATAACTGAAATTATTAAAGACCTAGATTTAAATCCAACAATCATGCTTGGCGGTCAATTAAAGGACATTGATGGTAACATTAAAATTGGCGACGAAAATTTATTTTTAACTGAAGCTTGCGAGTACAAGGCAAATATTTTAAAGTACTTCCCTACTACAGAAATTATTTTAAATATTGACGAAGACCATTTAGATTATTTTGACAACATTGACCATATTATTAGAACTTTTAAGGGCTATGTGGACAATCTTCACGCAGATGATTATGTAATTTTAAATGTTGACGACGAAAATGTTGAAACTCTATTTCCAATTGATAACTGCAAGGTCTTTACTTTTGGCATAAAAAATGATGCAGATCTAAGAGCAAAAAATATAGATTTTTCAGAAGATGGTTTTCCAACTTATGATTTATATTTAAAGGGCGAAAAAATTTGTCATGTTGAGCTTTCTGTCCTTGGCAGACACAATGTTTTAAATTCTCTTGCTGCTATTGCTGCAACTTATGTTAATAATATTCCAATTGAAGATGCAATTATTGGACTTAAAAACTATAAGGGTGTGGAAAGAAGACTTGAAGAAAAGGGCTACTACAAGGGCACAAAAATTATGGACGACTATGCCCATCACCCAACAGAAATAAAATCATCCATTCACGCAATTAAAAATGCCTGCAAGGGAAAACTCTACACAATTTTTCAACCCCACACTTACACAAGGACAAAGCTTCTATTAGATGCCTTTGCTAACTCCTTTGACGAGTCTGATGTAATAATAATCACAGATATTTATGCAGCTCGCGAAAAAGATTATGGCGACATTCACTCCAAAACTTTGAGAGATGCTATTTCAGATCACAGAGACAATGCCTTTTATATTTCAGGCTTTGAAGATATTGTAAAGTTCATCAAAGAAAATATTAAAAAAGATGATGTAGTTGTAACAATGGGTGCTGGCGATGTCTATAAAATTGGAGAAATGATTTTAGAAAAATAATTTTATTAATAATTATGGAACTTCTCGAAAGGAAGTTCCTATTTTATTGCAAAAAAAGATCTCCCTCAGGAGACCTCTTCTTAATTAGATTAATTAAATAAATTTGTAGTATTTTCTTTTGCATTATTTGTTGTATTTACATTGCCATTATTTTTTGCAGCATTAGAATTATTTGCATTCTTATTTTTATTGGCATTAGCATTGGCATTTTGTGAATTGTTTGTATTCTTTGTATTATTTTGTCCCTTTTGTGAATTGTTAGTTGCTGCATTTTTTTCATCAAGGACTTGTGTCAAGTCAGTATTATTCTCTGATTTTTTATCTTCATAAGAAGAAATTTCAATTTCACGCGTATCATTAATATAATTAACAACCATGTCCAAGTTTTCTGCAATAAATCTAATTGGAACGAAAGTCCTGTCCCCCTTAATTATGGCAGCTTGGTCAATACTTACATCTTGTCCATCGATTTTTATAGTCTTAGAATCAATAGGTAGTTCAATAGTTTTTCCCTTGCTATTTACAGTGACAAGTCTATTGTCATTATCCCAATTTACTTCTCCACCAATGGCTTCAACGATAAATCTAAGTGGCACTAAAGTTCTTTCATTCTTAATAAAAGGTTTAGCATCCATTTTCTTTGCTTCGCCATTTATGCTGTAGTTAACATCGTTGATTTTCATCTTAATGAGCTTTGTATTTTCATCATAAAGTGAAAGAGTTGAAGTCTTGTCGCCAAGCTTTGCTATTATTTTTGGATTTCTTCCATAATCTTGAATATTAATATTAAAAGTATTTGGATCTACACTAGCTGTCATGTCTTCAAAGGAATAATTAATAACTCTAGGAGAAATTTTTATTTTTCTTCCATTATATTCGCCCTTTGAATCAAGGCTTAAAGTCATTCCTCTTTTGATAATTTTATTTTTTGTGTCAATATTAAACTTAGTGTAGGCAGAAAGGTCTGCAACATTAATTTCTTTATTAATATTTTCGCCCTTATCAGTAATTACAGATAAATTATATTTGCCTGGTGTCAAAGAAAGATAGGACAAGCCATTTAGAATGTTTGCTCCATTAGAATTATCAGTCACTGTATAAGTTCTATCTTTGATATCAATTGGATTTAAAAATTCATCCCAGCCTGATTTTAATTTTAAATTTAATTGCTCTCCTACAATTGTGTTTAAATCACTTTCAAATTTTACATCAGAAATTACGCCAGTATTAGTTGTTGTATTGAAAACTCCAAGTCCGTTGACAACTTTTCTTTCACCAGCATTTCTTTCAGGATTAGTAACTCTTGTTCTCTTTAAGTCTCCCAAATTTCTAACTGCCATGGCAGTAGAACCGCCGCCATCTAAATTCATAGCCTTGTAGGCACCAAGATCCAACATAAACTGAGACAATTCATTTAGTGAAAGGCCAGGAGACCTATTAGTCCTGCCTTCAGCAGAAACAATGTAAACAGTTTTTCCATCTTGGCTTATGCCCACAGCAGTTCTGGCTCTCACTCCGCCAATTGAATTGACATCCTTAGTGTATTTTTTTATAGCGCCATTTTCCACAAGAAGGGCGTGACCGCCAATCATCATTTTCCAATTTCTATTGGGCTCAATATTAGTATTAATTTGTAGTTTGTCGCCAACTTTGACATTTTCACGCATAAATCTTTCAGATCCACCGCTTACTTGTAAAATTTTCTTTCCTTCTGGAATTTTCATGTCAATATTTTTTCTATAGACAATTTGCTCAACTACATTGTCCTCTGATAAAAGAACTTCGCCAGCTGTTTTATCTCCCCTAGATTTTGAAGACCAGAAGGAATTATACATTTGAATTTTTGATTCGTGAGAATATTCCTTAGATGGTTGGTACCAGTAAAAGGTCTTGTTTAATCCATCAATAGGGTAAGATTTTCCATTGGGAGCTGTTACACTTCCCACAAATTTTGTGCTGTCAATAAAGGCAGTGTTATTTTCATCAATTCCAAAGGACCAAATGTCTGTCAAAACTGCAGGAGATGACTTCATATCTCCATCAATTATAGATGCACCTAGTGGCACACCTTGGAGTTGCATAGTAAAGAAATCTCCATTTACAAGAGCAACGGCATTAGTTCTGTCAGCCATTTGAGACACAGTTGCCTTATTAGTATAAGTTCCTCCACCTGCAACTGTATTAATTTTTATATAGGGATTATTTAAATCAACTGTAACTACATTTGTCTGTGCATTCTTTTTATCTCTAGAGACTTCATACTTGTACCTTACAACACCTGGAGCAATGGGCTCCTGAAATAATAATTTATTTGCTGCAAATACATTAGTTGAAATAGTCATTAAAAATAAAAGCATTACAAGACTAATTCTTTTTTTATTCATTTCATCAACCTCGCTTACATAAAAAGTATAAAGGAATAAAAGTATTTTCTCAAAGAATTTTTGCATTTGTAACAAAAACTTAATTATAAATCAAATTTTTATTAAATTTATACAAAAAAATATCCTGCCTTGAGCAAGATATTTTATAGTCTTATATTTTATTTATTTAAAATTTCGTCAAATATTTTTGTTAGCTCTTTCATATCATCAAGGCTTGTGTCACCCATGTGTCCAACCCTAAAAGTTTTATCTGCCATAGGTCCATAGCCATTAGAAATTAAAAGGCCCCTATCAAGAAATTCTTGGTTTAACTTTTTGAATTCTAAATTTTTTGTATTTTTAACACAAGTAATTGTTGGTGATAAATATTTTTCGTCTCCAAAAACTTCAAAATTTTTATTTGCCCATTCTTTAAAATATTTTGACATCTCTGAGTGCCTCTTAAACCTATTTTCAAGGCCCTCATCATTTATTATATAGTCCAGTTGATACTCTGCTGCAACCATATTTGAGATGGCAGGAGTTGATGGGTATTGGTAATCATGTTCCTTGGAATAATTATATAAAAGTAATAAGTCCAAATAATGACCCCTATTTTCTACTGTCTTTGCCTTTTGAGCAGCTTTCTCTGAAAAAGATGCAAAGCTAAGACCAGGCACAAGACCTAAACACTTTTGTGAAGATGTAATGGCAATGTCTATGCCATACTTATCTTGATCAATGGGAGTTCCGCCTGCTGAACTTACTGTATCAAGAGCCCAAATAATGTCTGGATGCTTTTCAATAACTCCTTTAAGTTCAGAAAGGCTATTTAAAATACCAGATGAAGTTTCGTTGTGAGTGATACCAACAAAATCATAGTCCTTTTTCTTTAAAAGATCTTCCAATTTATTTGCCTCAGTGGCTTCACCTGGCTCAGCCTTTAAAATGTCTGTCTCAATTCCATTTTCAAGACCAAGTCTTTGCCAAAGTTCACCAAAGGAACCTAAAGAACAAATAAGTGCCCTCTTCTTTGTACAAGACTTAATAGCTCCTTCCATTAGTCCAGTGCCTGAAGATGTTGAAGTTAAAATATATTCTTTAGTTCCAAAAACTTTTTGCATATTTATTATAATTGACTTTTGAATTTCTGATGCGTCCTTAGTTCTGTGTCCTATTACAGGTTTTTCAAATTGTTTTAAAATTTCACTGCGAACTGACACAGGACCGGGTAAAAATAGTTTCATTATTATTCCCCCTATCTATGCTAAAATAATAATACAAAGTTTTTATATAGTCAAATAAAAAATCTTTGTAAGCTTGCAAATAATTATTTTGTTTACAATCGCTTTAATGGTTTTATTGGTTAAATTAGTATTATATTTATTCAATCAATGAAAAAACTCTGCCAAAGACAGAGTTCTTAAAATTAATATTTTAGTTTTGCAAAAATCATTTTTCCTGCTGAAGTTTGAAGTGCACTTGTTACAATTACATTGACACTTTCGCCAATGAGGTCCTTTCCATTTTCAACGACAATCATTGTGCCATCGTCAAGATAACCGAGTCCTTGATTTTGTTCCTTGCCTTCCTTTACGATTAGAATTTTCATCTCTTCGCCTGGAAGATATAGTGGTTTTACTGCATTTGCAAGTTCATTTACATTTAAAACTGTTAGATTTTGAACCTTAGCGACTTTGTTTAAGTTGTAATCATTTGTTACAATTTTGCCACCTAAATCGCTGGCAAGTTTTAAAAGTTTTGAATCAACTTCAGGAATTTCTTCGATTTTTCCTTTGTAGATTATAACTTCAACATTTTTTAGGTCTTGAATTTCTGCAACAGTGTCAAGACCTCGCCTGCCTCTGTTTCTCTTTAGAGCGTCAGCAGAGTCTGCAATGTGTTGAAGTTCTTCTAATACAAAAACTGGAACTACAAGAGGCCCCTCAATAAATCCAATCTTTGCAATATCAAGTATTCTTCCGTCAATAATAACAGAAGTATCTAAGACCTTTGGAATGCCTTCACGAGTTTTAATATTTTCCTTTGGCTTAGCTGTTCTCTTTGCTGCCAAGGAAGATAAATCTCTAACTTTTTCTGAAATAGTGTCCTTGTTTGACATTCCAATATTTAAACCTAAGTATCCCAGCATTCCATAGAGTAAAATTGAAATTACAGAACCCACATAGGGAATTGGAATCTTGTAAATAGGTTGTGAAATTAAAAATGCTATTATGAGACCAAGAATAAGTCCCACTGCACCCAGTACTACCTCTGTAAAAGATTTTGTTTGGATTTCTCTCTCCCAAATAGACAAAAGATCCTCCAAGGCCTTAAAGACCTTTGGTGAAAGTATAAAAAATATAAGTGCAAATAAAAGTACAATAATGACAGCAACAACTGTCACAACTTTTTGGCTTCCAATACCTTTTACAAATTTCATGTCTGATAAAAGAGACACGATGAAAATACCGAATAGTGCGCCTATTAAAGTGAATAGCACCTTAAAAATTTTGGACACAATTTTTCGGTTCCTGCTAATAAAAATCCCTCCTTAACCAAAAATGGCATGATCAACTAATTTTGAAACTTCTTCCACTTTTTTATCAAAAACAAGAGCCATCTCTGAAACGATGATTTGTCTTGCTTCTGTCAATATTTTTCTCTCTCCTGTTGAAAGAGATTTTTGTCTGTCTAAATTTTCCAGACATTTTACCACGTCGGCAATTTCTGTTAAATCGCCAGATTTTATTTTTTCTAAATTAAATCTATATCTTCTATTCCAATTTTTTGGCATAGTAATTTCTTTGTCTGAAGAAAGTGTTTCAAGGACATTTTCCATAGTCTTTGTGTCAGAAATTTTTCTAACACCAACTTCTTCAGCATTTTTAACAGGCACCATAACCTTAAGTTCGTTTATGGGTAATCTCATTATGTAGTATTTGTGCACATTACCGAGGATTTCTCTCTCTTCTATTGCAACAATTTCGCCTGCTCCATGCATAGGATATACAATTTTATCGCCAATATTAAACATATTTTACCTCCTATTATCCCTATTATTAGTATAGCAGAGAATTTATAAAAAGTAAAAACATTTTAATATACCATAGTTTATTGTTTTATGCAAAGATTTTTTATTAATTTTTATTTTTATTTTATTTGATTCTTTAGTAAAGTATAAAATTCTATTGTGATAAATAATAAAGTTTTATGTGAAATTTTTGTTGTAAATTAATTAAAACCCTCTAACAATAAAGTTAGAGGGCAAATTTTATATTCAATTCAAATTATCTCTTGTTAGTTCTTCTCCAAATGTTCATCTTTTCTGCTTCTTTAATTAGATCTTCTCTAAATTCTGGTGCAGCAAGATTAATTATTCCTTCTGCTCTTTGCCAAGTTGACATACCCTTGCAGTTGAACTTTCCATATTCAGTTACAAGCCAGTGTGTGTTTGGTCTTGCAGCTGTAATTGCTGAGAAAGTTTCGAAATTTGGAACAATTCTTGATTCTTCCTTGCCAGTCTTCTTGTTCATAAATTTAGAAGATAGACAGATAAAGGATTTACCACCCTTAGATAAATAAGCTCCAAGTACAAAGTCAAGTTGTCCGCCTGCTCCAGAGATGTGACGAGCTCCAGAAGATTCAGATGAAACTTGTCCAAATAAATCTATATTAACGGCATTGTTAATTGAAACAAAATTATCTATTTGTGAGATTATACGAGCATCATTAGTATAAGATACTGGTGCAGCCATTGCATCTGCATTAAAGTTTAGATATTCATACATATCCTTTGAGCCTGCAGCAAAGCCATAAACTTGTCTAAATCTGTCGATGTTTTTCTTTGCTCCAGTGATTTTACCCTTTTTAGCCATATCAACAAAGGCATCTACATACATTTCTGTGTGAACTCCAAGGTCCTTTAAGTCAGAATCAGCAATAAGAGATCCAACTGCATTTGGCATTCCACCAATTCCAAGTTGAAGAGTTGCGCCATTAGGAATTTCTTCTACAATTAGTTCAGCAACTTTCTTGTCAACTTCGCCGAAGCTTCCCTTAGGAAGAGCTGCTATTTCAGGATTTTCTCCCTCGATAATATAGTCAACATCTTTAATATTTATTTCGTGTTCAAAACCGCCAAGGCAAGTTGGCATATTTTCGTTTATTTCAATAATTACTTTATCAGCAACTTCTGTAACTGCCCTTAGGTGAGATGCATTAAGTCCAAAGTTGAAGTTTCCGTGTTTATCCATTGGAGGAGTAACAATTAAAGCTATATCAACTTTACAATTTTCCCTATACCATCTAGGAAGTTCTGAATACCTAAGCGGTGCATAGAAACCACCTGGCGTTTTGTTAATTCTACCTCTATCAGGTCCACCTGCGTGCCAAGAATTCCATACAACTTTTTGTCCTTCAGGGTCTTTCTTAAATACTTCTGGTTCCCAAAGAAGAACGCCACCTCTTAAATAAATTTCGTTTAATTCATCAAGTCTATTTGCTAGAGCCTTGTCAAAGGCAACAGGTGTACTACCAGCCCAGGCATAGTCAATCCACATATTGTCTCTTACCATTGCTGCCGCTTCTTTAGCTGAAATTAATTTTTTTTGATACTCTTTAGAATAATCCATATTTCCTCCTTAAAATTTTAAATAATCCTTATAATTAGTATGAGATCTAATAAATTTAATGTAATTTAAAAATTCTTCCATTACAAGTTTACTTTTTCCCTCATTAATCTCAATATCTATTTTGTTTTTACCCCTTAAGTCAAAAATATATGCAGCTTTTACTTTAACTTTATATAATTTTTCATAAATTGCTGAATAAAGTACTAATTGATTCTCGTAAGAAGACTTTATATAGTCTAGGTCCATGTCGCTAGTTTTTAAATCAACTATATAATAGTCTCCATCAATTTTTATCACCTGGTCAATAAAACCCTTTACTAAAAATCCTTCCAGGTCGTAATAAAATAATAATTCCTTATCAATTATATTTTCTTCTTCCATTTCAAGGTAGTTTAGTGAAAGTTCTCTGGCAATATTTAACTTGTCCTCGTCAATTTCTTCTTCGTAATATTCAAAAATTTCCTTTAAGTATTCATCTATATTATTTTTATTTGCATCTTTGTTGCTGTGAATCTGTGCAAATAAATGAACTACGCTTCCAAGAGTTTTTGGATCCATTACTTGTGTCTTGCCCTGTCCTAAGGTGTAGTCATCAATTCCCAAAAAATATTTTTTATAGAAATCTATAGGGCTTCTCTTGAAATTTAAAAAATCAGTGACAGTGTAATATTCTCTAATTCTATTTTCGAAATTTAAATCTAGATCAAGGTAAGGGTATTTTTTCTTTGGTATATCTTCTTTTATCTCCCTAGAAAATTCATATTCCTTAATTTTTATGTCCCTATCTAATAAATCAAAATAGGAATCACTTTTGTATTTTTTTAAATTCCCAAAGAGGATGAGTTCCTTTTTTGCCCTTGTCATGGCAACATATAAAACTCTCTTCTCCTCTTCCCTATCTACATCTCTTAGTTTCTCATTAATAGTTTTATATCTGTAGTCAGAAAAATCAGATTTAAGGGCAAGTCCAAGCTCTCTATCAACTATAATTTTTCTCGCTTGACCTAATTTTTTACCCCTGTCCATGTGGGAGATTATAACTGCATCAAATTCTAAACCCTTGGACTTGTGTATAGTTAAGAGATTTATTCCCTCTTCTAAATCATCAAAGCTCAAAGTTAAAAGGTATTTTTCAAAAGACCTGTAATCTTCTTGTTTTTCTTCTAAATAATCTCTTGCAATTTCTTTAAATTTATATAGATATTCCCAATCAATTTTCTTTAGAGTCTTTAAACCATAAAAATAATTCATAATTTCCTCTATCATTTCATCAAAAAGAAGAACTTTTGATTTTTCCTTTAATTTATTAAGGAATTTTATAAAACTATTTATATTTTCATCGTCACACTTTAAATCTAGAAGGGCTGAAGTCTTATCAATGCCTAAGTTTAAAATTTTAACTAAATCTTTAAAATTGAAATTTAAAAGAGGTGAATTAAAAAGAGCAAGTGTATTTAGAAAATCCTCTGGACTATAAATGCTAGAGAGAATATTTTTCGTCACCTTTAAAACTTCAATTTCCTCTAAGCTTCTCTCGCCCTTATTAAAAGCGATATTTCTAAGAGATAAGATTCTGCTTATTTCATCAATTTGTGCATTGCTCCTAGATAAGATGGCAATTTCCTTTTCATCGAATTTTTTTAATAGGTCTAAAACTAAGTCGGCAATTTCATTATTGTCTTCAGTGTCATATTGATAGACATCGCCGCCACTTTCAAAATCATAGTCCATTTCCTCGTAGGACTCAATTAGGTTTTCAAAGGTGGAATTAATGAAATTAATAATTCTTCCATCGCTTCTATAATTTTTATTCATGACAAGGGAAATGCCCCGATTTTTTATTTTGTCAGAAAAACTATAATAACTCTTTAAGTCAGTTCCCCTAAAGGCATAAATGGATTGTTTTGGGTCGCCAACTATAAATAAATTTGAATCTGCAAAGGTATTTATAATTTCATTTTGAATCTCATTTGTGTCTTGATATTCGTCAACTAATATGTATGAATACCTGTCTTTAAGATTTTTCTTAAATCTTTCATCGCTTAATATTAAATGAGTGTAAGAAATAATGTCGTCATAATCGAGAGCCTTAATGTCCCTCTTTTCCCTTGAATAATTTTTATCAATTTCTTTTAAAATTTCAATAATTATTTCATAATATTCCTTATTTTTTATCTCAAAATTTTTCTTTAATTCATGAATCAAATCTACAATATTTTCAATTTTATCCTCATACTTACTTGCAGAACCAAGATTTTCTTCTATTGAGTTTAAGATTTCAAGATCAAGGTTTTCAGTTTTTTTAATTTCTTCAATATTGTCATCGTAAAATTTTTTAAACTTATTTCCGCTAACTTTTCTAAAATCATCTAAGAGTAAAAATAATTCCTCGGAACTTTTGCTGGTATTATTAAAATTTAGGCTCCTACTTAAAATATCTGAAAAATCTAAATTTTTATTTCGAAAGTCTCCATAAAGATCTGCAAATAATTTTCTCTCCTCAAAGGGGTTAGTCTTAAAATCAATTAAATATCTTTTAAATTTTTCGTCTCTAATATTATTTAAAGATGCTTTAACAGCATTTTCTAGCATCTCTCCTGCCTTGCCATCATCTAAAATAGTAAAATTTGGATTTATTCCTATTAAATAAGAATAATTCCTCACAATTTCAAGGGCAAAGGAGTGAATAGTCATAATATTTAAATCTTTTTCTTCAAAATCAATATTTTCTTCCACAAGCTCCTTAGAAATTCTTCCAAGCATTTCCTCTGCAGCTTTTTTTGTAAAAGTTATAGCCAAAATTTTCTTTGGATCGTTATTGATTTTAACTATATTTATGAATCTACTGGTGAGGACTCTAGTTTTTCCCGTGCCTGCTCCCGCCATTAAAGTTACATCTTTATCAATGGAAGTCACTGCTTCAAGTTGGACTTTATTTAACTTCATAAAAACTCCATAAAAAAATCCCACTAAGGGGATTAATTAAATATGGCTTCTGCAAGAGACAATATGAACTTACTATCAACTTTATAATAAATTTCAGTTCCATTTCTGTCGCTATTTAGAACACCAGCTCTCTTTAACTTGCCAAGATGAGATGAAACAGTTGGTTGAGGAATATTAAATTTCTCTTGTAAGGATCCAACATTGCATGGACCATTGTCAATTAAATTTTTAATAATTTTAAGCCTAACGGGATGCGCCATTACTTTTAAAACTTCAGCTGTCTTTTCTAAATTATCATTTTTATTTTTCACTTCAAACCTCCAAAAAATTATTTAATTTAAATTGATGAAAAATTTCATATTCTTAGATTATAATATTTAATAATCCACCATTTGTCAATGCTTTTAAATAATTTTCATACAGTGAAATAGTGTAGATTTAAAAAATACTAAAATAAGGCTCTAGTTTTCACCAGAGCCTTATTTTAGTTAAATTACATTTTTTCTATTTCAATTTTTATGTCGTGACCATTTAGGTTTTCTACTTCTGCTTCAACATCTGCCTTTACTAATTCTTTTGCCAAGGTTTCTGTCTTAATAAATTCTTCTTCAGAAGCAAGAGCCTTTTCTACTTCTTCGTCAGACTTATAAGTTATCTTAATGTTGTCTAAGATTTCTAAATCTTTTTTCTTTCTAAGTTGTTGAATTTTTGATACAAATTCTCTTACATAACCTTCATTAAGAAGCTCATCATTAAGCTCAGTGTCTAGGATAACAAAAAGATTATTTTCCATTACGACGTCAAAGCCCTCTTTTGCACTAATTTTTACTTCAACATAATCTTTTTTAATTTCAGTTTCTTCTCCAGCGATTTCAAGCTTTACATCGCCTTCGTTTAATTTAGCGAGAAGTTCTTTTGCATCAGTTTCTCTTAAATATTTTCCAAAGTCCTTAACCTTTGAACCTAAGATACTTCCGCAAACTCTAAAGTTTGGTTTAAGTTCAAATTCCATATATTCAGAAAGATTATCTTCAAATCTAACATCCTTAACATTAAGTTCTTCTTTAATTAAGTCAGTTAAGTCACCAATAATTTCCTTATACTTTCCATCAATTATAACTTCTGAAAGTGGTTGTCTAACTTTAATCTTAGCTTCTTCTCTTGATGCTCTTCCTAATGTTACAAGATCTCTTACTAAGTCCATTTTTTCTTCAACCTTGTCGTTAATCATATTTTCGTCATAAGTTGGATAGTCTGTCAAGTGAACAGATTCTTCATCTGTAAGTGACTTAAATAATTCTTCTGATATAAATGGAACTATTGGTGCAATTAATTTTGTAACGCCAAGTAAAACTTCGTAAGTTGTCTTATAAACTGCAAGCTTAGTGTTGTCCTTGTCAGTCTTCCAGAATCTTCTTCTGTTTCTTCTGATGTACCAGTTAGAAACATCTTCTATTACAAATTCTTGGATTTCCCTTACAACCTTTGTAAGTTCAAATACTTCCATGTCTTCTCTTACAGTCTTTACAAGTCTATTGTATTTTGAAAGTAGCCACTTGTCAATTTCTTCTAAATCTTCATAGCTTACCTTGTGTTCTCTAGGGTCAATGTTATCTGTATTGGCATATAGGCTAAAGAAGTTGTAAGTGTTTCTTAGTGATCTAAAGAATTTTGATTCAATTTCACGAAGTCCATCTTCGTCAAATTTTGTTGGAGTCCATGGTGGAGATACATAAAGTAGATACCACCTAACTACATCGGCACCATACTTGTCAAAGAGTTCAAAAGGTGCAACTGTGTTTCCTCTTGACTTTGACATCTTCTTTCCTTCTTTATCTAGGATAAGGTCATTTACAAGAACATTTTTGTAAGGACTCTTGCCTGTCATATAAGTTGATATTGCAATTAGTGAGTAGAACCAACCTCTTGTTTGGTCAATACCTTCTGATATAAAGTCTGCTGGGAAAAGTTCATCAAAGTTGTCCTTGTTTTCAAATGGATAGTGCCATTGAGCAAAAGGCATAGCACCTGAGTCAAACCAAACATCAATTACGTCAGCTTCCCTTGTCATTTCTTTACCACACTTAGGACATTTTAGGTGAATGTCATCTACATAAGGTCTGTGAAGTTCTACATCAGCTGGCACATCTTCAACAGCCTTATTTCTAAGATCTTCAATTGAGCCAACAGATTCAGTGTGACCACATTCACATCTCCAAATTGGAAGTGGTGTTCCCCAGTATCTTGATCTGGAAATTGCCCAATCATTTAAGTTTTCAAGCCAATTGCCAAATCTCTTTTCACCGACAAAGTCTGGGAACCAATTTACTCCATTGTTGTTTTCAATTAATTTATCCTTAAACTTAGTTACTTCAATGTACCATGATGGATGAGCGTAATAAATTAATGGAGTGTGACATCTCCAGCAGTGTGGATAATTGTGAACCACTTTTTGTTTTGAGAACATCAAGTCATTGTCCATTAAGTAGTGAAGCACTTCGTGGTCTGCATCAATTACAAATTGACCCTTCCAAGGTGTGTCTGTAAATTTACCTTCTTCATCAACTGGTTTTAGCATTGGAAGGTCGTAGCCCCTTGCAGTTTGATAGTCATCTTCACCAAAGGCAGGTGCAATGTGAACAATACCAGTACCATCTTCAGTAGTTACATAGTCAGCACAGATTACGTAAAAGGCTTTCTTGTCTGGTACTAAGAATTTAAGAAGTTGTTCATATTCCATGTACTCTAAATCTTTTCCAAGGAATTCTTCTATAACTTCAAATTCATCATCTTTAAATACAGCCTTAGCAAGTGGTTTTGCAAGATAATAAATATTGCCATCAGCGTGCCTTGCTTTTATATATTCAACCTTTGGATTTACAGCAAGGGCAACATTTGATGGTAAAGTCCATGGTGTAGTTGTCCATGCCAAGAAATATTCATTTTCCTTATCTTTTAATTTAAATTTACAAGTTGCTGTTGTTGTTTTTATTTCTTCATAACCTTGTGCAACTTCATGAGATGCAAGACCAGTTCCACATCTTGGGCAGTAAGGAACTATTTTATGTCCTTCATAAATTAGTCCATCCTTAAACATCTTGTCTAGTATATGCCAAACTGATTCAATATAAGTATTTTCAAGAGTGATGTATGGGTGATCTAAGTCTATAAGATAGCCCATTCTCCTAGTAAGTGTTCTCCATTCCTTTTCATATTCAAAAACAGATTCCTTACATTTTTTGTTAAAATCCTCTACTCCATAGGACTCAATGTCTTGCTTGTTGTGAAGCCCAAGTTTCTTTTCTACTTCAATTTCTACTGGTAGACCATGAGTATCCCAGCCTGCTTTTCTTTTAACCTTATATCCAAGCATTGTATGATATCTACAAGTTAAGTCCTTTAAGGTTCTAGCCATGACATGGTGTATGCCTGGTTTACCATTTGCAGTTGGAGGTCCTTCATAAAAGATATAACTTTCACCATCTTCTCTTGATTCTACAGATCTGTGCAAAAGATCAATTTCATCCCAAAATTTTGAGATTTCTTCTTCCCTCACACTTACCTTGTCCTTAGACAATTCTTTAAAATTTTTCATCTAAAACTCCTTATTCTTCCAAAATTTTTATAAAAAAAGTCCCCTCTCAAATGAGAAGGGACGAACTAGCCGCGGTACCACCCTAATTATAGGTAACTATCACTTAATTTTTTAACGCAAATGCGCAAAGGCTTTTGACCTTTGAGCTCCGAGGTGATCTATAAATTTATAAAACACAGTTTCGCACCAAACAACTGCTCTCTTAGTTTCTTAAAATTTACCGTCCTCATCAAAGCTTATATAAAATTGTCAATTGTTTGATTTTTAAACATTTTAATAATGTTTGATTGCATCATGGCAAGTGTAGTGTGGAATTTGCAGTTTCCAACTTCATTTGCCCTATTTTTGTTGCAATATTTATCTTCTTGCAAGCACCTATTAATTACAATTGGTCCATCAACCGCTACAATTATGTCGTAGAGTGTTATGTCTTCCTTTGGCTTTTTCAGATAGTATCCACCCTTAGAACCTCTTTTTGCATCAGTTATTTCAGCCAAATTTAGTTTTCTAAGTATTCTAAGAGTAAATCTCTTTGTAACACCTTCACTTTCAGCAATTTGTGGCGCTCCAATGACTTTACCCTCATTTTTAGCAAGATAACTTACAATTCTAAAGGCATAATCTGTTTCTTGTGTTATTCTCATATCATCACCTATTGCGAATATTATATCAGATTTGTTTACTTTTTGAAATACTTATCTTGTTTTTTTCTCAATTTCACTATTTCTGCAGCCTCATTTAAGGACAAATCTTCATAAGTGAGAAGGCTCCCCTTTTTAATGTCTTTATTTGCATAGGCACCTTCAGTTACAATTCCTATTGGCACATGATTTCCCTTTACTTGATCTTCTTTTCTTTCCAGGGTTCCAAAAATCATTCCTCCGCCAATAGAATCAAGCTTTTCACCCTTTTTTATATCTCTTTTTGCAACTGCGACAGTTTCTGCATAGGGCTCTCCCATCGGTGCAATAGATGCATCTCTTAGGACAACTGCCTTTATTATAGAAACTATAGTCTCAATGCTAGTCAAGTGATAAGGTCTATATATGGTATAGTTGGGACCTTGACCCATGGAGAGGTACTTCATTTCTTCGTCTATTATATTAGATTTTGCTTTAACTACAGCAAAGACTCCTGGAGCAATTCCAGTAGCAAAGTCAACTACGCCATAGGAATTTAAAATTCCACCCTCTTCTTTTAATTTATAGTCATCTGCAATTTTCTTTGGACTGGTATCTACAAAGTGACAACCTCTTATATCTGGTACAAAACCAAGGGCATTGCAAACTGCGTTTAACTCTATCATTGTGTTTGTTCCATCTACAAAAGATGTGAGCATTCTTGGATTGATTCCCTTTTTTTCTGCAGCTTCCTTTAAACTTTCTGGACTTGCATAATTATTTAATTCATTGTTTTTTCCCTTGCCAAGGACTAAAACTTCAAAGCCACAGTTCTTTGCAAACTCATAAATTTCTACAATGGCGCCAGGTTCGTCACCCTTAGTACCAGAGTAGACTAGACCCTTTTCATCAGCCATAACCTTAAGAATTGGACCAACCGTTGCATCCATTTCAACATTTAGACTGACTATGTCAACACCATTTTCAATTGCAGCAAGAGATAATTTTGTTCCCGTTTCTGTATCGCCAGTGCAGTCTACTAGGCAATCGACAAGAGTCGCCGCAAGCAAATTATTAGTTGTAGCTATATATTTTTTTTCTTTTACAAGATTTTTTGCCTCTTCCAAATCATCTGTAAAGGCATAATCTTTTTTATCTATATTTGCTGAATCTATTGCATTTTTAAGTGTAACTTTATTTCTTGATGAAAAAACTATGGGATAAAAATTTTCATTTTGACTTAACAAAGTAAATAGGGATGTGCCCATAATACCTGAGCCCACTATTCCAACAGAAATATTCCCATATTCCTTTAATTTTTTCTGTAAGTAAAACATTCTTCCTCCAAATTTATATGAGTGATTAAAATTTTTTTACGCCAAAATTATTTTAATCTGAATTAACTTCTATTGCAAATATTTTGTTAGTTTTTTGCACTTAGGATTTTGCCAAGTCTGTATCCAGAGGCAAAGGCAAAGTGCAAATTGTAGCCGCCACAGTCTCCATCAATATTAAGTGCCTCGCCAATAATATAGAGGTTCTCAAATTTTTTAGCTGAGTAGTCATGGCAATTTATTTGGCTTAAATCCACGCCACCCCTCGTAACTTGAGAATTTTTAAAACCTGTTGTGCCAATTACCTTAAAGCATGACTTCAACAATACTTCTATGATCTTTTGAAAATCTGCCATAGAGATCATATTCATGGCCATTTTTTTGTCTAAATTTAGATAATCGACGATGTAGTGAATAAACTTTTTATCTACAATTCCCATTAAATATTCTTCAAGAGAAAAATCCGGGAACATATAGTACCTGCTGTAAAGCATGTCCACCGTTTTTTCATCTACATTATTTATAAGGGGCACTTCAATAAAATTATCTTCAGAAATATTTACTGACAAGTCCAAAATTGTTGGTCCACTTATTCCATAGTTGGTAAATAAAATTTCTCCCCTTCTCCTGTCGATTTCTTTATTTCCCTTAAATAATTTTGCCTCTCCAAGAACTTTTGTCCCACTAAGGTGTTTTAAATATTTAGACTCCAACTTCACTTGAGTGAGGGCTGGCTTTAGGTCTGTTATCTTCAAGCCAAGTTTTTTTAGAATTTCAAAACTTCTGCCATCAGAGCCACTTGCTGGCATGGACTTTCCACCAAAGGCCGCAATAACCACATCAGCCTTAATTGTTTCACCATCAGTAATTACATCAAATCCATCTTTGTTTTTTTTGATTTCCCTTACTTCAGTATTTGTCCTAATGTCGATGTCCTTTTTCTCAAGCCAATAAATTAAAATATTTAGGACAGAATTTGCCTTTAAGGTAAGAGGATAGACCCTATTGCCATCTGTGGTGGACTCAAGCCCCAAGACCTTAAAATAGTTTATCAGATCTTCATTGGAAAAATCCTTTAATGTCTCTTTCACAAAATCTTTTGAAGAATAATTTTCTTCTGACAAAATTAAATTTGTATAATTGCATCTGCCATTTCCTGTAGCCAAGAGTTTTTTTCCAATTCTTTCGTTTTTTTCTATTAATATTACCTTGTTATTTTCATTTTTTGCATTTATGGCAGCAACCATTCCTGCTGGTCCTGCACCAATTATTATTATATTCATAGTATCACAGATAAATTATATCCTAAAATTATAAAAATTTACAATAAATAAGGAAATTTGTGCTATAATAGCTTAGAATTTTGGAGGAATTATGAAAAATAAAATTTATATAACAGGACACAAAAATCCTGACACTGATAGTATATGTTCCGCCATCGCCCTTGCAGAATTAAAAACAAAAATGGGCGAAGATGCTGAGGCAATTAGACTTGGCAACTTAAATAAAGAAACTGAATTTGTACTTAAACATTTTGGCGTGCAAAAGCCAAGACTAAAGACTTCTATAAAGCCTCAAGTAAGAGATATAGAAATAGACGCTGCCTATTGCGTCAATCCAAGCCTTTCTATGGCATCGGCAATGGATTTGATTCAAAAAAATAATATCAACTCCTTGCCCGTTGTAGACGACGATGACAACTTAATTGGTATTGTTAGCTTATCTAACATTGCTTCAACTTATATGGAAATTTGGGACGACTCAATCATTGGAAGAAGTAATACAAGCTTTGAAAATATTTTAGATGTTTTAAGAGGAAAGGTCCTCTATCTTCCAGAAAATCCGAGAAAATTATCTGGCAAAATGGCAGTCAAAGCTATAAAAAATCAAGATTTAATTAATGAAGGTGACATTGTTATAGTTGGAGACGATGTAAAGGACCAAGAATCGGTAATAAAAAAGGGCATCTCTCTTTTGATCTTGACGATTTCAAGTAAGCTTGACGACAAACTTTTAGAGCTTGCTAAAGAAAATAATGTAGCTGTTATCTCAACTGGTCTTTCAACTTTTATGGTTGCAAGAATTTTGCCCCAAGCAGTTCCCGTTGAATATGTAATGACAAGAGATGACTTAGTTGTCTTTCACAAGGACGACTTAATCGACGATGTCAGAGAAAAAATGGCACAGTCAAGATTTAGGTCCTATCCAGTTCTCGATAACAAAAACAAAGTTATTGGAAATATTTCCCGTTACCACTTAATTTCAAATTTGAGAAAGAAAATAATTTTAGTGGACCACAACGAAAGAAACCAATCCATTGACGACATTGACTCTGCAGAAATTGTGCAAATTGTTGACCATCACAGAGTTGCAAATATTTCTACATCTTCTCCAATATATTTTAGAAACGAACCTGTGGGCTCAACAGCTACTATAGTCTCAAAAATGTTTTTTGAAAATGGCATAAAACCATCTCGCGAAGTTGCAGGTCTTCTCTGTGCGGCAATTATTTCTGACACTCTTCTATTTAGGTCACCAACTTCAACAGAGACGGATAAGTATGTCCTTAACAAAATGAAAAAAATTGCAGCTATTGATGTAGAAGAATTTGCCATGGAAATGTTTAAAGCAGGCACAAGCCTCGAAGGTAGAAAACCTGACGAACTTTTAAAATCTGATGTTAAAAACTTTTCAATTGAAGGAGTAAATGTTAGAGTCTGCCAAATTTTTACCATGGACTTGGAAAGCACAGCCTCTGTGGAAAAAGATTTAAAGGAAGCCATGGAACACTTCATAGAAACTTCAGATGCCGAAACTTTTGTCCTCATGATTACAGATATATTTAAAGAAGTTTCAGAAATAATTTTGGCAGGAAGCTTTAAAGAAGCAATTGCAAGAAAATTTGATAAAGAACTTGTTGATGATAAATTTTTATCAGAAGGACTTCTCTCAAGAAAAAAACAACTCCTTCCAAAAGTAAGTGCTGCTATTTCTGAAGAACTTTCATAATTTTAAATCAAAAAATAAGAGCCTATCATTTTTGATAGACTCTTTCTTTTTTTGTTTTATTTAGAGCATTCTCCCTGGCAACCGCAAGAATTATCATCGTCCTTATCAGGCTGGCAACTACAATCATGGTTATGTTCATGGTGGTCATGGTTGTGGTCATGATGATGGTCTTCTTCCTCATCATCTTCCCCCTCTTCTATATAGACATTTAAGTCCCTTATGCCATAGACTTTTTCAAGCTCTTCAGAAAAGGCGACAACAGATTTTTCGTCAAAGCCATAGATGTAAACTTCACTGCCATAATTTAAAATTTCTAGTTTTAAAATGCCATCATCATAAAGGCTTATGCCCATAAAGTTTAGGGCTGTTTCACCAATTAAATTTTCTAAAATCATTTTTTTGAAGTCTTCGTCGATTATTCCCTGAAAAATATACTCATATCCATCTTCATCTGAATAAACTGCAAATTCTTCAACTAATTTTTTTGACGACTTATCATCTTTTAAAATTTTTATTTGATAGGAATCGCATTTATTTAAATATATTTTAAGAATATCAGAAATTGGTCTAAGGTCAATTTCTTCGTCGATAAAGACATCATTTTCAAAATTTATATAGTACAAAAAATCACTCCTACTTAGTCAAAAGATAAAATTCGATATAGGCATCGTCAAGATTGTCTTCTTTTCCAAAATAAATATTTGTAAATAAAACTTTGTAGCCATCTTTTTCTATTGCCAAATCTTCAAGCTCAATGCGGTCCTTAGTCTTGTACAAAAGTTTTAAATTATCTCGAAGTTTAGCCAAGTCGATAGTCATAATTGTTTTGTAATCACTTTTTGATTTTTTATAAATTTTTATTTCTTTTTTATCTTTTTCAAATTTATAATTTCCTGATGTGACAGCGTCGTCAAGGGAATAAACATAAATTAAATGTTTGTAGCCCTCAATGTCAATATCAAATCCAAGCTCGCTATCTGTAGGCAAATTATCTGTGTAAGAATAGCCAAGGTAATTTTTGCTTTCAATAATATTGGAAAAACCAAAAAGTTTTGTAAAGCTGTCTTCACTTAACTTAAAATCCTTTGGCATATAGGATAGTTTGTCCACCCTATCTGTCCTTACCATGTAGCTTACTATGTCCACAATTTGACTTTTTGCATCGGATTCAATATTTATGTTGGGCTTTATTTCTTCTCCTGCAATCATCTTATTGTCCCTTAAAAGTTTTTCGAATCTAGCATTTTGTGACCTAATGCTTAGACTTGTTGCTGATGCAGGACCAATACCTGTTATTAAAATTATTACAGACAAAAATATTGGAATACTTATATTTGAATTTTCTCTGTAGAAAATATAATAAATTAGAGATAGGAAAATCCAAAGTCCCACTGCAATTACAATATATCTATTTTCAGTCATTCCATATTCTTTGATTCTCAAATAAATTGCAAAGAACATCATTCCCAGTAGTGGGAAAAGTGTAAAAGGAAAAACTATTTTAAATTTATTTATAAAAGTAATAGAATCCACTCTGGAAAGGAAAAATAAATATACAATTGAAAAACTTGCAAACCAAATAACTAAATTTACAATTAAATTATTTGGAATTTGCCAAAGGACTAATATCTTTACAAAGTAGGCTAGTAAAATTGCCGTATAAATAATTACAATTGGCGTAATTATATAAACTAAGAGAATTCTAAAGGCCTTTGGATATTTGTAGTCTGTAAAGGAATCTCTCACCTTTGGAAAATCAGAGAAAAATGTCACAACATTAAATAAAATAAAGGAAAAAATTGCAACTCTCAAATATACTGAAGACCCAAAATTAAATTTAAATAGGCTGTTAAGTGCAAAAATAATTCCACTTATGCCAACAAAGACAATAAAGCTGTAAATATTTGAAATTATAAAGGCCCTCAATATCTTTGCAACATAGACAACAAAATCCTTGTGATAATTAAATTTCCCCACAAAGGAAGTACCAACTACTAAGGCTGCAATTAGGGTAAAGTAAATAAAATTATTGTCATAAAATGCCAAAACCTTGTTTTCCTGATATACAAGCTCATAAATCCCATATAAAATTGGAAGAGTTATTACATAGGATAATATTTTAAATAAATTATTATTTTTTAAATTTTTTAGGTCGTAATAATTTCTGAGACCCTCATTGAATAATTTAATAAAAGCATAAAGAAAAATTCCAAAAACAAAAACTAGGCCAAGGCTCAACATCTTGTTATTATATGCTTCTGCGTATTCATCGAAAGTTGACAAGATTAAAAATATTGTGGCAAGTATTGCTGAAATTATTGTAAATGGAAACCTTTTAAAGGTGTTTTTAATACTATTAAAATTAAGTAATGTAAAATTAAAAATTTTCATAATATCCTCCTAATTTTAATAATATATCAAGGACCTTGATTTTTAAAGCTTTTGGAATAAATCTTTGTCATTGTATCCACTTTGACATATTTATTTTTTATAGACAAGCTTGCCCTCAGAGATAGTATAAAGGACCTCTCCCCTTAAATTTTTACCTGCGAAAGGACTGTTAGAGGACTTTGATTTAAATTTTTCAATTTTATATTCACTTTCAAGGTCAATTATAGCCAAATCTGCAAGCTTACCTACTGCAATTTCTCCGCCTTCAAGTCCATAAATTTTTGCTGGGTTTGTACTCATGAGTTCAATTAATTTCATGAGAGAAATTTCTCCACTTAGGACTAAATTTTCATAGCATATGGAAAAAGATGTCTCTAGTCCAATAATTCCTGATGGTGCCTTTGTGATTTCCTTGGCCTTTTCTTCAGGGCTGTGAGGAGCGTGGTCTGTTGCAATAATTTCTATTGTGCCTTCCTTTATGCCCTCAATTATTCTCAACCTGTCTTCTTCACTTCTTAGTGGTGGATTCATCTTTGCAAGAGTGCCGTATTTTAATACTGCCCTGTCATTTAAGGCAAGGTGGTGTGGCGTAACTTCTGCATAAATATTTGCTCCCATGGATTTTCCAAATTTAACAAGATCAACACCTAGTCCTGTAGAAATATGCTGAATGGAAATCTTTGCTCCAGTATAAATTGCCATGGCTATATCTCTTGCAATAAAGGATGTCTCAGCAATAGTTGGCGAGCCATAAATATTTAATTTTTCGGAAACTTCTGAATGGTTTATTCCATTTTGTTCAATTAAATTTGGATCTTCTTCGTGAAAAGAAATTATCGCCCCTAATTCTTTTGCACGATTCATGGCATCTACTATTAGTTTAGAATTTCTATTGGGAATTCCATCGTCAGTAAAGGCTAGGGCTCCTGCCTTAAAATTTTCTTCCATGTCCACAAGCTCTAAATCAGAAAAATTTCTCGTTAAAGCAGAAACTGTATATACTTTTAAGGGAAGATCGCGTGCCTTTTTGTAGTGGTCAATAATTTTTTCCTTGTCGTCAATTTTTGGGCTAGTGTTTGCCATTTGCACAACACTTGTAAAACCACCAGCTATGGCTGATTGACTTCCACTTTCTAAATCTTCCTTATAGGTTTGACCTGGGTCTCTAAAGTGAACATGGACATCAACAAGTCCAGGGACAAGGACTTTTCCCCTAGCGTCAATTATTTCTTCGCCTGGAAAATTTCTCTTAACAATATCTTTTTCTATTTCAATTATTGTTCCCTTTTCAATTCTTATATCTAAAATTTCATCTGTTTTTGAAAGAGGATCTATCACTCTTCCGCCTTTTATAATCATATTTTCTCCTATTAAAAAGTTTTTATCCTAAAAAAGACGAGGAAACCCTCGCCTTTTAAAAAATTTAATTATTCTTCTTCGCTATCTTCTTGGTCTTCGTCATAGATTTCTAAATCATCAAAGTCGAAATCATCATCGTATAGATCAAAATCCATGTCTTCATTTTCATAAACATAATCTTCTAAATCTGAAAGATCTTCTTCAATGATGTCAACATAGTCTTCGATTTCTTCACGAGATTCTCTCATTTCATCAATAACATCGCTTAAGATATCTACAAGTTCAGATATAATTTTGCCTTCGTTAGTAGTTGTGTCCAAATCATATCCGTCACAAAGTCCTTGCAAATATGATATTCTCTTTAATAAATATTCCATAGTACCTCCAAATTAAACTCTAGACATATACTCGCCATATCTTGTGTCAATTCTTATAACGTCGCCTGTATTAATGAAAAGTGGTACATTAAGAGTGTAACCTGTTTCTACAGTTGCAGGTTTAGAGCCACCACTTGATGTATCTCCTTTGACACCTGGTTCAGTTTCTGTAACTTCTAGTTCTACAAAGTTTTGAGGTGTAACTCTAAATGGTTTGCCCTTGTAGAAGTTAATAGTTGCCATATCATTTTCTTTCATGAAGTTAAGAGCATCTTCAACCATGTCCTTTTCTAGTGGAATTTGTTCGTAAGTTTCTTGATCCATGAAGTAATAAAGTGCTCCATCAGAATATAAGTATTGCATTTCTTTATTTTCAATTACAACTTTTTCAAATTTTTCTGATGGGTTAAAAGTTGTGTCTTTAATGCCACCAGTAAGTACTGATTTAATTTTACTTCTTACAAAAGCTGCACCCTTACCTGGTTTAACGTGTTGAAAGTCTATTACAACCCAAACATCTCCGTCCCATTCAAATGTAAGTCCTTTTCTTAAATCTCCTGCTGTTATCATATTTTCCTCCATATTAAGTATTGTCTTCTAAATCATAATAGTTAAGTGATCTTGGCTGAAATTTTATATAATCAGGTAGCACTGAACTAAAATCTCTTAAGACTAGTGGATGATATTTAAGGCTTATACTAGGATTTTTGTCGTATAAATCAATTAAATATCCCTCTAATTTGCAATTATTAGAAATTTGCGCATTATTATTTACAATAATTATACCAGATATTGCATTATCATTAAACAAAACTTTATCATTTAATATTAAAATTTGATTACTTACCCTTGACTCAATTTTTAAGCTACCACTTCTTTGATTAATTACCATATCGTCTTCTAAAGAATAAAGTGGATTTCTCTTTATAATTTTTTCTTCGGTTTTTTCATCAAATTCTTCAACTTCTTCAAAAATAAATTTTTTGCCCTTCTCTTCTCCGTAAATAAAATCGCCATCTAAGTCTATTACTTTTATGCCAGGAATAGACCAATTATTATTGTCAAAAGAACTTTTTATTTTTTCTATTTCATCTTTATTTATTTTTCCAGAATTTAAAACTCCATCCTCCTCTTTATAAATTTTATTTACAAAATTCGCCCTAATCCTAGCCCCAACAAGTGAATTTTTATATTTTACTTCAGTCCTTAATTCTACTAAATCCACATAATTATTATTTTTGTCCACAAAATCTTCATTTGATATTACAAGCTTTTCTAGCTTCGTGTCGCTGGGCAAAGTTTTTACACTCAAATTTTTTGAATGTTTTCTTGATAAAATAAATTCTTTTAGTTCTTTATTAAAATTTTCTTCGGAAATCTTCATATTTAAAACAGATTCCGCTGCATATTTTGATTGAACTCTCTCAACTCTATGTAAATTTATATAAGATGTATTTGAAGTGTAGGAATAAATAAAATAAAAGAAGAGAGCAAGCAGTGAAATTAAAATTATTGTAAAAATATAAATAAAGCCTTCTTTTCTCTCATTCATAGAACTGTATCCTCTTTGCAATTTTAAAATTTATTTTATCAAGGTCATTGTAATTTAAATAGACAGAAAAATAATTTCCCTCATCGCTAATTCTAAAATCCTTTATATTTTCCGTCAAAGCGTTCTTTCCTTTAGCTTCAAGTAGATCAAATTTTGTGAGATTTTTTTCTGTTGAGGCAAATCTATATAATTTGCCATTCATTTTGCCGTAGTTTATATAAATATATTTCCCTTGAAATTCTTTTATAAAATAAATTTTGCTGCCAATATTTGTGTAATAATCAGAACTTTCGATTTCATCTTTTATGTACTCAAGGGCATAGGACAAGTCTGAATTTACATTTTGATTTATATAAGTTTTGTTGAGAGCCTTTTGTGAAATTCCCAAAATAGAAGTTAAGACCATGCCTATAATTAGAAGCATGGCAATGGAAAGGACAAGTTCAATTAGTGAATAGCCCTTCCTTCGGCAGGTAAATCTCCATTTTAATTTCTTCATCACTATCTCGCCTCTTTCCCCTAACAATAACATGATTTAAATTTCCCTCACTATTTTTCGTCACATCAATAATAAAATCTTGATTCTCTCCTTCTCCACTGTCAAAGTTTATTTTTAAATCCTTGTTGTTATAAGACTCACCAATTATTTTTTCCATTTTAGAATTTACAGCATAAATTAAAAGTTCTCTTTCCTTTAAATGATTTTGATTTTCCAAAAGGGTTATAATATTGGGCATAATTACAGAGGCTATTAGTCCAATTAATGCTATGGAAAACAAGACTTCAATCATCAAATGTCCTCTATTTTTAGTTTTTAAGTTCATAATAATTCACCTTGCCAGTGACAGGCTCCACTGTGATTTTGATTGATTTTTTATCCCCTATGGAGTAAATAATTGTCCCAGCAGAGTTTTTGTTGTCCACATAAGAGGGCTTGCCGCCACTTGTAAAATTAATATTTCTAACATTAGTTGACTTAAGTTTAACTAATTTATTAAACTTTACAGCCTTAGTCTTGCTGCCAAAAACCATTTTATAGCCATCATCTTCTATTGTCACACTAGTTTTACAGTTATTTACTTGGGCGTAATTTTTTAAAAACTTTATGTCAAGGGCAAGACTTTTTATTTGTTCCCTGGCTTCAATTTTGTCGCGAACATTAAAATTGATCATGCCTATAGACAAAAGTATCATTGTAATTGCAAGAGTTATAACTAGTTCGATTAAGGTAAAGCCTTTAAATGTCTTCATTATAGTCAACTTCTTTTACAAAAAAGAATAGGTCTTTATTATTTTTTGACACTAAATAAAGATGGCTTATGTTTTCTGCAAATAAATTTATCCTAAACCACTCACCCTCATAAAGTCTTCCTGTGTAAGGAATTTTTTCTCCCTTAAGATTTACAAGCCCAATTTCTTTGCAAGAATCATAGGGAAATAAAATCGAAAGAGAAATTTCCTGGCAATTTTTTTCCACTCCAAGTTTTATGTCGTCGTAAATATTTTCTGCCTTTACATAAAAAGATGTAACTCCAGATTCACTGTAATAATTTGTCCTAATGCTGTCATCAACTAAAAATTTATTTTCCTTGGACTTTTTGTTTTCAAAATCCAAGTCATCAAAAATAGTTTCAACCTTATCTTTAGACTTATTGCTTGAACTATCATTTAAATCATCAAAAATTGATAAGGATACTTCCTGACCCTTTATTTTGTTGTCCTTATTTTGACTTGCTTTTGCGGAAACTTTTTCTGGTGCTGAAGCTTTACTAGGATTTATGGCTTTTGTATTTGTAATTTTTTGAACCTTACTATTTTTTACTTCCTCAGCCTTGGTGTTTTTTATTTCTTCAGCCTTAGTATTATCATCTTCCTTAGAATTTAAAGCCTCTCCACTAGGATCTTCAACATCTATCTTTTCTTCTTTATTTTCACTAAAGTAGGCTTCCTTTAAGTCTGAATAATATATTGCCTTGGATGGTTTTTCTGCCTTAAATCTGTATGTAAAAGTGTTTTCGTCCCTTCTATTTAACTCAATATTTGAATACCCATAATAATTTGTAAAAGACGAAATTTTACTTATGTCGCTATTTTCAATTTTTCCAGAAATTGCAAGAGTTTCTATGTCAGTCTGCCCTTCCTTGGTAAAATTATCCCTATTTAAATTATTTTCAGCAGAAATTTTATCAATATTTTCCTTAGAAAAATCATTAAGTCCACTGTACTTGTAGCCTCGCTCTTCACTTTTAAGGCTCTCGTTAAAGTCAACTTCTGAGACCTTTTGTGCCTCAGCTCTTATGAGAAAATTGTAAAATAAAAATTCTATAAATAACAAAATCAAAATTACAAATAAAATCTTTTCTCGATTTGAAAATCGTCTATAACCAATTTTTTTGCTCAAAGTATCAAATATATCCATTTAAATTTTCCTCTACAAATTCTGCCAACTTTTCATGAAGCCTTTCATTTGGATGTATTCCATCTATTAAATCATCTTCAATGTAATTTTCTTTAGCATAGTCATAAAATGAAAGAACTTTATAATCCTTGGCATTTTCCTTTAAAACTTTGTCAAGATTTTCTATATTTTTGTTCACTGAATTAAAGTTAATAAAGCTTTCATAGGCTTCGTCTAGATTTTTAAAAGATGTGGGATAAGGTGTGATGACAATAATTTTGCCACCTAAGCTCTTTAATTTTTCTATGATTTTATTTATATTTTTTGTGACATAGTCAAGAGATCTTCCATTATAAAAATCATTTAAACCAATGAGAAGAAAATATAAATCATAAGTCATCAAATTATTTATTGCATATAGAACTTCATCAGTGGTTAAACCATTAACCCCGTAGTTGTCAATATCGTAACCTTTTCCCTGTAAATAATAAATTAAGGATTTTCCTCCAACTAAATATCCTTCAAAGATGGAGTCTCCAAGAGCACAAATTCTCATACAACCTCCTACATAAGTCCTTCTTCCAAGAAACTAAAATACTTATTATCTCCTATGATTATGTGGTCTAAAATATCAATTCCAATTATTTTTGATGCCTCAACTAAGGTGTTAGTAAGGTCAATATCCTCCTTTGATGGCTTTGGATCCCCTGTTGGGTGATTATGTAACAAAATAATTGTGTGGGCATTGTCAGAAATGGCAGCCCTAAAAACTTCTCTTGCGTGAACGAGAGTCATATTTATCGTCCCCTTAGAAATTTCTCTCACATAATTAATTTCTTTTTTCGTGTTTAGAGTCATAATCCTAAAGTGTTCTTCTTCTAAGACGCTCATGTCGCTTAAAACATAGTTTGCAGCAACTGATGGTGATGTAACCCTAATTTTTGAATCATAAGAACTGACAGAAAGTCGCATGCCCAGTTGCACAGCTGCAATTATCATGGCTGCCTTGGCTTCTCCAATGCCTTCAACTTTCATTAAGTTGGCAAAATTTGCGTTTTTAAGACTATTTAAACCATTCCTATCATTTTCTGATTTTAAGCTTCTAAGAACTTTATTGGCTGTGTCAATGGCTGAATCGCCACTCTTGGACCCAGTCCTTATAATAAGAGCTAAAAGTTCGGCATTGGAGAGATAATTTGGACCAAACTTTAAAAGTTTTTCCTGAGGTCTTTCCTCCTCTGGCATCTCCTTAATAGTGTATCTTTCAATTTCTCTTTCTTTCATAAAATCACCACAAGCTTAAATTAAATAATCTTATCAAATCTCTATTTATCTTTCCTATTGGAAGTCCTACAATATTAAAATAGTCTCCCTCTATTTTTTCGACTAAGAGAGACCCCTTGCCCTGGATTCCATAGGCCCCAGCCTTGTCCTTGTATTCAAGAGTGTCCAAATATTTTTCTATTTCATCATCACTTAAATCATAAAACTTTACAGAAGATTCTTGGTAGTTTAGGTATTTAATTTTTTGAGACAATTTAAAAATTGCGTAGCCTGTAAAGACTCTGTGAGTCCTTCCACTTAGGCTCTTAATCATCTCTCTTGCATCTTCACGATCCTTTGGCTTGCCAAGAAGCCTTCCCTCAAGTTCAACCAAGGTGTCTGCAGCTAAAACAATGGCATCTTCATTATCCCTTGCCACTGCTATTCCCTTCTCAAAGGCTAGTGCCATGACAGTAGTCCATGGCGAATAGAAATCGTCCTTTATCTCATTAATATCTTTCGAAACTACCTTAAAATCTATAAAATGCGATAAAATCTCTCTCCTTCTTGGAGAATTTGATGCCAAAATAATATTTTCCATTTCAAGCTCTCTCCTTTGATATATTTGTGTTGTCAACTATATAAATTGAAGCAAGTCCAACAAAAAATCCTGTGAAAATCCCTAAAATAACAAGCAGTGGCAGATAGGCAAGAATTGCTGTAGTCTTCATGATGTAGGATGCAACTAAAACTTGACCTAAATTGTGAAAAAATGAGCCAATTTCACTTATTCCAATTAGGGATAAATATTTTCTCAAAAATTTATGAGAAATAACCATGGCAAGTGAACTTAAAAGAGCGCCGCCCAGGGAGAAAAAGAAGCTAGACACAGCACCAGTAACCAGTGCCAAGATTACAGTCTTAAAAATTGCGACAAAAAAGCCCTCCTTATATCCAATGGCAACTATAGTTACAAGAACCACAATGTTTGATAGACCTAGCCTAGCACCTGGAATGGCTACAGGAAGTGGAATCACACTTTCAAAGAGACCAAGAACAATTCCAAGGGCGCTAAGTAGAGATAAATAAATTAATTTTCTATTATTTCTCATTTTATTATCAAATCCAAACTATCATGGTTCTTTTTGTCAGAGACAATTTTTACCATGACTCTATTAGGTAGGCAGATGATTGAATCTCCAGGAATAGAAATTTTTCCCATCTTCATGCAAATTTTATCCTTGCAATTAGATTCATGCATGTGCACCTCACCCTTTTCAATTATTACTTCATTCTTACCGTAAACAGTATTTATATCGATTTTTTCATCTGTATTTTTAGTTAAAGGCACTTCTTTAAAAATTTTTCCATCAACAGTTATGACAACTTTTTTTGAAATGTTTGCATCTTCCTCAGGCAATTTGTTTGTAAAAAAATAAATTAAAAAAGAAGCAATAACTATTAAAATAATAACTAAAATATCAGCTTTTTTTAACTTTTCCATAATTTTATTATAGCACAAGTTTAAGAGGATTTTTTCAATTAAATTTTATTATGGTTTAGCTTAATTTGCTTAAAAATTAAAAAACCCTATAATATTCTAGACATATATCTAAAATGTTATAGAGTAAAATTTTGCATAAAAAAAGCGAGACCTAAGTCTCACTTTATTATTCAGCTTCTGCAATAATTTCTTTGCCTGCATAGTGTCCACAAGAAGGACAAACTCTATGAGGTAATTTCATTTCATGGCAGTTAGGACATTCAACTACTGTTGCTTTATTTAATCTGTAAGAAGATGCTCTTCTCTTATTCTTTCTTTGTTTTGAAGTTTTTCTCTTAGGTACGGCCATTTCTACACCTCCTCATCTTTAAATAAATCTAATAACTTTCCAAATCTTGGATCCACTGTCTCTTCAACAGATTCTTCTTCATGACAATCACAAGGACCTTCATTTAAGTTCTTGCCACAATGAGGGCAAAGTCCTTTGCAATCTTCACTGCACAAATTTTTACCAGAAATTGATGTAATAATTTGTGAGAAGATAATCTCTGAAAGATCTACTGAATCATCAATAATTTTAAAATACTCGTCTACAGAATCCTCATCATATAGACTTGGGTCTTTAAAATTGTAAGCAATGTAAGATGTCTCTTTTTCATTTATAAAGTCTTTGAGGCATCTGTCACAGACTGCTTTGAATTTGTAGGAAATATCAAGACAAAGTTCTAATTCCCCTGTCAAATCATGAATATATCCCTTGTACTCTATTGGATAGATGAGATTTAGATCTTCTAAACTCAAATCCGTGTCATTTTCCTTTAAGCTACCATGGAAATCTAGCCTAACATCATCAGATGACAAAAAAGTACTAAGATCTAATTTCATATACTCACCTCAAAAATACATACAAATCATTATAACTTTTTATTTTTCAAATGTCAATAAAAATCTTGAAAATTATGCCTCAACAAGTGCCTTTGTATCTCTCGCAATCATAAGCTCTTCATTAGTTGGGATTACAAAAATCTTAATAGAAGAATCGTCAGCAGAAATAAGCTTGTCTTCTCCTCTTACATTGTTTCTTTCAGTATCGATTTTAATTCCAAGAGATTTTAATCCATTAACTATAGATTCCCTCATTTCAATTGAGTTTTCGCCAACACCTGCTGTAAATACAATTGCATCAACATGGTCAAGTTCAGTCATGTAAGAACCAATGTAGCCACGAACTCTTTTTTCAAAGATATCAAGGGCAAGTTTTGCTCTCTTGTTTCCTTCATCTCTAGCTGCTTCAATATCTCTAAAGTCACTAGATACTCCAGAAATTCCAAGTACACCAGATTTTTTATTGATTAAAGTGTTAATTTCATCAGTAGAAAGATTTTCTTTTTCCATTAAAAACGGAAGAATAGCTGGGTCTAAATCACCGCATCTAGTTCCCATTGCAAGTCCTTCAAGTGGAGTGAAGCCCATGGAAGTGTCAATGGATTTACCATTTTTAACTGCACAAATACTTGAACCATTGCCAAGGTGACAAGTGATTAAGTTAACTTCATTAACATCTTTTCCTAGCATTTCTGCTGCTCTGTTAGTGATGTATTTGTGAGAAGTTCCGTGGAAACCAAATCTTCTAATCTTATATTTTTCATAATATTCGTATGGAAGTGCATAGATGTAGCTTTCAGCTGGCATAGTTTGGTGGAAAGCTGTATCAAATACTGCAACTTGCTTAACATTAGGAAGAAGTCTTTGACAAGCCTTGATTCCCATAATGTTTGGTGGATTGTGAAGAGGAGCTATTTCAACATTATCTTCAATTCCCTTTAAAACTTTTTCGTCAATAATAACAGATTGAGCGAAATCTTCGCCGCCGTGTACAACTCTGTGACCTACTGCATCAATTTCATCAAGTGACTTAATTGCACCGTATTCTTCATTTGTTAGGGATTCCATTACAAGTTCAAGAGCTCTCTTGTGGTCTTGCATTGGAGTTTCAATAGTTTTCTTTTCCTTTCCTATTGTTTCGTGTTTAATTCTTGAACCTTCAATTCCAATTCTTTCAACTAAACCCTTTGCCATCAATTCTTCAGTTTCCATATCAATGAGTTGATATTTTAGAGAAGAAGATCCGCAATTAATTACTAATATCTTCATGTTTCCTCCTCATGTTTTTTAAATTTATTAAATATAGTATAATAACTAATAATAAGTTTATAACAGATGTAAACATTAGTCAATAATTGGAGATTTAAAATATGAAAATTGCTTCTATAATTGCGGAGTACAATCCCTTCCACAGGGGTCACGCCTATCAGATTCAAAAAATAAAAAGTGAATACTCAGATTTTATTGTCGTTATTATGTCGGGAAATTTTGTTCAAAGGGGCGAGCCTGCCATAATAAATAAATTTGAAAGGGCAAAGATAGCAGTTGATAATGGAGCAAGTCTCGTCTTAGAGCTTCCCCTCTACTATGCAACGTCTAACGCAGAAATTTTTGCTCGCGGCGGCATTACTATTTTAAATTCTATGGAAATCATTGACAGGCTTTACTTTGGAAGTGAAGATGAAGCATCTACTTTAAAAAATTTGTCAGAAAAAATTTATAAAAATTTAGATGATGAGAAAATAAAAAAATTTTTAGCTGAGGGCAATTCTTATATAAAATCTTGCGAACTTGCCATGGATTTTTTAAGTCAAAAAGAAAAGGAAATTTTAAAAAAACCAAATAACATATTAGGCTTGGAATACATCAAAAACTTAGAAAAGTTAAATTCAAAAATAGAAGCCCACTCCATGGCGAGAAAAAATGTAAATCACAAGGACGATTTTGCCCTTGAAGGCTTTGCATCAGCATCACACATAAGAAACCTTCTCTATAGGGGCGAAGATGTATCAAGCTTTTTGCCAGGCTATGACCTAGTGGTGGAAAATAAATTAGAAAATTATTTTGAAATTTTTAAATACAAAATGCTTGCAGAAAAAATTAATTTCACCGACTACTTTGACTATGAAGTGGGACTAGAAAATAGGATTTTAGAAAATTTAGACGCCAAAAACTTTGAAGAACTAATAGAAAAAGTCCACTCAAAAAGGCACAGCAAGTCAAGAATAAAAAGACTTGTCCTAGAAATTCTCTTAGACATAAAAAAAGATTCCATAAAAAAATCCTTTGAAACTCCCTACACAAGAGTCCTTGCCTGCGACGAAAGAGGCATAGAGATCTTAAAAAAATCAAAAAATAAAAATAAAATTTATTCTTTTAAAAGTTTTTACGATAAGTCAACTGGCATTACAAAAGAGATGCTTGATAAAGAGATCTTGGCAAGTGACCTCTACAACATAAAATCTGGAAAAATAAAAACAGACTTCACAAGAGAAGTATATAAAAAATTATAATTTTGATTAATTCTTAATGAGAATACACTAAATAAATTAATAATGGAGACAATTAAAATGGAAATAGAAGTTTTTAATGAAGTTCTTGGAGAAAATCTTGAACCTATCTTAGGACAAGATAGATATTATAATTCCCTTTCAGATTCAGAATGTTTTTATGAAATACCTGACTGGATTAATAACACAGGCTACTACCAAGGGGCAGTCATTAGCTTTTATGATTTGTTAAACAAGGAAGTCTATACCCCCTTTGAAAAAGAAAAAAATGTAAGCTATTCCTATGCAAAATTTAAAAATAATTTTTTCTATTTTTTAAAAGTAGATTTCAACAAAAATATTGTAGAATTAATAAAATATTATCCAGAACAAAGCTTAGAAAGTGTACACAAAATACCAATAAAGGAAGTGGAATTATATAATTTATCTTTAGAAGATGGTTATGAATTTCATATATGTAGCTCCTCTGATAGATTTATTTCCTACTACCCGCGTAAATTTAGCATAGACATGAAGCCAGACCAATCAGTTTTATATATAGACAAAGATAAGATATATATAAACCAATGGATTGAAGAAGGCATAGAAGGAGATAAAATAACCAATGACTATAAATACTATGAAAAATTACTTGTCCTAGATTTAGATGGAAATATAATCTCTGAAAGAAAAGGAAGTTTATCCCTCTACCCTAATGGAAAATGGTACCTATCTTAAGTAACTTAATAAATTACACCTATGAATCAATAAACAAGTGGTATGTGTTTGAACTTGCATAAGAACTTAATATAAGTAATCTTTATGACATAAAAAGCGAAAAAA
>ERZ1673752.1180-NODE-1180-length-38235-cov-8.209822_pt1 | contig 38235 bp, 34 predicted proteins | sample MGYA00580195_ERZ1673752 | MGnify/ENA primary metagenome ERZ1673752 (study PRJEB41218, sample SAMN15661744) | gut metagenome | host: Homo sapiens | place: Canada: London | collected 2015-08-20/2019-03-30 | study: EMG produced TPA metagenomics assembly of...
AACTGCTTATTTAACAGAAGGCGATACAGTTTATAGATTTAACGCAAGTGGTGCTATGATTTAAGTATCCTGCACTCGGATTTCGAGAAAGCCCATCTAAATCCTGATTTAAGATAGAACTACTTAAGCTCATATCTCTAACATATATTTAGTGATATGGGATTTTTTATACATCAATAGTATTGGAGAATTCTTGTAAAAACAGCTATTTTGTGATATAAAATAAATGAAGAAAATACGTTGAAACGATGACGATTACAGGAGAATATAATGAACGAATTTTATGTAAGCCCTCTCTCGGAGCGTTACGCAGGTAAAGAGATGAAGGAGCTTTTTTCACCGCTTACCAAGTTTAGAACATGGCGCAGGCTCTGGATTGCACTTGCTGAGTCTGAAAAGGAGCTTGGTCTTCCAATCACTGATGAACAGATTAAGGAGCTCAAGGCTTTTAAAGATGACATAAACTTTGAGGAAGCTAAAGCCCGTGAAAAAGAGGTCAGGCACGATGTTATGTCACACGTTTATGCTTACGGCCTGCAATGTCCCAGCGCCAAGGGAATAATTCACCTCGGAGCTACATCCTGCTATGTCGGCGATAATACCGATATTATTTTGATGGCTGAAGGTCTCAAGTTACTCAGAAAAAAACTGATTTCCGCAATCGCAAGGCTTTCTGATTTTGCTGAGAAATACGCAGCTCTTCCAACTCTGGCATACACTCATTACCAGGCAGCACAGCCGACAACAGTCGGAAAGCGCGCAACGCTTTGGATTAATGAACTACTCTTAGACCTTGAGGACCTTGATTACGTTCTTTCCACGCTAAAACTTTTGGGCTCGAAGGGCACGACGGGGACTCAGGCAAGTTTTCTTGAACTGTTTGAGGGCGATCACGACAAGTGCAAAGAGCTCGATAACAAAATAGCTGAAAAAATGGGATTTACGGCCTGCTATGCCGTGTCTGGCCAAACCTACTCAAGAAAGATCGACACCAGGGTATTGAATGTACTTTCAGGGATTGCACAATCAGCTCACAAATTTAGCAATGATATCAGACTTCTACAGCATATGAAGCAGGTTGAAGAACCTTTTGAGAAGCATCAGATAGGTTCTTCTGCAATGGCATACAAGAGAAACCCTATGCGTTCTGAAAGAATGGCTGCTTTAGCAAACTATGTAATCGTTAACAATACAAACCCCGCTATAACCGCTGCAACCCAGTGGTTTGAGCGCACTTTAGACGACTCGGCAAACAAAAGACTTTCTGTTCCGGAAGGTTTCCTTGCTACAGACGGCATCCTAGAACTTTACAATAACATTGCCGATGGCCTTGTTGTCTATCCTAAGGTCATCGAAGCACAGCTAATGGCGGAACTGCCTTTTATGGCTACAGAAAATATTATGATGGATGCGGTTAAAGCCGGTGGAGATAGGCAGGAACTCCACGAGCGCATCAGAACGCACTCGATGGCTGCCGCAAAGACAGTAAAAGAGGAAGGTAAACCTAACGATCTTCTCCATAGAATTGCGCAGGATCCTGCATTTAATATAAGCGAAGAAGAAATAAAAAAAATTATAAAGCCTGAGAATTTCACAGGAAGAGCTGAGCAGCAGACTCTCGATTTTATCTCAGAGATAGTCAAGCCTATTCTCCGTGAAAACTCAGATGATATAGGCGTCAAAACCGAAATTAATGTGTAAAAAATTGTAGAATAGAATAGCATATTACATTTTTATAACTGTTTTGTATCACAGTCAAAGTTTTTAATGAAAGGAAGATTAAAATGTTTAAAGAAGCTGTAAGACCTGCATGGGTAGAAGTTAACTTATCTAACTTGGACTACAATATCAAAAAGATTAGAGAGAAAATTGGTCCTAATCGCGAAATGATAGGCGTTATAAAGGCGGATGCCTATGGACATGGATCGGTAGAATGCGCAGAGGTACTCCGTAAAAACGGTGTCAAGATGTTTGCGGTTGCAACTCTTGCGGAAGCTATCCACTTGCGTGAAAATGGAGCCCGCGAAGAAATTATTATTTTAGGTCTTACACCAGATTTCTACGTTGATACATTAATTAAATACGACCTGACTCCAGTTGTTTGCTCTATAGATAACGCGAAAGCTATTGATTCCGCTGCAAAAGCTGCAAACAAAACAATTAAGGCTCTAATAGCTGTCGACACTGGCATGGGTCGAATTGGTTATCTGGCTGACGAGGTTGAAAAAGCAATTCCTGAAATTAAAGAAATGGCTAAACTCAATAACTTTAAGATTAAAGGAATGTTTTCTCATATGGCAACTGCTGATGCCGCTGACAAGAGTTTCTCCCATTTGCAGGAAGAAAAATATAATAAATTTTTCAAAGCCCTTACTGAAAATGATATAGAAATCCCTTTCAGAACTCTCGCTAACTCTGCATCTATTATGGAAATTCCTGATGTTTATTTTGACGCTGTAAGACCTGGCATTATTTTGTACGGTTGCTATCCTTCTCACGAAGTTCTAAAGGAAAACCTTGATATTAAGCCTGTTATGTCCGTAAAGGCAGCAATCGTTCACTTAAAGGATGTACCTGTTGGATTCTCATGCGGATACGGTAGAAAATTCATCTCTGAGAGACCTTCAAAAATTGCGACACTTGCTCTCGGATATGCGGATGGTTATCCTAGACCTTACTCTGCCCATGCTAAAGTAATCGTAAACGGTGTTTTGTGCCCAGTTGCAGGTAATATATGCATGGATCAGTGCATGGTTGATGTTACCGATGTTCCCGATGTAAAGCTCGGTGATGAAGTTATTGTAATGGGTAGCGATGGCAAACATACAATTCTGGCTGATGATATTGCTGATGCCACTGGAACAATCAACTACGAAATAACTTGCGCATTTGGTCAGAGACTACCAAAGGTTTTTGTTAAATAACTCGATAAATTGAACTCTTTGCAAGGTTTTTGTGTCGACTTAAAATTTTTTAAAAATCCCTGTCAAAAACCTTGCATTTGTTTTTGACATAACATATAATTTAGAAATGAAATTGAAAATTTTTACAGACGGTGCGTGCTCAGGAAACCAGAACGAAGAGAATTTTGGCGGCTGGGGCGCGATTTTAAAGTTGGGCATACACGAGAAAGAAATCTACGGCGGGGAGCCCAATACGACCAACAACCGGATGGAACTTACCGGAGTTATAGAGGCTTTCTCTGCTCTCAAAAAGCCAAATCTTGATATACAGGTCTACACAGACAGTGCCTACATCGTTAACTGTTTCAAGAATGAATGGCATATCAATTGGCAGACAAATGGCTGGAAAACTGCAGCTAAAAAGTCCGTTGAAAACAGAGATCTCTGGGAAAAATTACTATCACTAATGGATGGTCACTCTGTCCAATTTATTAAGGTGAAGGGACATGTCAGTCTCAAGTCTCAAGAGTCCACGTGGCTTAAATTGTATGAGAAATTTCTTTCGGATAGCGGTATGAGCCGTGAGGATGTTACTCTTGAAGATTTCAAATCAATAACGGAAATGAATGTACGGGTCGATGCCTTGGCTGTTAGGGGAGCCGATGAGGCTAAGACCCAAAAGATATAGCCGCGCAATTATGCCGGCGACCTGTTTTGAGCCCTTGCAAGCAGGTGTTTTTAGTTTTCACAAAACATTTTTAAATCAGAAAGGAAACGAAGATGCAAAAGAGATACGTAGGCACAGTATCAAGAGGTCTAAGAGCCCCAATTATTAAAGAAGGTGATGATCTTAAGAAGATCGTTGTAGACACTGTTTTAAACGCAGCAGAAGCTGGAGAATTTAAAATAAGAAATCGAGATGTTTTAGCTGTTACAGAGTCAATCCTTGCCAGATCCGAAAATAATTATGCAACTTTGGATCAAATTGCAGAAAGTCTTAGAAAAAAGCTTGATGAGAATGGATATAGTGGACAGCCGCTTGGTCTTGTTTTCCCTATTATGAGCCGTAATCGTTTTGCTATCTGCCTAAAGGCAATCGCAAGAGCTGTTGACAAATTAGTTCTTCTTCTTGGCTATCCTTCAGATGAGGTAGGAAATCACCTTGTTGATCTTGATGCCCTTGACGAGAAAGGAATCAATCCTTATACTGACGTTCTTGATCAGGAACAGTTTGAATCACTTTTCGGAAAATCTCGCCACCCATTTACCGGCATGGACTACATTAACTACTATAAGGAGCTTGCTGAGGAGCAGGGATGCGAAGTTGAGATTTATTTCTCTAAGAATCCTAAGTCCATTGTTAAGTACACTGATTGCGTCCTCGCATGTGACACCCACACAAGGCATAGAACCAAGAGACTTGCTAAGAAGGCGGGAGCAAAAATTGTTTTGTCTATGGACGACATCATGACAGAGTCTATCGATGGCAGTGGATATAACCCTGATTTTGGTATTCTAGGATCAAATAAGGCAACAGAAGATATGATTAAACTTTTCCCAATTAACTGCCAGGAATTTGTTGATTCTATACAGGAAGACATCAAAAAAGCAACTGGAAAGAACATTGAAGTTATGGTATATGGTGATGGTGCTTTCAAAGATCCTGTAGGCAAGATTTGGGAGCTTGCAGACCCTGTTGTTTCTCCAGGATATACAAAAGGCCTAGAAGGAACGCCTAACGAAGTAAAGCTTAAATATATTGCAGACAATGAGTTTAAGCACTTAAAGGGTGAGGAACTCCAGAAGGCTATGAGAGACTATATTGAGAACAAAGCCAAGGCTCAATCATCCATAGATGATGATATGCTTAAGCAGGGTACAACTCCAAGGCGCTTAACTGATCTAATCGGTTCGCTTTGCGACCTGACATCAGGCAGTGGTGACAAGGGAACACCTTTTGTTTATATACAGGGTTACTTCGACCACTATACTGACTAGTACAATTATGCATCCACTTTAACAAAATATTAAAGCCGGTTAATTAGCCGGCTTTTTCTTTTCCTTATTCCTATGATAGATTTTCACTTCACTCTTCATAAACTTTCGCATAAAGAATCCTTCATCAATAGCATCCACTGCATCGGAAATAAAGCATATATAAAATACTATAAGAAATATTAAATCCATCCATGGAGGCGTAATAGCTAAGAAACTCATCAAAATTGGATTAACCAATACCAGACATCCAGCAAGCATCAGAGTTACTTTCAAACTGTGATAAATACTTGTATATCCTCTTATGTTTAAAAATCTATCTGAATAGTTCCAATATCTATTGGAGCTGACAAGATGTATCAAAATTCCTGAAATAAGTTCAATCACTGTAGCTATCACAAAGAGTATGATTATCATATATACCAAATCCTCTTGAAGTTGATAAGCAACCAAAAGAGAAATTATCATCATTATTCCATACATCGGCATATATGGTCCCTTTAGAATCCCCCGATCAAATCGGTGTCTGTCCTTAATCAGACAGTATACGTTGTCAACAAGCCAGCCGATGAATGAATATATTGCAAAAAGCTGCAAGATTTGAATAATACTATATCCCGTGCTCTGCTCAAAAATCATTCGAAAATCAGCTTCCTTTCCTTAAAACTACTTATCTATAGTGTGAGTCTTCGTCCCATCACCCTCGATGTCAATCTTTTCATCTCTAAACTTCGGTATCTTCTTTAATTTCAGAAGGAAAAAGTCTTTGTTCCTCGCCATCGTCTCGCGAAGCATAATTTTAATTTTGCCGTCCTTAAAACTACCGCTCCTTATATCCCTTGGCCCAACCTGATCGCTCGCAACACCCCTCGTTTTGACATTTATCTTCTGCCCAATATATATTGCCCGCGGCAGATGAAAAGATTGGGACACCACAATCGCTCGCTCTATGCCGAAAACCTGTTTTGCTCTAACCATGCTCTCAAAGGTGCTATATCCTTTGTGATCACAAAATATATCCGCATCTGGAATTCCCCTTCCCTTGACATACGCAAGCATCGCTGAAATTTCATCATAAAATTCCTGAGAGTTATCACCGTCCCCGGTCAAAAGAATCTTTTGTGCAACATTTTTCTCATAGAGGTCAACTGCAACATCAAGCCGTGCTTTGAGAATCGGGCTTGGAGTCTTGTCCGACAAAATAGCTGCCCCCGGAACAATGATAACATTCGGCCTAAAATCTCTTACCCTCTCATACATTGAATAACTTGCTGAAGTAGAATCTTCAGTATATCTGCCTATTATATTATCTTCTTCAAGTGTTTTTACATGTTCGCTCACAGACAGAATTGACGCTATGATAAGAAGGATGATTACAAGTATTAAAATTATTATTTTTCTTATTTTCTTCCTGTGTTGATACATCTCATCCCCTGTTGATATTTTGCATTTAAAGATGAATTGTGATACAATTCTTGTGCTATTAGTATACCATAGAGGAGCCAAAAATCATAATATTTTGCTATGAGATTGTTAGTTTCAAGAGATTATAAAAAAGACGATACAGTCGTTAAAATAGGTAATGTTTCCATAGGAGATGGATCCCTGTCCATTATTGCCGGACCCTGCACTATCGAGAGTTTTAATCAGTTAAACGATGTTGCATCAGGTCTAGCAAAAATGAATGTGGATATTTTGCGAGCGGGAGCATTTAAGCCGAGGACGTCCTCATATTCTTTTCAGGGTATGGGCGCGGAAGGCCTTGAGATGCTATCTGAAGTTAAGTCTAGGCTTGGCTTGCCTACAGTCTCTGAAATTGTTGATATTGCAGACTTATCGTTATTTAACGATGTTGATATTTTACAGGTCGGAGCAAAGAATATGCAGAACTACTCCCTTTTAAAAGCACTTGGTATGCAGGAAAAACCTGTTTTGTTGAAGAGGGGATGGTCCAATACAATAGACGAATTTCTTGAGAGTGCTGAGTATATTTATCGAGAGGGGAATCATAATATTATTTTGTGCGAGAGAGGCATACGAACATTCGAGCCATCTGCAAGGAATTCCTTTGATATAAATGCGATTCCATTACTGAAGAAAAAAACACATCTGCCTGTAATTGGCGATCCGAGCCATGGAACGGGTATTTCCGAACTTGTTATGCCTGTAAGTCTTGCAATTGTGGCAGCTGGAGCTGATGGACTTATGATCGAGGTGCATGAAAATCCAGAATGTGCTCTTTGTGACGGTAGGCAGTCCATTACGTTGAAAGAATATGAGATCTTAGAAAATAGGGTTAAATTGTATGAAAAAATTCGAAATTTCGACAACTCATCCATATAACATCTGCATTGGTAGCAATATTATGCCAAATAGCGGGGCTCTTATAAGTGAAGTTCTTGAACCGTGTAAGATTGCAATCATCACTGATACGAACGTAAATAGCCTGTATTCACAGGTTTTTCTGACCTCTCTTATCGAAAGTGGTTTTGAAGTTTCGAAGATTATTTTCCCTGCTGGTGAACATTCAAAGAATCTTAATACCTATGGGAATGTTCTTGAGGCTCTTGCTGACGAGGGTATAAGTCGTTCTGACGCAATCGCATCACTTGGTGGAGGAGTGGTTGGAGATATCAGTGGATTTGCAGCTGCTACTTACATGCGTGGAATCAAGTTCCTACAGATTCCGACCTCGTACATTTCGGCAATCGATGCTTCTGTAGGCGGCAAAACAGGAATCAATCTATTGTCCGGAAAAAACCTAGCCGGTGCTTTTTGGCAGCCGTCTCTAGTTATCTGTGATACCAAGGTCTTTGAGACTTTGCCTCCCGAACAGATTATGGAAGGTGTTGCAGAAGCTATGAAGCTCGGAATTTGTTTTGATTCGAATCTTATTCCTAAGATTATCGATCGAGATTACCCTTATATTATTGAGAGGGCTGTCTCAATTAAAAAATATATTGTTGAAGCTGATGAGCTTGATGTCGGCCTTAGGCAGATGCTGAATTTTGGGCATACCATAGGTCATTGCATAGAAAAAGCCAGCGCATACTCTATTCCGCACGGTGTTGCTGTTGCAAAAGGAATGGCAGCTGAGGCGAAGGCCTGCGCTGCCATGGGGTTAACGTCTGTTGATGTATATGAGAAAATTTCTTCAATTCTAACTGAGGCTACATTTGATTTATCAATAGATTTTGATGCCTCTGAACTGTACCAGTATGCTCTTCTTGATAAGAAAATTTCTCATGGCAAAATTGCTATTACAGTACCTGACCAAATCGGTCAGAGTCATCTTGAAAAAATATCTCTATCACAACTTAAATTGTTTTTTGAAAGTGCTGTTTAAATAGGCACTTTTTTCTTTGTTTGATCTTTTCGCATAATTATATTAATTATATAGCGCTAGATACTGATTTTTGCTCCCACTCCTCTTTTGTTAGCGAAAAAACGAGAGAATCTCTAAGTTCGCCAGTATATATCCTATATGCTTTTCTTATTCTACCTTCATATGTGAAACCATTTTTCTCAGCCACGCGTTGAGACCTTTTATTAACAGGAGAGGTGCATATCGTCAAAATCTCCATTCCTAAATCTTCAAAAGCATATCTTATTACCTCCGCTGCAGCCTCAGTCATATACCCCATGCCCCACGCTTCTTTGGCAAGACTGTATCCGATTTCCTTGCTTTTTGCATCAGGTCTAAATCTATCCTCTTCAAGGGCAATAGTTCCAATCATTTGGCCAGGAAGTCCATCACTTTCGATTTCGTGAATTCCCCAGGCTCCACTTGGCAAGAACAAGCCTTCTATAATTTGTCGTGATTCTTCTACACTTTCATGTGGCTTCCATCCAGCATGCGGGCCCACATCGGGATTTTTTGCATATTTGTATAAATCCGCTGCATCGTCTATTGAGCATGGAATCAATGCGAGTCTTTTGCTTCTCAGCGCTTGATGCTTTTCATATGTTTTCATATATCATGCCTTTCAAATTTAGTTTATATGCATTTTAGTAAAATTTAAATATTTTAACTATAGTCGTATTATTCCCCAAACTTTGTAATTTAAGCGTTATTTTATCAACTAATGGGCAACTTCCTTGAAATTCGATCTAAAAAATAATATAATTTGACTTAAAGTATTACTAAAGTTATCAAATTATAAAAATAAAATTTAATATAGACTTGGGTTAAGGTGTTGAAACTATGAACGAAGTACAAAAATATTTGTCCGATAATTTTATCTTCTTAATGATAATTTTTAGCATATATTTTATTGCGCCAATGAAATCTTCGGTAGATATATCCATAAAAAAGAATATGGTTATCAATATGACTTTGCTACTTATAATCTCAATAAACGCTTCTTATCTTGATTATTTAGAGACAACTAATATTTACACGCTGAGATTTACTTTGGCTTGTATTTTATATTGCTCCTTAAAGCCTCTTCCAATGGTTGCAATGATAAACCTCGTATATAAAAACAGCAAATATTTTTATATACCTGCTGTTCTTAACGCTATCGTTTGCACTGCTTACCTTGGCATATTGAGCCCGTCATCTACATTATTTCGTTTGATGCAGAGTTATCATGTGCCTACTTCTTCTTTTGTTGTAACTGAATGGACATACTGGATCATTTTTCTATCTATACTTAATATTAAATTTTATAAAGAGAGTAATAAGAACCCCCTCGGAATTTTTTTGTTTGTCTCAGTTTTGATGACAGCTAATATCCTAGATACTACTGGTATTGCCCCAGGGATCTTGATAAAAACTTATGCGTTCTCATTTATTTTGTACTATCTAATAATACACGTGTATATCTCTCAGCAGGTAAATGAGGGCAAGGATATCAAGCTTAGGGAGCAGAGGATGTCGCTGATGCTATCTCAGATTCAACCTCATTTTTTATATAATACCTTAAACACAATAACTGCACTTTGTAGGATAAATCCCAAGCTTGCTGAGGATACCACTGTCAAATTCTCGAAATTCTTACGCGAAAACATGTATAGCATTGAGAAGTTCGATACTCATTCATTTGAAAGAGAGCTGGAACATATAAAAATTTATTTAGATATCGAAAAAATTCGTTTTGGTGACAGACTAAAAATAATCTATGATATTCAAACCAAGGATTTTGAAGTTCCTGTTTTAACTCTACAGCCGATTGTAGAAAACGCAGTAAAACACGGCATTTGCAAAAAAGTAGAAGGCGGTACGATTAGCATTATCACGCGAAAAATTGGCAGAAACCACATAATAACAATTAAAGACGATGGTGTTGGCTTTAATGCATTAGAAATTAACAACGATGGAATGCTTCATGTCGGAATTTCTAACGCAAACGAAAGATTAAAGAGCATATTTCATACTGAGATGCAAATATCATCATTCCCAGGAATTGGTACTGAAGTAACAATAATTATTCCTGAAAAAAACAAAACAGTGAACAGAAAGGTTGGTGAAAGACGTGAAATACATAGTTTTGGACGATGAGCCAATAGCAGCCGATTATCTTGCTGAACTCATCAGAGAAAATGATCCTGATGCTAATATTACAATTAAATCCAACCCTGTTGATGCCATTGAAGTCGCTCTGTCAGAAAGATTTGATGTATGCTTTCTTGATATACAGATGCCCAGCCTTAACGGAGTTGATTTTGCAGCACGTGTAAAGGAAGTTTATCCGAAAACTAATTTTGTTTTTGTAACTGGATATTTTGATTTTATGGGGAACGCATTCAAACTTGATGCCAGCGACTATATAATGAAACCTGCTACCTCAGATCAGGTCAAGCATGCCATTGAAAACTTGAGATACCTACCTGAAAATGACACATCAAACCGTGATGTAAATGGGTTCACTTCTCCATACATAAAGATTATTTGTTTCGGTAATTTTGATATTCTTGTTGATCGCAAGCCGGTTAAATTCAAATTTGACAAAACAAAAGAGCTTTTGGCCTTTTTAGTTCATAGACATGGCGCGAGATGCACAAATAACGAAATCATGGTAACTCTTTGGGAGGACGAGGGTCATGGCTCCTACTTTAGAATGCTAAAAAAAGACCTTGTAGACTCTCTGACAAAGATTGGCTGTAATGATTTAATTTATATTGAGAGAGGCAGCATGTCTCTTTCTCATCTAGAAAATATAAGCTGTGACTATTTTGAGTGGATCGATGATAGAAATAAAAATTTATATAAAGGAGAATACATGTCACAGTACTCATGGGGAGAGGATATGAAACCATTTTTCGAAAAATTATAAAATTTATCAAATTTTTTAAATAAAATTTAACTTTTGTTAACTTATTGACACTTCCTTGACAATTCCTGTGTTAATATTTCCGTAAAATATTATATAAGGAGGAAGATGTGAATTAGCCATTGGTTAGTAATCACACAAAAGAACAATGAACGAAAATAATAGAAAAGCTAGATTACCAAACAAGTTAGAAGCTGCAATTCCTATTGTATTCTTGCTTGCGGTAATGATCTCAAATTATTCTTTCGGATGGGGTGCAGACCCTCATATTCCTGTGACTCTATCTTGTGCTGTTGCGATGCTTATTGGTAGGCTTTGCGGCTACTCTTATAAAGATATGCTTGCTGCAGGACTTGAAGCTGTTAACCAATCACTTGAAGCAATTATTATTATTTTGTTAGTAGGTTGTCTGATTGGTTCATTTACCGCATGCGGAACCATTCCATCTGTAGTTTATTATGGTCTTAAGTTGTTATCTCCAGGCATATTCTTGCCTTTTGTAACAATCATGTGTGCAGTCGTAGGTATCGCCCTCGGTTCAGCGTGGACAGTATCTGCAACACTGGGCATTGCTTTTATGGCAATTGGAACAACCATGGGTTTGAATCCAGCACTGATTGCAGGTGCAATTATATCTGGAGCTTGCTGCGGGGATAAATTTTCTCCTCTTTCAGACTCCACTAACTTGGCAGCTGGTTCTGCACAGACAGGCTTATTCGATCACGTGGGTGCTATGGTTACGACTACATTCCCAAGCCTTGTAATTGCTATCTGCATTTTTGCTTTCTTCTCTTTCCAAAGTGTTGGGAAGTATGATCCATCACTTGCAGATAACCTTTCAGCTGCAATAGTCGGCCACTATGATTATATGAGTCCGATTCTTTTGATCCCAATTCTTATGATCATTATAGTAGCAGTTATAAAAATGCCTGCGATACCTTCAATTGTTCTGTTATCTCTTATAGGCTGTGGATTTGCTGTTGTCTTCCAAGGAGCCGGAATCTCAGATTGTTTCACCATGCTCCATTACGGATATTCAGCAGAATCTAAAAACGAACTTTTCTTCAAGCTCGTTAACAGGGGCGGCATGGACAGTATGCTTTGGACAAATAACCTTGTAATCGTTGCAGTTGCATTCGGAGGTATATTACAAAAGATCGGTGCTGTGGAGTCGATACTCGGTGGTCTTATTCACAAGGTCAAAACACCATTCCAGCTTGTCGTTGTTACGATTGCGACTTCGGTATTTTGTATCACCACAATGTGCGACCAGTATTTAGGATTAATAATCCCTTCATCAATGTACAAAAATAATTATGACGAGCTTGGTCTTGGAAGGAATATGCTCTCTAGATCACTAGAAGATGGTGGAACACTATGGTCACCACTTGTTCCTTGGTCTTCATGCGGGTCATATCACTCAGCAGTTCTTGGAGTTCCTACACTATCTTACCTTCCATTCTGCTTTATGAATTTGATCAATCCAATTTACGCTATCGTTACAGCTAGCTATGGCGGAAATATTATTTATGCAGATGGTTCAAGAACCACAGTGTTTGGAAGGCTAAAGAAGGGCAGAGGTCCTGCTGGAGCACCAGAAAAAGAGCACAAAATAGCTATGGAAGCTTTGATGGCAAAGAGAAAAGAAGGCATATACAAGAGTTTATAAAAATACTATATTTTAGACAATTAAACCCATTTAAAAATAAACTTTTATTTCTTTTACAGATTTAATGATTTAGAGGATTTTAACAATATGAGATATTACGGAATACTCCCAAAAAGAAAGCTCTGGGTTAAAATAGCGGCTATAGCACTGGGCATGCTTGCAGCCTATGATGCTTATGTAAATGGTAATTGGTTTTACGTTCCATTTGGCCTAGTTCTTATAGTTGCTACATTTTCATCTAGAACGCAGGTCATTTCAGAAAGTGGCGTAGACATTGAATATAGATTATTGGGACATTGTTTCCATAATAACTGGTCGTATGATGAGATTCTCGCAGTTCACAAAGACAGCATTAAATCTGCTCCTAACATCGAAGTTCATCTAAATAAGGGGGCGATAAATCGAAGATTTATTTTCAGCCCAGATGATGCCGAAGATGTATTTGCTTTAATTCGGCAGTCAAAGCCAGGAATAGTTATTAAAGAAGTAAGCCATAATTAAAGTCATAAATTTCTTTACTACTGAAAGGAGGATACGTGAAAATCACATATCCTCCTTTACTGTCTAATTATGTTTAATGTTTAATTCTTAATCTAAATCTATTCCGTTGTGCTGATAATTTCCTTGCTATTTCTGTCTATCTGGCTGACCTTCATTTCTTTTGCCTTGCTCGGATCAACCTCGTCCACAAGCCCAAGCAGCGTCGGTCCGAGGTAGAACGTCTTGAGCAACTCGCCATCCAAGGTAACCTTACTATACTCGGTAAAATTCTCACCCTTAATATAATACTTATCGCCGGCCTGCACAATCTTCTTTATTTTAATAGGCTTTACACCCATCCTCATAGCCGTAGGTTTTACAATAGATTTGCCGCCATACATGTATTTCTTACCATAAAGAACATCATATGCCAGCGTTTCTAAACCTTCTAGATATTCAGGCTTATTTCTATCTACATTTTGTCCGTACTGTATTATATTCCCTGTATGTATTCCAAGTCTTTCGAACAAAACACTTGAAAGTTCATATGCACTGAGTTTCTGATTAATCTTTTCCATCTTGAAGTTAGACCAGATTACATATTGAGTCTGATAGAGATCTTTCGGTGCATACGTCTCCTCAGTTATATCAAGTGCCGGTATATGGTCGCCAAACATCACCAAAACAGTCGGCTCATCAAACTTTTCAAGTTCTGCAGTGAGGTCCTTAACAAACTTATCCATTTCGTAAATCTGATTTACATAATATTCATACTTCCACTTTAGCTCTTCGTTTGGTGCTGCGGTAATATTGATATTAGGATTTTTAATTAACTGCTCAGGCGGATATTTGCCGTGTCCCTGCACAGATATAGTATGCACATAGTCTCTGCCGTCCGTACTCTTTAGAGCATCCATGATTGCACCGGTAAGCACACTATCCTTTGCCCAATTCTTCGGGGTTTTGTCGACATCGCTCATGTACTCAACCGACGTAAATGTATCAAAGCCGAGATTTTTAAATACCTCGTGCCTATTGTAAAAAACAGCTCTGTGGTTGTGGATTGCGTGCGTCCCAAATCCAAGCATTTTTAAATCAAAAGCAGTGCTCTCCATCGGATGATCAGTCAACACGGACTTGTACGGATATTCACCCGGTCCGAAGAATCTCGCGCTTACTCCTGTCAATGTCTCAAATTCCGTATTTGCCGTTCCCGCTCCACACGCTGGAACCTCAAGTGCCCCTGAGGAATAATCCTTCATCAGCTGTCTGTAATAGGACATTGGGTCCTTGTCGCATTGAATATTTGTGAAAAGCTTAGGATCTACAAAAGATTCAAGCTGCAGATATATTATATTCGGATATTTTTTGCTGTCTGCGGGATCCCCCTGAACAAAATAGTTCGACTTCCTTTCAGAAAGCCCAGCCGAAGCCAATATTTTGTCGACCTCTTCCTTTGAGTAATTGTTAGGTTTCTTGATGCCGGTATTAACCCATGTACTTATGAAGCAATATGGGATTCCATAGTCTCTATACGCATAAGCCAGGTTCCCAAAGAAGGTGTTGACAATGCCCTGATTAATTACTCCCATTGTAGCCGCGCCCGTGAGCATGCAGACGAGAATAAAACCTGCCACATTTCGCCTGTAGTTAATTTTATCCTTCTTCTTAGGTCCCTTGATAAACAAAAATACGATTCCAACTACGAGCAAAACCAACCCCGCAGCGATCAACGTAATCTGAAGTTTAGACAAATAATTAGTTATCAGCGTCGCTCCTTCAGTAATAGCGCTCAAATCCTTAACCGTGAACGGCGTCATCCTCTGCGTTAGAATTATACCGTTTGCAACACCTATTGCCACCCAGCATGCTGAAATGATTGTGATTGCAAACACACGACGTCTGAAGAGGGCTGCAAAAGAAAGTGTTGCGAATATTATAAGGGCATTATAAAAAAATACTATTGGTGAATTTACAAGGAAAAGAAATCCTCCTGCCCATGATACGCCCTTCCTTGCGAGTGTTTCCATAAAAAGGTTAAGAATAAATGCATGGATAACACAAAAGCCCAAAAATCCATGTCTGTATCTATCAAATATCGTCTTAATATCTTTAATATTTTTGACTTCCATACTATCTTGGTCCATTAAAGTTCCCTCTGTCTTCCTATTTTGTTAGATATCCTTGCAAATTCCTGAATCGATAAGGTTTCCGCTCTTCGACTCGGCTCAACTTCAACGCTCTTTAAGATGTTCTTCAAATCTGTCTTGTCTATACCCATGGCGGATAGTGCATTTAAGAGAGTTTTTCTCCTCATGTTAAATCCTGCTCTAACGACTTTGAAAAAGAGTTCTCTGCCGCCTGCGCCGATTTCCCATGGCAGTTCCTTCCTCCTATCAAGCCGTAAAACCGCTGAATCAACCTTAGGCTGTGGCTGAAAAACAGTTCTGGGCACCGTCGTTACGTAGTTAGTCTCACAAAAAAACTGACAAGCTATGGATAATGCTCCGTATGTCTTTCCTCCAGGAGTTGCAACTATCCTGTCGGCGACTTCCTTCTGCATCATTATAACCATCGTATCCATATCTACTTCTTTTTCAAGAATTCCCATGATTATAGGGGTCGTAATATAATACGGCAAATTACCCAGAATTACAACTCTTTTTAGCTCACGCCCCGAATCTGAAAAGTTTTTCCTCTCTGCCACAATCAGTTCATTTATGTCGGTTTTCAGTATATCCCTGTTGATGATCTCAACATTTTCAATTGGTCCAAGAACCTCATTTAGCACAGGTATCAGATGGCGATCAATCTCAACCGCAATGACCTTGCCTGCTTTTTCTGCCGCCAATTGCGTGAGTGCCCCCATTCCAGGCCCAACTTCAATAACCAGCGTCTCCTGGGTCAGCTCTGCAGCATCAATTATTTTTTCGATTATATTTCTATCCACCAAAAAATTTTGGCCCAGGCTGTCAGCACGCCTAAATCCATGTCGCTCACTGATATCCCTAATTGCACTTCTTGTATACGGTTTCATATTACCCCTAAAATTTCTAAAATTCTTTTCAAATCGCTAATATTAGCCTCTGCAGTCCATTTTGCTCAGCACTGCCTTAATCTCCCTCAAATCAATTTCATATAAATTTAGCTTCTTAATCAGAGCCCTGGCATTGCTATATCCTATGCCTAACTTGTCACAAAACAGTTCTCTTCGTTTACGTGAGCCCTTTTCTCCAACAAGCCCCCACTCAGCAAGCATATTCATATCATAATTTGTTTTTACATCTTTAGAAGTGGTTCTTGCAATTACTGCCCTCGCTTTTTTTAAAGCTTCCAAAATATCATCAGGGGCTGAGTTCTCAATGCCCACATCCCCTTTTTTACTTGCCTTATCCGGAGTTAGAAAAGCCTCCTTGCTATCTGGAAATCTTTCCATTATTTTGTTTCTAATAGACCTTCCGCCATGGTCTGGATCGGTGAGCACTATAAGGCCTCTTTCTTTATATGCCTTATCAAGGACCTCCCACATCTCTTCGCTCATTCCAAAGCCATGAGTCTCAACTGTAATTGCATCGACCGCTCGGCTTACTGCGAGAGTGTCATCACGTCCTTCAACTACGATTATTTCTTTTATCCTCGGTTTTTCTCTTTCCATTCTAGATTTTTCTCTTATTGATTTTCCTTATCTTTTTGCTGGGGATCATCATCGCCAAGAATAAAAAGTGTCTCGCCTGGCTTTATGAGTTTCAACTGTAATTTAGCCTGCTCCTCTATATATTCGGGCTTGTTTACGTTTTTCAATTCCTTCTCTAGGCTTTTTTTCTGCTTTGTGAGTTCTTCGTTCTGCTGTTTTAATTCAGAATTTTCAGAAAGCAACTTTGCCATATTTTTTACGATAAAAATCCCATAAATCAATGATACTACAATTATTGATATTACGATAATCCTCAACCAATTGTACCTAACCCTCTTTTGCATCACTGATACCCCTTTTTTCTACAAATCCTGAGTTTGTTTTTGTTTTTCTTTCATCCATTCTTTTGCCTCTGCAATCCGCAGTTGTCTACAGCTGCAAACGCCTTCTTCCGTAACGCATGTGTCGGAACAAATATTGCATTTGTATTCAGGCTCTAGATAATCACTCTCAAGTCCAGCTTCATCAAGCAATTTCTGTTTTTTTGTCTTAAGTTCATCTATCAATCTATCATACTCAGCTCGTGTTGCTGCGCCGCCTCTAGAGCCTTTGATAATTCTTTCCCTGTATGCTTCCTGAAGTCTTCTTTCCGTATCCTTAATTTCTGGATAATCTCTAAAGAGTCTAATAGAACGGTTTCTCGCCTGTTCCTGGGCTTCTCCCCTTATAAATCTTAGGTATTGTTCTAGAATGCTCGGTGTTATCTCAATGTCCTGGTTTGCTTTTTCCTCTTTTTGCTTCTGTTCATTACGCCATCCTTCCAAAACCTTGTTTACATAATTGAAGTTAGGTTCTCGGATACCAGTTGTTTTCTTACAAGCACTCAAGATGCGTTCAAGTGAATACCCTTCATCATCTATCCACCTGTTCATCATCTCTTTTTCACCCTGATTTGGAGGTCTATCATAACCGAAAAGATTTTTCATGATAACAGAATATACGAAATATCTTTCGTCGTGTTCCCGAACAAAATTCACTGCCGATTCTTTATCTCCTATTCCTTTTTCAAGCCAGTTCTCGACAACCCTTACAATATAGCGCATATCGCCCTTTTTTCGGCTGTTCGAATACCGCGCTGCATAGTCTATCATATCGACAGCGGCATGTTTTTCATTTATCAAACGAATAATAGACTCAAATCCGTATGTGGTCATGTTAGTGCCTATTATTTTTTCGATATTCTTGATGAGCGCTTTTACTTCTTCATTCCCAAAAACGTTTTCTGTTTCAGCTTTTTTGTTGTCTTCTCCCTGGCTAATGCCTGCACTGTCATCATCGGAGTCAAGCCCTATGGAATAAAATCTATTTTTTAGCTTGAGAAATTGCACAGAAAAATCAAGTTCTCCGTCATCTCCGATGTATAGCCTCTTAATTGCGCCCATAGTTTCCCAGTATTCCCAGGCCTTAAGGACTTTATCTTCAGTAATGCCAAGTGTCGATGCCATTACCTTAGTTTCGAGTGTCATATTATTCTGACTGCACATCGCGCCGAAGAGATATACCTTCACATAATCGCTTGGAGCGCTTACAATATATTCGCTTATAAATAAATTCTCAATCGCTGTATCCTTGAGAAAAAAATCATTGGTCGATTCAATTACGTATTTCATCATATTCCCCTAAGCGCACTCTCGCTTGTAAGGTTCACAAACTCTGTATACTCTGATCTCCATCCAAGCTTGATTGTTCCTGTCGGACCTGCCCTATGCTTTGCTATATGGAGTTCTGTGATGCCTTTTTCATCAGACTCATCGCCGTTATAATATTCATCGTTATATAAAAACATAACTATATCGGCATCCTGCTCTATGGAGCCGGACTCTCTCAGGTCTGAAAGCAGAGGTCTTTTGTCGGTTCTGGCCTCAGGGCCTCTGGAAAGCTGTGAAAGCACTAGGAAGGGGCAATCCATTTCCTTGGACATGAGTTTAAGACTCCTCGATAATTTGCTGACTTCTTGTTGGCGGTTTTCACCTTCGGCTTCCATCAACTGCAGATAGTCAACTATAACGAGGTCCAAACCTTTTTTTGCTTTGAAACGTCTGCATTTATTCTTCATTTCAAGTATTGAAATTGCAGCTGTTTCGTCAATTGCAAGCTTGCTGTTGCTTAAATCATCTACGGCTTGATTGAGCTGCTCCCAATCTTCTATCATCAAATCGCCAGTTCGCAATTTGGTAGAGCTCACACGAGCCTCCATTGAATGCAGTCTAGATCCAAGTTCTTCTTTCGCCATTTCCAGGGAGAAAATGAGAACCGATTGTCCTCTCTTTGCAATGTTTTTCGCGATGTTTAAAGCAAGTGCAGTTTTTCCCATTCCCGGTCTTGCTGCAATAATATTTAGAGTACCCTTTTGAAGCCCTCCTATGCGATTATCAAGATCTATAAATCCAGTTTCAACCCCTACATTTCCTTCGTTTTTACATGCCTCATCTATTCGGGTCATATTCGCAATCAGAACTTCACTTATCATAGTGTAATCGCGTTTTTGGCGAGCCTGTGCAATCTCAAAAATTGCGCTTTCAGCATTTTCAAGTATTGTTTCTGCTGGGAGATTGGCATCATAACTTTGCGTTTCGATATCGCCCGAAATCTTAATTAACGAACGCAAAACAGCTTTACTATGAATTATCTTTGCGTACTCCGATGCGTTGGAAACAGACGGAACATCAGATGAGAGACTTCCGATATAAGCTCTGCCTCCCACAGTTTTAAGTGTTCCTCTTTTGCTCAGTTGCTCCGATACGGTAATTTGGTCAATTGGTGAACTTGCCTTCGCCAAATCAACGATCGCCGCAAAAATTTCTCTATTATGCGGATCGTAGAAATCTTCTTCCTTGGCATAATCTGAAACATCGGTGAACGCTTCTTCTCCGCGCAAAAGAATTGCGCCAAGTGCTGTTCTCTCAGCATTTAAGTCTTGTGGTGGTATTCTACCTGCCATTATGCTTCCTCTTTAACTTCAACTGTAAATTTGCCAGTTACTTCAGGATACAGTTTTGCTTCAACAGAGACTTGACCCAGTTCCTTTATTGGACTGTCCAAAACAATTTTTCTTCGATCAATCTTAATTCCAAACTGTTCTTCAATCGCTTCTGAAATGTCCTTATTAGTTATCGAGCCGAATAGTCTTCCACCTTCGCCAGCTTTGGTCTTTATTACAACACTCCCCTTTGATAGTTTGTTCGCTATTTTCTCAGCCTTTGCCTTTGCTTCAGCTTCGTTTTCCCTCTGAATTTGTTTCTGCTTTTCAAGGTTTCGAACATTTCCCTCTGTAGCCTCTACAGCAAGACCTCTTGGTATAAGCATGTTTCTTGCGTATCCAGGACTTACTTTAATAACATCTCCTGCCTTACCTGTTCCCTTTATATCTTTTTTTAATATTACTATCATATCTATCCTCCATATCCTGCATTACATTATTTTGCATTATATTACATCGTTATTTTGTTGTGCTATCCTACGAAATATCGAGCACCAACTCTTTAACTTTTTCTAGGATTTCATCAGGTGACAAATCATCCGACTGGGCTCCTGCAGTTGTTAAATGTCCTCCGCCTCCAAGTTTTTCCATAATAATTTGCACATTCATATCTCCGAGGGAACGAGCACTTATAACCGTTGTTCCCTGCTGATTCCTTCCTGCAACAAAAGAGGCTTTGATGCCTTTGATTGTCAGCAGTTCGTCGGCGACTGTGGAATTTATTACCTGAGCATCCTCATTCTTGCCCTTGCAAATTGACATTGCAATACCTTCATCATAGAATCTCGCATCACTGATGCATCTAGATTTAATTTTAAATGACTCAAGATCGGTCTGGAAAAAACGCTTAACTTCTGTGGTATCTGCACCAGACCTTCTTAGGTATGCCGCCGCCTCAAAGGTTCTGACACCTGTCTTTACTGCAAATCTGTTTGTATCGATTGTCATTCCGGCAAGCAAAGCTTCTGCCTCGAGTTTAACTAAAAGTTTCTTCTCTCCTGAATACTGCAAAATCTCTGTTACTAGTTCTGCCGTAGATGATGCATATGACTCAAGGTAGTGCAGTGTAGGATTTTTGATAAAATCTTCTGCCCTTCTGTGGTGGTCAATGACGACTATGTTCTTAGCTTTCTCGAGAAGTTCAGGGCAATCCACATAACTAGCCCTATGAGTATCAACAACTATTACAAGTGAATTCTCTCCTATTTGTTCAAGTGCTTTTTCACCGTTTGCAAACTTATATGTTTCCATATCTTCTGCACTTTGGTATATATCTCTTAAAGATTTGTTTACGGTTGAAACAACAATGGTTATATCTTTGTCCTTATCCTCAAGTTTACAGATTCTAAAAACACCCAATGAAGATCCAAAAGCATCCATATCTGCATTCCTGTGACCCATAATAAAAATTTGATCACTCTGAGAAATCAGGACTTTCAATGCATGTGCTATAATTCTAGATTTACCCTTATTTGATCTCTCTCTTGCTTGAGTTTTTCCACCATAATAAGTCGTTTTATCATCTGTTTTAACAACAGCTTGATCTCCACCTCTACCGAGTGCCAGATCGATCGCGCTGTTTGCAAGGTTCTCCGTTTCTTGCATATCATCAGCGCTTATACCAATTCCCATGCTTAAACTCAATGGAAAATCAGCACCAGTATCCACATTTCTAACCTTATCGAGTATCTCGAATTTATTTTCAATCGCTTGTTCTAATTTATAAAATGGGAAAAAAAGTAAAAATTCATCTTCCTTTATTCTATTAAGGGAAGCCTTCATCTCTTGAGACCATTCCGTTATTAAAGCTATAATTGAATTTATTGCTTGGTTTCTCTGTTCAATGGACACTCTATTTTGAAGTTCTTCATAGTTATCAATGCTGATTCTGCCCATGCAGTTTCTATTTTCTATGTATTTTAGACGAAGTTCTTCAAGATCAGTTACATCTTCAAATGTAACAAGATAAGAGTCTGATTCTGTATCCCTTGCAATCAATCTAAATATACAGCCATTTCTTTCAATAGTAACGTATGTATTCTCAATAGATATTTCTTCTAGCGTTTCAAGTTTAACTCCTGTTAAGCCAAAAAAATCCATATCTTCAAGAGCATCATACAAGAAAACTCTATCTATAAACTGATTTGCAGAAACAATTTTACCATTTTTGCCCACAACACATGTTGGAAATGGGGAATCTATGCCCTTAATAGAGTTCAGGTTCTCTTTATTTTCAGTCTTTTTAAAATTTGTTGTTGTCAAACTTGTCTTTTTATCTGTTTCATCCACTGCCATTATTGCCTCCGGTATTGTTTCACGTGAAACACAATTAAAGTCTCCGTCTATTTCACTGATCTAAGAAGGTCGATAAGTCTATTCAACTCATTATTTCCATAGTATTCAATCTGTAATATCCCCTTCTTGCCCTTGGTTGATATAGAAACTTTTGTTCCGTATATTTCTTTTAGTTCTCTCTCGACCTGCAAAACATTAGCATCCTTAATTGCTTTACGCTTTTCAGTCTTTTTAGTCTTAAAGTTATTCGCTAGTTCTTCTGTTTTTCTTACAGATAGACCTTCATTTATAATTCTATTGCATAGTTTTTCTTGATATTGTTTATCCTTTGCTGCCAGAAGAGCTCTCCCATGACCTGGTGAAATCTGTCCATTTGCAAGTTTCTCCTGTATGTTATGAGGTAGTTTTAAAAGTCTTAAGGCGTTTGTAATATACGGCCTGCTCTTGCTTACGCTTCGACTTACTTCCTCCTGAGTAAACCCATATGTTTCTATCATTTGCCTAAGCCCTTCAGCCTCTTCAATGGAATTCAGGTCTTCCCTTTGCATATTTTCAATGATAGCGATTACCATATTTTCTTCATCGGTAAAATCCCTGATTATTGATGGGACTTTCTCTAGACCAGCTGCTCTTGCAGCTCGCCATCTTCGCTCACCAGCAACTATTTCATATCTTTCATTATCAATCTTCCTTAAAACAAGTGGCTGAATAATTCCATGTTCTATAATTGAAGAAGCCAATTCTTGAATTTTTTCTTCATTAAAGTGCTTGCGGGGCTGATTATCGTTAGGTTTTATGTCATTTATATTTATATACATTACCTTATCAATCGAAGTTGAATCTTTTTCATCCAAAAAATCCGGATTTATATTTTGTGAAGATTCAACAATGGGAGCTCTGTTGTCAAAAAGAGCATCAAGACCCTTGCCAAGACCTCCTTTTTTATTTTTCATTACGCTCCGCCTCCCATTCCAAAAACTCATTTGCAAAATCCATGTATGCCTCGGCACCCTTTGATTTAGGATCATATTCAGTTATAGCCATACCATAACTTGGAGCTTCTGCAAGTCTTATATTCCTTGGTATGACAGTAGAATAGACTTTTGAACCAAAATATTTTTTCACTTCTTGTACAACCTGTGCAGATAGATTGGTCCTACCATCGAACATACTTAAAATTACACCTTCGATCTCGAGATTTTTATTTAGATTCTTTTTAATCAAATCTATTGTATTTACAAGCTGACTAACACCCTCAAGAGCATAAAATTCACACTGAATTGGCACCAAAACACTTTCAACAGCAGTAAGTGAATTAATCGTAAGCAATCCTAAAGAAGGCGGACAATCAATAAAGATATAATCATAATCATCTCGAACCTGTTCAATTGCATTCTTTAGCCTTTGTTCTCTTCCCTCAAGAGCAACCAGTTCAATCTCAGCGCCTGCTAAATCAACGCTAGCAGGGATGATATCAAGGCCCTTGATAGAAGTGCCTCTGATAGCATTTTTCGTCTTAAAATTGTTATCAATTAAAAGTTCATAAACTGTATAATCTAGATCTCGCTTTGAAATCCCCACTCCGCTTGTACTATTGCCTTGAGGATCTATGTCCAGCATCAATACTCTCTTATTCTTCATAGCCAAGCATGCTCCCAAATTAATATTAGTTGTGGTTTTCCCTACTCCGCCCTTTTGATTAAATATTGCTATTGCTTTGCCCAAAACACTATCCTCCTAAAACAAATACTATCCTTAATTATACTACAAATCCCTTATTTTTGCCACAAAAATGCTCTTTCTAGATATTACAACTAGATAAATTGTTTCACGTGAAACATTAAGTCCTCTATTGCTAAAAACTAGAGGAAAGCTATCTTATTTTCTTACAAATGACTGCATTGTGTTTTAACTCGCCAAAAGATAAATCTTGCACCCTGATAATTTCACCGCCGAGTTTTTTTATAGTTTCTTTCGCTTCCTGAAGTTCTTCTTCAATACTCGGTCCTTTCAATGCAACAAGGAAGCCGCTCATCTTTACATTGGGCAGAGTATATTTTGCAAGTTTACTCATATTTGCTACAGCCCTTGCAATCACAAGGTCAGCACCATTTTCGAAAGGATGACTCAACGATAAACGCTCTCCCCTTGCATGTACTGCAGAAGCATTATTTAATTGTATAAGATCAATCCCTTCATTTACAATTTTTATTCTTTTAAGAAGCGAATCAACAAGTAAGAAGTTCTTTTGTTTAGCCAAAACTGCGAGAGGAATCCCCGGAAAACCTGCACCAGTACCTATATCAATAACTGTTTCCGACTTAGTGAATTCTGGTAGCTTTGAAATTATCATGGAATCGATTAAATGTTTTTTGATAAATTCTTCATCGTCCATTATTGCTGTTAGATTTATATGCTGATTGCGGTCCAATATATAGTTCATATATATAACTAGCTTTTCAGCATCCTCAAAACTTATTGGAATGCCTGTTTGTGTTGAAAAATCAATAAGTTTTTGAATGTTATCTGAAGAGTTATTCTTCATTTTTGGTTCTCCTCTTTTTGCTTAACCATATCATTAAAACATTTATATCAGCAGGAGAGACACCCGAAATCCTTGACGCTTGACCTAGAGAAATTGGTTTTATCGCATCAAGTTTCTGAGCAGCTTCTATTCTCAGTCCCTCTATTTTAGAGTAATCAATATATATATCCAACTTCTTGTTTTCAAGTTTTTTAAATCTCTCAACCTGAGCTAATTGTTTGTTAATATATCCTGCATACTTGATACTTACTTCAACTTCCATTTTTTCGTGCCTTGTTAGGCTTGGCCATTCAATGGAGTTATCATCTAGTATCGATGCCATCATCGCATATGTAATCTTAGGTCTCTTCAACATCTCCGAAAGTAAAATAGAACCTGAAACTAGCGCATTCCCAGTTTCTTCCATTATTTTGTTCGCTACTGAAGGCTTAATACTAGTGTTTTCAAGTCTTCTAATCTCATTCTCGACATTTTTCTTTTTTTGAAGATATTTTTGATATCTATCATTATTAACTAATCCAATCTGGTATCCAAGCTCAGTCAAACGTGTATCAGCGTTATCTTGCCTCAGAATAAGCCTATATTCCGCTCTGCTGGTCATAATTCTGTAAGGTTCATTAGTACCTTTTGTCACGAGATCGTCGATTAGAACGCCAATATAAGCCTCGTTTCTTTTCAAAACAAGTGGATTTTTTTCTTTTACGAACTGCGCTGCATTAATTCCTGCTATAAGACCCTGCGCTGCCGCCTCCTCATAACCCGAGCTACCATTAAACTGTCCAGCACAAAATAGCCCTCTTACGTTCATATGTTCAAGAGATGGCTTTAGATCAATTGGATCAATACAATCATACTCAATCGCATATGCCGGTCTAGTAATAATCAAATCCTCGAGCCCTGGTATTGTTCTATAGAAATCATACTGAACATCCTCTGGAAGACTGCTTGACATGCCCTGGATGTACATCTCCTCTGTATCAAGACCTTCAGGCTCAATAAAGGTTTGATGTCTCTGCTTATCTGCGAATCGATTTACCTTATCTTCTATCGACGGGCAGTATCTTGCTCCGATTCCTTCAATTTCCCCACCAAATAGAGCAGATCTGTGAAAATTACGTCTAATAATGTCATGCGTTTTCTCATTTGTATATGTAAGCCAGCACGAAATCTGATCTTTTTCCAATGAATCGTTCATAAATGAAAACGGTACAATCTCCTCGTCTCCCTTCTGCTCAGACATCTCCTCAAAATTTAGTGACGAAGAAAGACACCTTGCAGGCGTGCCTGTTTTGAACCTACGCGTTGAAATTCCAATGGATTTTAGATTGTCAGCAAGTAACATTGATGGAGAAAGCCCATTAGGCCCGCTAAAATACGAGGAGTTCCCAATAAATATTTTACCACGCAAAAATGTGCCAGTACACAAAACAATTGCCTTGCCTTCGTATATGCTATGAGTCTGCGTAACGACACCCTTGACATTTCCATTCTCCACAAGAAGTTCAACAATCTCAGCCTGCTTGAGGAAAAGATTCTCCTGTTTCTCAAGCGTTTTTTTCATCTCCGTATGGTAAAGTGCTTTGTCGGCCTGCGCACGCAAAGAATGAACCGCCGGTCCCTTTGAAGTATTAAGCATTCTGCTTTGAATAAAGGATTTATCAATATTAATGCCCATTTCGCCACCAAGTGCATCAATTTCTCTAACTAAATGGCCCTTTCCTGTGCCTCCAATTGAAGGGTTGCACGGCATCATCGCGATTGCCTCTAGGTTCATCGAAAAAAGACAGGTCTTAAGTCCCATACGCGCTGAAGCTAGTGCAGCTTCACAGCCTGCGTGCCCCGCACCAACGATGATCACATCGAATCTATCCATAAGGTTCTTTTCTTTTTCATTCATATCTTTATTAGACATGTTCTCTGTCTTCTCTGAAATACATTCTGATTTGTTCATATAATTAGACCTCTAAACTTTTCAAATAGATCTCTATTTACCTTTTATCATGCAAGCGTGCTTACTTACCTAAACAAAATCGTTCAAATACCTTATCGATGATGTCTCCCGTTGCCGTTTCACCAATTAGTTCACCTAAAAGCTCATAAGCGTGATTAACATCGATTTCGATAATTTCAAGTGGTTCAAAAGACTCTGTCGATGAGATTGCATCCGAAATAGTTTTTATACTATCGTCAATAATCTTTTTGTGCCTTGCATTAGAAATCAAGAAATTCTGTGAGTTACTAAATCCCGATGATTTGCTGTCCACAAAATCCTCAATCAATGTTTCTATCTCTTTAATTCCTGCATCGTTAATAGCCGATACCTCAGTCGCCGCCTCACCAAACTGTTCACCAACCTCTTTTGTAGAAAGCACTTTATCATCCATATCATTTTTATTAATCAGGATAAAATAATCTCTACTTCGAATATGAGAAAAAATCTGTCTATCCTCATCATCGATGCCACGTCCAGCATCCAATACAAAAAATATTAAATCTGCACCCTCAATCGACATCTTCGATCGCTCAACACCGATCTTCTCGACCAGATCCTCCGTATCTCTAATGCCTGCGGTATCTGTGATAACAACCGGAATGCCCCGAACATCAAGGCTTTCCTCAATAATATCCCTAGTAGTACCTGGAATATCCGTTACTATAGCCCTATCCTCATACAAAAGTGCATTCAACAGCGATGACTTGCCGACGTTCGGCTTACCGACAATAGCGACCCTTAGCCCTTCTCGAAGGATTCTGCCTTTTTCCGAAGATGCCGATAGGTCCTTGAGACAGCCAGCTATTTTGTGCAATTCTTTGAGAATATTTGAGTATGTGAGTTCTTCAATGTCCTCATCTGGATAGTCGATATTTACGGTTATTTGAACAAGTAGGTCAACAAAATAGCCGCGTATCAATCGGATGTGTTCTGAAAGGCGACCCTGAAGCTGACTCATTGCAACGTTAAATGACATATCGGTTTTAGCCGATATCAAATCAATAACTGCTTCCGCCTGTGCTAGATCCAGTTTGCCATTTAGGAAAGCTCGCTTTGTGAATTCTCCCTTTTCTGCGGGACGGGCACCAAGGCTTATAACGGTATTCAAGATGTTTCGAAGCGGGATTATGCCACCATGACAGTTTATTTCAACAGTTTCCTCACCTGTATAAGTCGTTGGAGGTTTCATATATGATACGAGTGCTTCGTCAATTAGATTCTGATTTTTATCGTATATTTTCCCATAGGTCATAAATCTGCTCGGAAGCATTATTCTGCCCTCAACTTTGTTCTTTAATTTTGGATTTACAGGGTCAAAAATCTTTGATAAGATTTCAAGAGATTTGTCTCCAGACAGCCTTACAATCCCTATTCCTCCCTCACCAATAGGCGTTGAAATTGCAGCTATTGTATCGCCATCATCATATAATTTTCTCATTTTTCCTCTTATTAAAAAACCCGCAAAGTCTGCGGGTTAATTGTTATTTAAGCTCTACTATAACCCTTCTATATGGGTCCTTGCCTTCACTTCTTGTCGTTACTCTTTGATCATCTTGAAGTGCTGTGTGAATAATTTTTCTTTCATAAGGATTCATAGGCTCAAGTTTCTGAGTTCGTCCTGTTCTTATCACTTTCCCGGCAAGTCTATGTGCAAGCTGCTCCAAAGTCTTCTCTCTTTTAGATCTATAGTTTTCAGCATCAAGTATTACTCGCTGATATTCTTCTTCATTTTTATTTAGTACAAGATTTGTAAGATACTGTATTGAGTCCAGTGTCTGTCCTCTTTTTCCAATGATAGTGCCTGTATCCTTGCCTGATATGTCAATAAATATGTAATCATTAGCTTTATAAGGAGTAAATTCCAAATCTATTCCCATCTTTTCGGTAACATCCCTTAGGAATGGTACTGCAATATTTTCTTCTGGATAAGGTACCTTCTCTGCAAGTATAACATCTATAGAAGATGTATCTTTATTTTTTTCTTCCTTTGGAACATCGTTTTGAACAGGTTCTGTCTTTCTATGATCTTGATCGATCTCATCTTTAGTATTGGTTTTTTTCTCAGGTTTATCAAGACTTTGCTTATTGTTTTGTTTGGCAGTTTTTTCTGCTTTTTTTGGCTCGCTTTTCTTAGGTTTCTCTTTTTTTGGCTCTTCCTTCTTAGGTTCTTCCTTTACCTTAACCCTGACCAAAGCAAGCTTAGATCCGATGCCAAAAAACCCTCTAGATGGCTCTTCCAATATTTCAACATCAACCTTATCTCTAGTCGTTTTGAGTTCATCAAGGGCTAAATCTACAGCTGTATCAACATCTGTGCCCCACTTTTCAACAAATTCCATTTTATTTCCTATCTTTAAAATATTATAAATTTATTTTGATTTCTGTTACGCTTTCTTAAATTTTCTCTTGTTTCTCATTTCATTTTTTAATTTAGCAAATCTGATATTGTAGAATATCTGAATAAACTGGCTCATGAACCAGTAAATTGCCAAACCTGCCGGGTATGATCTTGCTAGCCAGACAATCATAAGCGGGAATACAAACATCATTATCTTTTGCATTCCACCGCCCGCCATCTGTGTTCCCGGCGTACCTACTTTGTTTTGTATGAAGAAAGCAAAGAAGGTTGCAACTCCTGCCATTATTGGAAGAACCCATAAATCCGGTTGGCTAAGATCCTTGATCCACAAAAAACTCTCATGTATTGCAAAAATCATTTTATCTGATTTTATATACAAAAGAGGGTTTCTCAAAAGTCCAAAAAGTCCCATGATAACAATCATCTGGATTACCATAGGTAAACAACCGCCTGCTGGATTTACTCCATGTTCTTTATATAACTCTGCAGTTTTTTCTCTCATCAAAACAGGATCGTTAGCATATTTGTTCTGAATATCCTTCATAAGTGGTTGCAAATCGCCCATGCTCGCCATAGACATGATTTGCTTTTTGTACAAAGGATAAAGCAAAACTTTAATGACAACTGTAATCACTATAAGAGTAATTGCATAGTTACCAATAATGTTGTATAGCTGGCTTATGACAAGTCCTAGTGGAGCTGACATAATTCCAAATATTTTCGCCATTTAATAAACTTCCTCCGTTATTTCAAAGGATCGTATCCACCTGGATTCCAAGGATGACATCTTAGTATTCTCCTCATTCCCAAATACGTTCCTTTGATAAGTCCATACTTTCTTAATGCTTGCAAAAAATAAGTTGAACAAGTTGGATAAAATCTGCATGTTGCAGGTGTAAGAGGCGATATGAAGATTTGATAAAATCTTATTATTATAATAAGAGGTAAGCAGGTTAATTTTCTAAAACTAAATTTGTTCATTTAGAATTCCACTCCTCTTAATTGCTGATTTAACAGAACGACTCACATCGCTATACGACCTACCGTTTATAGTATTTCTTGCTATAAAAATATAGTCATAACCGCATGGCAGCTTGAAATCGAGAAGTCTAATACTTTCCTTCATAAGCCTTCGCGCTCTATTCCTCTTTACGCTATTTCCAACTTTTTTGCTTGCTAAAAAGGCTGTTCGACTATAATTTTGATTGTTTTTCTTAAAAAACAAAACAACATATCTGTCCCCTATAGATTTACCTTTACTATAAATCCTAGAAAAATCCTTTTTATTTCGCAAAACTGTTTTCTTTAACATTATATTATGCAGTAAGCTTCTTTCTTCCTCTTGCTCTTCTTCTCTTAAGAACATTTCTGCCGTTCTTAGTCTTCATTCTTTTTCTAAAACCGTGTTCCTTTAGTCTCTGCCTCTTTTTAGGCTGATAAGTTCTCTTCATTTTCTTCCTCCAAAATTTCTAAATATATGATATGCGCAATCTAAATTACAATATGCGCCCTAATATTATACTCGTATACCCTTCCTAAGTCAAATTTTTGTAATTTTAGATATTTTGCTGATAATAAATAATATTTAGCCATATTATGTTTGATAGGTCTTATTAAAAACATAACAAAATAGATTAACTCTAAAAAATATTAACTTTTTTAAAATAAAAATTAATAAAATATTTATCCACATTGTGTTTATAAACCTATGTTAATTATGTTAATAACTCTAATTTAGACTGCGTTTCAAGCGTATTTTGTTCTAATTTATATGTGGATAATTCTTATTTTTTCTCTTTTGTGTGGATAACTTAGGAATATTGCAATTTATCCATATTTTTTGTAAAATACTAATATAAGATTTATAGGAAGTGAATGTAGAGAATGATATCTGAACCAAACAGCGTATGGATTCGCGTTAAAGATAATCTTAAAGAATTGATTCCGTCACCTAGCTATGAAACTTTTATTAAACCTGTTACATTAAATTGCATAGATGAAGATATATTTATTTTTTATCTTGAAGTTCCCGATAATATCGATTTAGATATTGTAAATAGGTACAAAATAAGACTTGAATCAATTATTCAAAAGCAAACTGGAACTGCTTATAAGGTTATTACAAAGCACAAAAGTGAATATGGTAATAATAGTAACCAACATTTAAAAAGAAGTAGCAATGTTGGGAATTTTGATGTTTTAAAAATAGAACCTTATTCAAAAGCTTATGACGAATATTTCATTCCTTCATATACATTTAATAATTTTGTAGAAGGATCCTGCAATAAGGTCGCATGTGCTGCTGCTCACGCTGTTGCTGAAAATCCTTCTCAAGCGTACAATCCACTATATATTTACGGAAAATCCGGACTTGGAAAAACTCATTTAATAAATGCTATTGGCCTCTATATTCAAGAAACAAGACCAGAATTAAATGTAATATATGTTACTTCTGAAACATTTACAAATGAATGTACTCATGCCATAAAACAAAACAAAATGAATGAATTCAAAAGAAAATACAGGAAGGCTGATGTTTTGTTAATAGATGACATTCAATTTCTAGAAAACAAGGATACAACTCAAGAAGAATTTTTCCACACTTTCAATGAGTTATATAAATATGAAAAACAAATAATAATCTCAAGCGATAGGCCGCCCCAAAGACTTACAAGACTTGATGAAAGGCTTAGATCCAGGTTTGCTTGGAAGATGATGGCTGATATCCAACCTGCGGATTATGAAACAAGAATAGCAATACTTATGAAAAAGGCTGAAAGTAAAGGTATTGAAATTACTGATGATGTTTATGACGTAATTAAACTTGTAGCAGAAAGTATAACAGATAATATTAGAAACCTTGAGGGTGCATTTAATAGAATTATAAGTTTTTCAGTTCTTCTTAATAGAAATATTGATGTTACATTTGCAAACGACATTTTAAAAGATATTGTTACATCTAAATCTGTACTTCCTACTCCAGAAAAAATCAAGCAGATTGTGTGCAATCACTTTGACATCGGCCTTGATGAAATGGAAGGAGCAAAGAGAACTAATAGAATTGCATATCCTAGACAAATTGCAATGTATATTTCTAGAGAAATTACAGATTATTCTCTGCCTAAAATAGGAAGATGTTTCGGTGGTAGACATTATTCAACAGTTATACATGCTCATGAAAAAATCCAAAAAAAAATAAAGGATGATGAAACACTTAAGGGAATTGTAGATTTATTAATTGAAAAATCTAAAGAACGATAAAATTATTTAAGATGTTTTCTTACATAAGTCAAAATTTTAAAATTTATTAATATCAAATGTGGAAACTTATCCTTATCTTTTGTGGATAAAAAATGTTAGAATTAAGGGTGTATTGATAGTTATCCATATTATCCACATAACCTACTACTACAACTACAAATAATAAAATATAAAATAAAGGAGTTACGAATGAAATTCTCTTGTAATCAAATTAAATTATCAAAATCATTAAATATAATTTCAAAGGCAATATCTACAAGAACAACAATGCCTATTCTTAAGGGTATTCTTCTTGAAGTAGAAGATGGAATGCTAACTCTGACAGCATCCGATCTTGATATTTCAGTAATAAGAAAAATGAAAGTTGATTCTTCTGAAAATGGAAAAATAGTTGTAAATGCTAAAATATTTACAGATATAATAAGAAAATTACCCTCAGCTGATATAGAATTTATTGTAGATGATAGCAATAAGATGGAAATTAAATGCCTTAATACAGATTTTGAAATTATTTGCATTTCACCAGATGAATTTCCAAGTATTTATAGGGAAAATTTTGATGATGCTATCAGTTTTCACAAAGAAACATTTAAAGAGCTTATTAGAAGAACACAATTTGCTGCTCATCCAGATGAAACAAGAGGAATAATAAGCGGCATTTTGATAGAAATGAACAAAGAATATCTTAAGATGGTTGCAATTGATGGGTATAGAATGGCTATAAATAAGGCTGTTACTAATATTGATAGCGAACAAAAATTTGTAATATCTGCAAGAATAATGGGTGAATTATCAAAGATAATAAACGATTCTCAAGATGAATCAGATATTATAAAAATTAAGAAAAATGGAAAAAGCTTAGCTGCTCTTATAGGAAATAACGAAGTTAATTTAAGGATAATAGATGGCGAATTTCTTCAGTATAATGAAATGGTTCCTACAGAAAGCAGTATACATGTAAAATTAAATAGAAAAAGTTTAAATGAAGCTATTGATAGAGCATCTATATTTACAATTGAAGGTCAAAATAATTTAATAAAATTAAATATAAAAGATCAAAATATGAAAATTTCCTCAAAATCACAAGAAGGAAGCGTAGTTGAGGAAGTTATGATAGAAAAAACGGGTCAGGATATAGAAATAGGATTTAATGCAAAATACTTGATAGATATTCTGAAAGTTATAGAAGACGACGAAATTATGTTATACTTTAATTCACCTGTTACTCCTTGTGTTGTAACACCTATTGATGGAGATGACTATCTATTCTTGGTTCTTCCAGTTAGAGTTAAATAAATGTTTTTAAAATCGATAGAACTGAAAAATTTTCGAAACTATAATAATTTAGAATTAGATTTTAATAAAAATATAAATCTTATTCTAGGTGATAATGCTCAAGGCAAAACTAATTTACTTGAATCAATATATTACACATCGATGGGGCGTTCATTCAAACCTGTAAAAGATAGAGATGTAATAAATTTTGGTGAAGAAACATCTATAATCAAAGCGAATGCTCATAAATATGATGACAATCTTGAGATTTCCATAATTCTTCGTAAAAATGGAGATAAGGAAATAAAGAAAGATGGAGTAAAATTAAAAAAAATTTCTGAATTATGCGATAATATGCTTGTGGTGATGTTTTCACCTGAAGATTTAAAAATTGTTAAAGAAGAGCCTGAAAAAAGAAGAAAATTCATCGACAGAGAATTATCTTTAATATCTCCTATATACTTAGATAATCTTAATAATTACAAAAAAACCTTGTTTCAAAGGAACAATTACTTAAAAGAAGAAAATATAGATGAATTACTGATAAATGTGCTTGATAAGCAGTTATCTAATTATGGATATGATGTCATAAAATATAGAAAAGAATTTATAGAAAAATTACAAACATATGTTGAAAAAATTCATTCAGGAATTACATCTGGAAAAGAAAAAATTAAATTAATATATAAACCTAGCATAGATCCAGAATCTAAAGAAGAATTTGAGAAAATTTTAAAAGATGATTTTTACAAAGATAGCAAAAATGCTGTAACTTCAAGGGGACCTCACAGAGATGATATAGAATTCTTAATCAACAAAATAGATGTCAGAAGATATGGATCACAGGGTCAACAAAGGACATGTGCATTATCTGTAAGACTTGCCGAGCTTTCTTTAATAGAGGAAGAAACAGGAGAGTCAGCTATTTTGTTGCTTGACGATGTAATGAGTGAACTTGATTTGAATAGACAAGAATATCTTATTAAAACACTTGAAAATAATCAAATTTTTATAACAGCAACAGAACTTTCAAATGATATTATCGCAAGATTAAAAGGCGTGAACAAAATTTTTATAAAAAATGGAAAAGTAATAGAAGGGGACAGTAATGACAGAACAAAAAGTTACAAATGAATATGGTGCTTCGCAGATTCAGGTTCTTGAAGGGCTTGAAGCTGTAAGACAAAGACCGGGAATGTACATAGGAAGTACAGGTACCAAAGGATTGCATCATCTCGTTTATGAAATTGTTGATAATAGTGTGGATGAGGCACTTGCAGGATATTGCAAGAATATCAAAATTACCATTCAAAAGGATAATTCAATAAAGGTTGAAGATGATGGTCGTGGAATGCCAGTTGATAAACATCCTAAGATGGGAATTCCTGCTGTTGAAGTTATTCATACTGTGCTCCATGCAGGTGGTAAATTTGGTGGAGGAGGATATAAGGTTTCAGGAGGACTTCATGGTGTTGGAGCTTCTGTTGTAAATGCTCTTTCGACTAGAATGGAAGTTGAAATTAAAAGAAATGGCAAGATATATATGCTTGCATTTGAAAAAGGAAGAACTGTTGAAAAACTTCACGAAATAGGAGAATCAAAGAAAACTGGATCAACCACTATTTTTTGGCCGGATCCTGATATTTTTGATGAAGTTGAATTTGATTATAGTACCCTCCAGCATAGATTTAGGGAAATGGCTTTTCTCAACAAGGGCGTTAATATAACACTCAAAGATGAAAGAGAAAAAGGTAGGAAGGACGTTTTTCATTACGAAGGTGGAATAAAGGAATTTGTTAAGCATATTAATATCAACAAAGAGACAATCCACCCTGACATAATATATTTTGAGGTGTCAGAAACTGAACGAGAAGTTGAAATTGCAATGCAATACACAGATAAATATAACGAGATGATTCAGGCTTATGCAAATAATATTGCAACACCTGAAGGAGGTTATCATTTATCAGGTTTTAAATCTGCATTAACAAGAGTTTTCAACGATTATGCAAGAAAAAATAAATTTCTAAAGGATAACGATGATAATCTAGCTGGAGAAGATATTAGAGAAGGATTAACGGCTATTATCTCAGTCAAACTTACAAATCCACAATTTGAGGGACAAACTAAAACAAAACTTGGAAACAGTGAGATGAAGGGTTTTGTTGAGACGGCTACAAATGAGTATTTAGCAGCATTTTTAGAACAAAATCCAAACCAGGCTAAGAATATCCTTGAAAAATGTATTAAGGCAAAAAATGCAAGAGAAGCAGCTAGAAAGGCGAGGGATCTAACAAGGAGAAAAAGTGCACTTGATAGCATGTCTCTTCCTGGTAAATTAGCGGATTGCTCAGAAAAAGATCCAAAACTTTCGGAAATTTTCTTAGTCGAGGGAGATTCAGCCGGAGGTTCTGCAAAACAGGGTAGAGATAGAATAAGACAGGCAATACTTCCACTTAGAGGAAAGATACTCAACGTTGAAAAAGCAAGGCTGGATAAAATATTAAATTCCGACGAAATCAAAAATATGATTACAGCATTCGGATGTGGTATAGGGCATGATTTTGATATTGATAAGTTGAGATATCACAAAATAATAATCATGACAGATGCCGACGTTGACGGAGCGCATATCAGAACGTTATTACTGACATTCTTCTATAGATACATGACACCGCTTATTGAAAATGGGCATGTTTATGCTGCGCAACCTCCTTTGTTTAAGACTGTTAAACAAAAGAAGACGTATTATACATATTCGGAAAAAGAGCAAGATAGGCTAATGGAACAGTTAAATGAGCAGCCAGGAAAGGCTGAGATACAGAGATATAAGGGTCTTGGAGAAATGGACTTCCATCAGCTATGGGAGACTACAATGGATTATAATCACAGGACGTTAATTCAAATTACACTTGATGATGCAACGGCTGCGGATGAAATCTTTACGACGCTTATGGGAGATAAGGTTCCACCACGAAAGAAATTTATCGAAGAAAATGCAAAATACGCAAGCTTAGATTTTTAAGGAGAATTGGAGATTTATAGATGTCAACACTTGTAGAAGATACAAAGATGATACAGCACGAAATTCATGAAGAAATGAAAAAATCTTACATAGATTACGCAATGAGTGTAATTGTAGGACGTGCATTACCTGATGTAAGAGATGGTTTAAAGCCAGTACATAGACGTATTCTTTACGGAATGAGTCAACTTGGAGTTACGCCAGATAAGCCTTTTAAGAAGTCGGCAAGAATTGTCGGAGAGGTAATGGGTAAATACCATCCTCATGGAGACAGTTCTATATATGATGCGATGGTTAGAATGGCTCAAGACTTTTCAATACGATATATGCTTGTTGATGGCCACGGAAACTTTGGTTCTGTAGATGGAGATGGCGCTGCGGCAATGAGGTATACAGAGGCTAGAATGACGCCTTTTGCATTGCAGATGCTTAGAGATATAGAAAAAGAAACAGTCGACTTCATGCCTAACTTTGATGAGGAAGAAGAAGAACCGGTTGTGCTTCCAAGTAGATTCCCAAATCTTTTGGTAAATGGTTCAAACGGAATCGCAGTAGGTATGGCAACGTCAATACCACCTCACAACCTAAGGGATGTTATCGATGCTACTATTTTGCTCATAGATAAAAAAGATGCAACAGTAGATGACCTTATTAAAATTGTTAAGGCTCCAGACTTTCCGACAGGAGCACATATACTTGGAAGACAGGGTGCAAGACAGGCATACAAAACAGGAACAGGCAAGGTTCAGGTTCGTGCAAAGTGCGAGATTGAGGAAACAAAGGGTGGTAAATACCAGATAATTGTTTCTGAAATTCCTTATCAGGTTAATAAAGCAAGACTCATTGAAAAGATTGCCGAACTGGTTAAAGATAAGAGAGTTGATGGTATCTCTGCCATACGAGATGAGTCCAACCGTAAGGGTATGAGGATAGTAATAGAGCTTAAGAGAGATGCAAATCCGCAAATTACTCTAAATAGGCTTTATAAGCATACGCAGTTACAATTCAGCTATAGCATGATCATGCTCGCACTTGTAGATGGTGAGCCAAAAATTTTAAATCTTTACGATATACTCAGTGAATATCTGAACTTCCAAAAAGAGATAATTACAAGAAGAACACAGTTTGATTTAAAGAAGGCAGAAGCAAGGGCTCATATACTTGAAGGATATAGAATTGCACTTGATAATATTGACGAAATCATCAAAATAATTAGGGCAAGTTACAACGATGCAAAGGAGAAGCTGATTGAAAGATTTGGATTTTCAGATATTCAGGCGCAGGCTATTTTGGACATGAGGCTTGCAAGGCTTCAAGGTCTTGAGCGCGAGAAAATCGAAAAAGAGTATGCTGAATTGATGGAAAAAATAGCATATTTTAAAGCTATTTTGTCAGACGAAACCTTGCTCATGGGAGTTATCAAAGAAGAACTTCAGGAAATTAGAGAAAAATACGGCGATAACCGTCGCAGCAAAATAGTTGCAGC
>ERZ1673752.1181-NODE-1181-length-38190-cov-7.690678_pt1 | contig 38190 bp, 26 predicted proteins | sample MGYA00580195_ERZ1673752 | MGnify/ENA primary metagenome ERZ1673752 (study PRJEB41218, sample SAMN15661744) | gut metagenome | host: Homo sapiens | place: Canada: London | collected 2015-08-20/2019-03-30 | study: EMG produced TPA metagenomics assembly of...
AAATAATAAAGGAGATACTTTGCTTTTGCAAAAAACTTTGCTTCGCAAAGTTGCTATTAAATGGCGTCAAGCCTTTAATCAGTGCCTCCTTAAGCATATCATGCACATTATAAAAGTACCCGTCGCATTCTTTTACCAACTCAACTTCATCAAAGTATTCCAAATATGTTTCAAGCTCATCTTTCATATTTTATTTATCGGAACTTTAGAACTTTTTAAAAGTTGATTTCCGTGGCGTATAGATATCTTGTAGATTAGTTTTATCCCGTGCAATTTCCTGTTCTATAAAACGCTTAATATCAAAGCGTGCATTACAAGAAAAAACCAATAAGAGTATCCCGATTAAAAGTGAAATTTTTTTCATATCGTATGTACTGCCTTTTATTTTGTCTTCCATACTACAAACAAATAGCTTCAAGAAATAAAGGAGTGCTTCTTACACATGTACAAAAACAAAGTATAGTAGATAAGCCAATATATACTAAGTTTTCAAAAAATGCAAGTCTCATAAGACTCATCAATTATGTAAATTTCAGGTGAGCATTGATTAATTCAATCGGGAATTAATCAGTGCTTCAACATGACCGGTACCGTTCTGTGTCATTTTGAATAAAACTTAAGGAATAATCTTTGTAAGAAATTGCGCTGCATGCGGTCTCGTGCAATCTTACCTCAGGTAAGGCGATCGCAATACCTCAGGTAAGATGATCGTATTACCAAAGGTAAGGCGATCGCAATACCTTATGTAAGATGATCGCAATACCAAAGGTAAGACGATCGCCGTACTATTACCTCGGCAGTAAAGAAAACGCTGTTAAAATTGCTTTTATCTTTTTTTCTTGGCTTCGTTCATTCGGTACACTTGAGCGAAAACGAGCGACATTGCACGATAGTATTCGGCGGGTATCATATCGCCGAGTTCAACGTTTGCATAAATTGCACGGGCAAGCGGCTTATTTTCAATAACGGGAATATCATGCTCGCGCGCAATCGTTTTGATTTGCTCCGCCATGCGGTCTGCACCCTTCGCCAAAACCATCGGCGCTTCCATTTTTTTATCTTCATACTTTAATGCAACTGCGAGGTGTGTCGGGTTCGTGATAACCACGTCGGCTTCGGGAACATGTTTAATTGCATTTTGCTGGAGAATTGCCTGCATTCGTTGTTTAATTTGCCCCTTCACGCGCGGATCGCCTTCCAACTCTTTGTATTCTTCTTTCACTTCCTGTTTAGACATTTTTAAAGAATCCATAAATTGCTTCCGTTGAAAAAAATAATCAGCAATGGAAAAGACCAAAAACAAAATTGCAACATACAGCAAGATGCGTATCGCGAGCTGCGCAATAAAAGCCGCTGCGTGTCCGACATCCGAACGGAGCAAGGTCAAAAGATGCTCCATATTATTTTTTATCACGAGAAAGACAATTACCGCAACGCATGCAACTTTAAAAAGCGACTTGAAAAGGTTAAAAACTCCTTCACTCGAAAAAAGTGTTCGTTTAAAATACTTAAAAATATTCGGTGAAATTTTATTGAAATTCGGTGCAATTGGTTTTGTTGAAAAGATAAATCCGCGGAACTGAATCAAATAACCCGCAATAATAGCAATACATGCAACCAAAGCAATCGGTAAAACCAACAGTGAAAAATACCGCATAAAAATCCCGAACAACGCCGGAGTGATTTCATCGGTGGTGCAACGGTGAAAAAAGAACACCATCACTTCAAGGCATTTTTCAAAAATAAATTTTGAAAAAATCAACAGCATGAGCGTCACAAAAATCAAGGCGATCGCAGCGGGAATTTCCGCACTCTTTGCAACGCGTCCTTCTTCACGGGCTTTCCGTAGTTTAAACTCGGATGGGGTTTCCGTTTTTCCTTCATCTTCCGCCGCGAACCATTGCAAGTCGATAATCAGTGATTTATCCGCACTCACTTGACACCTCCGTTTTGAATAAAAAAGTTTTGCAGCATCGCAAACGCATTATCTAAAATCGCTTCAAAAAAATTCATCAGCTGCGGTAAAATAAAATACAGCAGCACAAAGGTGAGCAAGATAGTAATCGGAAATCCTTCCGATAGTAAGTTCATCTGCGGAGCCGCTTTGGTTAAAAGCCCCATACCGATATGAATTAAAAAAAGGGTTCCCATCACTGGCAGTGAAATAATCAGCGCGTAATAAAACAGCATACTCAACAGTTTAAAAAAAAGACCGGTAACCGATTGCTGATTTTCAATGAATACAAAACAGTTCACCGTTTGAAAACTGCGCAGTATGCCGCCCAAAAATAATTTTTGAAAACCGTTGACTTGTAGGAACACCAAAATTGCGATAAAATTAAAATATTGTCCAACGAGCGGATTTTCAACTTGCGAAAGTGCATCATATACACTGGAAGCGGCGAAGCCCATTTGGTACGAAAAAAACTGCCCCGCCGTGCCGAAAATTGAAAAAATAATCGTTATAAAAAAGCCCGTTAAAACGCCGAGTAACGCTTCACCTACTAAAAGCAAAAAATAGTATCCTGAAAATACATCTCCGGAATACTGCACGGCGCTAGCTTGTGGAAACACGAGAATACTTATCAACAATGCAAGCGCCAATTTTGCAATACGCGAAACGGCACGCGTTGAAATAAGTGGTGTCGTTAAAAAAAGCGCAAACACGCGGGCAAAACATAAAAAGAAAACGCCGGCATTTTTGCTCAACGCTTCCAATAATTCATTTCCGTACAACAATTCCATTTTATTCGGTATTCAGTGTATAGTATTTTTATGGAAAAAGCAAGCGCACGTGAACTTGATAAAATCCGAAATTGCGAAAAGTCGACAAGGGCGGTTCGTCTCCTACTCTTCCTTCAGCAGCGCCTCCGCTTCTTCCGGTTTGTAGTATTGCGCTTGCGCGTTCCACAGTTCCGCATACTTACCGCTTTTGTCCTGCAAGAGCGTTTCGTGCGAGCCGAGTTGTACGAGCGCGCCTTCATCGAAGACGGCAATTTCACTGCAAAAGCGACACGAAGAAAGCCGGTGCGAAATAAAGACCGCCGTCTTGCTTCCGGTGATTTCGTCAAAGTGCGAATAAATTTCATATTCGGAAATTGGATCCAATGCGGCGGTCGGCTCGTCCAAAATAATAAACGGCGCATCTTTGTACAAGGCTCGTGCCATTGCAATTTTTTGCGCTTCCCCGCCTGAAATTTCAACGCCGTCTTCTTCGTAGTTTTTGTACAAATAGGTATCAACGCCATACGGTAAATTTTTTACCGTTTCTGCCAAGCCGCACTTTTTCAAAACGGCTTTCAGTTTTGCTGCATCGTAGGTTTCGGAAGCGGCAACATTTTCAGCAAGCGAAAACGAAAAAAGCTTAAAGTCTTGGAAGGCCACCGAAAAGAGCGACAAATATTCGCCGTAATCGTATTTTTTAATATTGATTCCGTTTAAAAGTATTTCGCCGTCCGTGACATCGTACAAGCGGATCAACAATTTAATGAGCGTCGTTTTACCGCTTCCGTTCATACCGACAATCGCGAGCCGCTTTCCGATTTTGAATTTTAAGTTGACATTTTTTAAAACATATTTTTCCGTTTTGGGATATTTGAAGCTGACATTTTTAAATTCAAATTCGTATTCATTATCATCCCGTTTTTCAACCGGAAGCGTTCCCCTATATTTTCCCGCATCCAAATTAAGATAGCCGAATAATATGCTGAAGTATTCTTTGTTTAAACCGAAAGCGGATACGGCATTCATGATCATAATGATTGCAGAGGATGCTTGCGTCGCGATTCCGGTGTACTGCACAATATCGCCTGCCTGAATTTCACCGCTGAACCCTTTTAAGCCTGCATATAAATACACGAGTAAAAGGGCGAGCATATTCATTAAACTAATTAACGCATTGGAACGGCTTATTATTTTTGACATACTCGTATACAAAAGGTTTACATTTTTTTCCGTTTTTAATAAAACACTGTTGAATAAATTATAATTGTATATGCGGATATCTTTTCCCGATTTATATTCTTCAAGCATGCGAATATAGAACATACTCAGTGTATTGATAAATAAAATATCACCGGACATCAGCTTTTGCATTTTAACATTAATATCGGATAAAAGCTTCATTGCAATAAAGTTTATCAGAGCGAATAAAAAAATAAAAATACTGTTTTGCAGCCAGTTAGGAATTGCCGTAACCGGCGAATGAATAATAAAAAGTTTTAACGAAAAACAAATAGCAAGCACCGCCGTGATACAGCCGGAAACTAAACTTGCCGCATTTCGTGCGATGTGATAAACCCCGTAATTTCCGAAGTTATCAAACTGCTGTATCTTTTTGATATTCAAATGAATATCCGCATCTTCCAAAAATTCATAATCAAGATTCATTGTTTTTTTATTGATTGCAATATTCCGTTTATACAATGCAATTCGGTAATGGTTGGAAATCGTTGCACTTGCAAAGCGCCTGATAAGGCTCAGGACAAAAGTAGTAAGCACCGCGATCAAGCAGAGTATAAAAATTTCTTCTTTTGTTTTTCCTTCCGCAAATGAATTGATAATCAATTTTACCAAATATAAATCAATAAAAACTCCTGCCGTAAATGCCAGCTCTTTCACAAGGAAAGCAATAAAAAGAGCCTTGTCCGTCCGGTATGAAAATTTTATCATGTTGCCGATTGAATCGGTATTTGCGTTATGCATTTTATTTCTCTCCATTTTTTGTATCTTCAATTTTTTCATCTTGATAGTAGCTGCTCTGGGCGCTAAACATTTCTTTATATTTTCCGTTTAAGGCAAGCAGTTCATCGTGTGTTCCTTCTTCGATAATTTCTCCGTCTTCAAGCAATAAAATCCGATCGCAAAAACGGGTTGACGCCAAGCGGTGCGAAATAAAAACCGCCGTTTTATCTTTAGTCATTTCGCTGTACTCGGAATATATTTCGCTTTCTGCAATCGGATCCAGCGCCGCGGTCGGTTCGTCTAAGATTGTAATCGGTGCATCTTTATAGAGTGCCCGTGCAAGTAAAAGCCGCTGCTGCTGTCCGCCGGAAAGGTCGACGGCATCGGGATAAACGCCTTTTACCAAATACGTGTTTTCTTGATTCGGCAACTCCGCAATAACTTTTTCCATACCGGCTTTTTGAATTGCGGAGCGGAATTTTTCTTCGTGTACCGCAGCGGCATCTTCCGCCGGCATTGCGGTTATAATTTCTTTTATTGTTGCAGGCACGATAAAAATATCTTGGAACACCGTTGAAAACAACGAGTAATATGCTTCGATGTTGTATTCGTTTACATTTTTGTCGTTTAATAAAACCGCGCCTTCGGTCGGCTGCAATAAATTCATCATCAGTGCGGTGAGCGTTGTTTTACCCGCGCCGTTAATTCCGACAACGGCAATTTTTTCTTTATCGTTAATGTGCAAATTGATATTTTTTAAAATATATTTTTCCGATTCGGGATATTTAAAACTCACATTTTTAAATGTAATATTGTAGTGTTCCGGTAAGGCTAAACCCGCGCCTCGGTTCAGTCCGTCTTCTTCTTCGCAATAATCGCGGTAATAGTCAATGTTCAAACTTTCTTTTTGTAAATCAATAATTTGCGAAACGATTCCCAAAAGCCAGTCGGAAAATGATTTAATAATTGCAAATAAAAAAATAAAATCGCCGATACTGATTTGCTTTGCAAAAACCGCAACCGTTAAATAAAAATACGCCAAGCCGTCCCGCAAAAAAATAAAGAGCCCTGAAAGAATTGCACCGCCGAAATTAACCCGTCTCGTTGTTGCGTTATATTTTGTAATTGATTGTAACACCGTCTGAAAAGCGGCAACGATTTTGTTTTCCATTTTGTATAATTTTATATCTTTTGCGGTTTTAGGTTCGCAAGCATTATGGGTGAGATAATCCATCTTGGTGAATTCTTTTTTTTGTTTTTTTTGAATTTCATCTTTTTTGCGCACTTCGTATTTTCCGTATCCGTAGCTGACGAGCGCCGACGCCATAATAACGCCGAGCAAAATCGGATTAATCAGCACAATGTATACACCGAAAAAAAGGATACCGGCAATCGATACACAAAGCTCGCTCAGCTTTTTCGCAAACTGCTGCGTGATTTCACCGTCGCCGTATACCGCTGAAGCGGCGTGATCAAACGCCTGCACGCCTTGCGGTGAAGAAATGATTTCGTATGATTTTTTCATTTGCGTTTGCACAACTTTGGTCATCAGTGCAGACCGCTGATGCCCGCCGCGGAAATTAAGCCGCTCGGCGATTCCCCGCTGCAGCACCGTGAGTATACTTGCCGCCGCCGCGACAAAAGCGAAATTGCGTAAAAATATTACAATAGTCGATTTCGTTTCAAGCGTGTTTACAATAACCCGCGGCAAGTAGGCCTGTACAAAAGGAAGCAGCACGCATACCGGCACATACAAAATCATAAAAAATAAAAGCACTTTGTCCGTTTTGCAAATCAGTTTCAGCAAATACAAACCGTTTTTACGCAAACCGCGTTTCATCTCAAACGCCTCCGTCAAAATAATCACACGATTCGGAACCTACGGATAGGTTTTAAATCCCTCATCCCTACGCCCCAAACCTTACGCATTATACACGATTATTTTATTTTGTGGGAGACTTCGGCATAAACGGTAGGAAAAACGGCACAGAAAGTTCTGAATTATCTTGCGGAATGCTCCGCTTGAAAATTTATCCTATTCATTTTATACTTAACGAACTAACAACGGCACAAATAAGATTAAGGAGACACAAATTCATGGAAGAAAAAATTTCAAATGCAATAACGTTTTATTTGAAACATGAAACGGAAAAAGTTTTTCGAGACGAAGTTGAAACGCTCGTAAAAAAAAACGCAACTGAGGAATTGTACGATCGCTTTTATCGGACGCTCGAATTCGGCACGGCGGGATTACGCGGCATTATTGCAGGCGGCATGAACCGGATGAATCCGCTCGTGGTAAAACGGGCAACGCAGGGAATGGCGAATTATGTGCGAAAAACGTTTCCGAAAGAAGCCGAACGCGGTGAACTGCGAGTAGCTATCGCCTATGATTGCCGAAATTATTCGCGCGAGTTTGCAAAAGCTGCCGCCTTAATTTTTGTTGCAAACGGTTTTACCTGCTATCTCTTTTCGGATCTACGCCCGACACCGGAATTGTCATTTGCAATTCGGCAGCTGCATTGTCACACGGGGGTGGTAGTAACGGCTTCGCATAATCCCAAGCAATACAACGGGTACAAAGCCTACTGGTCGGACGGCGCACAAATTACTCCTCCGCACGATACGGGCATTATCAACGAAGTCAATGCCGTTGAAACTGTCCGAGAAATTTCCGAAGCGGAAGCGCTCAAGATGGGTAAGTTAAAACTTATCGACAGCGAAGTGGATGAAAAATTTTGGGCAATGGTAAAATCGAAAATTTGCCGAACTGAGCTGATTTCCAAAATGTCGCAGGAAGTAAAAATTGTGTACACGCCGCTCCACGGAACGGGTGCGCTACACGTAGAAAAAGTGCTGGGAGACTTCGGGTTTTCGGTTCTCACGGTGCCGGAGCAGCGAGAGCCGGACGGTAATTTTCCGACGGCAAGCTATCCCAACCCGGAAGAAGCGGCTGCATTACAGATGGGAATGGATTTGGCAAACAAAGAGGGCGCCGACATTTTGATGGCAACCGACCCCGATTCCGACCGTTTTGCCTGTGCGGTAAAAAACGAAGCGGGCGTGATGCAGATTATTACAGGTAATCAAATGGGTGTTCTCTTCGCGGACTACCTCGCGTTGACTGCACGAGAATATCATCGTATGCCGGCACACGGCGTGATGATCCGCTCCATTGTTTCAAGTCGCATGATTGACGAAGTCGCTCGCTCGTACGGGCTTCGCGTTCTCGAATGCTTAACCGGCTTTAAGTGGATTTGCGGCGAAGTTGAAAAGATTATGCAAAAAGGCGAAGAAACTTATCTTTTCGGCTTTGAAGAAAGTTATGGATATAACTTCGGAGAAGAAGTCCGCGATAAAGACGGCGTTTCTGCAGCGGCGGTGTGTGCCGAAATGGCTTTGTACTGGCGGTCGAAAGGGCTTTCATTGCTGCAGCGGTTGGATCAACTGTTTGCACAACACGGCTTATTTGCGGAAAAAACAATCAGCAAAACATTCGAGGGAGCAAGCGGATTAAAAACCATGCAGAAGATGATGCAAAAATTACGGGATAACAGTTTGCAGGAAATTGCAGGGCTGACAGTTGAAAAAATCCGAGACATAAAAATGCAGCGCGAATATTCGCCGTGCGATACCGAAAAAAGCACGCCGATTGATTTACCGAAAAGCGATGTTATCCAATACTTTTTAGCGGGAGGAACGGTGCTCTGCGTGCGACCAAGCGGAACCGAGCCTAAAATTAAAACTTACATTTTATACAGAAGCTCCGCTTCCGGTGATTTAACACAGGCGAAAGAAAAAGCCGCCACAGAAATCGCTGCACTGGAAAAAGCGATGAGTGGAATCATGCAAGGCTGATATAATGTTGATAGAAAAATCTTCCGAATTTTTCAAAGCGGTTTCTTCAAGTTTTGAAATGCAGCTTTTTTTGCGTGTTTTGCTTGCCGGCTTTGCCGGCGCGCTCATCGGCTACGAACGCGAAAGCGCATTTAAAGCTGCCGGTATCCGCACGCATGCAATTGTCGGTATCGCGTCGGCCCTTTTAACCTGTGTATCTATGTACGGTTTTTGTGTTACCGCGCGCGGTGTTCCGATGAACCCCGACCCGTCGCGGATTGCCGCCGGAATCGTAACGGGTGTCGGCTTTTTGGGAACGGGTGCAATCATAATCCGGTCGGGCAACATTACCGGCTTAACAACGGCCGCGGGACTGTGGGCGGTTTCCGGTATCGGCATCGCCATCGGTGCGGGAATGTGCATTTTGGGCGTGGGTGCTACGATATTGGTGTACTGCGTCGAAATGTTTTCACACCTTAAGTTGTACTCTATTATCACGCCATCACCGCGCGTTCTTTTTGTTTCCGTTGATGTCGACGACGAAACGTTTCAAAACTTTGCCGCATCGCTTTTTGAAAAATACGATGTCAAACATGCGAGACTCATTTTGCAGGAATATCATCGTAAAAAAAATGTACAGTACAAAATAAAACTGCGTATTCACAGCAAAGAAAAATTTTCCTGTATTCTCAATGAAATCAAAGACTACCACACAGTGCAATCGGTTACAATCCATGAACAGCGTTTTTCAAATAATTAAGCCGGCACTTCAAACAAGGACGTCAACATTGCACGAGCAGTATTAGATAAGTTTGTTTTTTCACGTAAGAAGACACTGATTAATTCAATCGAGAATTAAGGGCATCTCTAAACGTCGGTAAACGGCGTCAAGCCTTTAATCAGCGTTTCCTAAGCGGCTTTACACGCTGATGCGTTTTACCGCATAAATTTCCATACTGTCGCCCAGCTTTTTCCGCCGGCTGAACGCATGTAAAATATTATACATAAAGCCGCCGCGTTTTACGTGCGCAAAGTTTTTAAACCGCTCGGGATGATGCCCGATTGAAACTACTTTCACGACTTTAAATCCGTACAGGTCTAAAAGTTTTTCGACGCTTTCAAAATCAAAAATACTATAATGGTCGGTCGGGCTTTGGGCAAAAAAATCACGCTTGCTTTTTTTGCCGCTCACACCTGAAAGTGTCGGTGTTGAAAAAGCAAAAATACCGCCGTCAACTAAAAGCGAATGTACTTGTTTTAAAACCGCATCCAACGAACGGAAATGTTCAATCACAAACCACATCGTAATTGCATGAAATGATCCGGGTGTCAACTGAAAAGAAGCGCTTTCAAAACCGGCGCTATTCCCTTCCGCTAAAACTTTTTCACGCGTGTAATGAAAGCTTTCCGGCAATGCAGGAAACGCCGAACAAAACGCCGGAAGTTTTAAGGTGTCGGAAACATATTGAATTGCGTCGTTTGAAATATCCGTACCGACTGCAAACCAATCCGTCCGTTCCGTCGCTTTTAAAAAAGCGCCGTATGCACAACCGATATCAAGTAAATTTTTTTTCTTGTCGAAAAAATCTTCAGCGGTTTCCAAATACTCTTGATAACATTCTTCCAATATTTTTAAACGGCGTTCGCCCTCTTTCATAATGTTAGAAAAATCTTCGAGGTATGTTTTTCCGTATTGCTTTTTATATTCATCAAAAAAATAATTTGCATTGTATTTTTTTTCTTTGCTCATAATAAACGATAAAAAATACAAACCGGTTTTTTCGCATTGTGCAATGGTTCTATCCGGCAACCGACACACAATGCGGTGTTCATCATCGATGATTTCGTTATCGCACACCGGACAATGAAGATGCTGTGAATGTGAAACATCCTCAATATAATGAACCAAATCTTTTTGCACTGTTTTCGGCGTGATAGATTTTGGGATTTTTATTCCCCGAGAAAACATCGTTTGAAGCATTTCCGTATCGGGAATACCGGGGGGAAAACAACTGAAACCGTTCTGTATGCCGAGCCGGTAATGATAATCGGTCGGCGAAACTAATACAACAAGGCATCCTGCCGCCAATGCCTCGAATGCGGTAAAACCGTAAATGGTAATTACCAAGTCATAATTAAAAAGCTGCTCGCGCAGCTGTGGAACGGTATACAAAAGTTTTAACTTGCCGCCAAAACGCCGAATATTTGAAAATGAAGTTTCCGGTGACACCACTGTAATATCAAAATTAAACTTGATAAGATTAATTCCGATGGGAAGCGCTAAATTAGCTTTGTCTTCGCCACCGCAGGCAACTAAAACTTTTAAGCGTTTATTTTTTATATTCGGCTTGTGCGGTTTTGTTTTTCTGTTTTCAGGGAGCGGAATAAATGAGACGTCTTCCAAATTAGCAGAAACGCTGTCAGTGTATTTGAGACGCGGAATAATATCCAAAAGGTAATCGACCGTGTTACGCGCCTCGCCGCCTTCGTCCAACGCAAGCACCGGCGCAATTAAACCAAGCGCATTTGCTTCGCCTTCGCTTGTTTTAAAATTATCCAAAACAATCAGTTTTGCTTTTTTGGGAAGCCGGTGCGTAATCAGTTTCGGATTCACGTCAAGTAGCAGTTTTGATGCAAAGCCCGGAATGTTGTCTGTATCGATAAAAATTTGAGTACAAAAATTTTTTGCAAATTCTGTCGCCAGTTCAATCGCACGGCGTAAATGTCCAGAACCGTTTCCGGATTTTATCGAAGGCACAAATAAAATAATGTCCGTTGCATATTTTGTTGCATCGATGATGTGTTGAAAACTTGCCGGAAGGCTTACCTTTTTTTCATGTAAAAATTCAAGCGCGATTTTTGTACGGGATAAATCTTCCGGTGTGTCAATCGTTGTTACTAACTCCGGAAAATAATATTTGGTTGCAGCCGTTTCATAGACAATTGAAAATTTATCTTTGTGATGATAAAGTGACGGACCGACATGCTCGCGCTCATAATCGCTTTTTGCAATGTTATTTGCTGTAACGAGTGCTTCCGGTTTGAGCAACTCCACGCCGCTGCCGTGCGGTAAACCGGTAAACGTAAAATAGTCTGGTATATCTAATGCAAAATACTGATCGATGGAATCGTTAATTGCTTCAACAAACAAAAAAGGATTATCCGCAGTAGCGCGTACAATGCAGGTAATCGGCGGTAAATTTTGTTCACGGCAAAATATTTGCGCCGCATCAAGCGCAATCACAAAACGGGAAAGAACATCCACTTCACTTCCTTGCACAATTAAAAAACCGGCACGTTCGGCAAACGGTGCAAAACTTTTATACGAGTTGTAATCGCACGCGAGTACAAAACATTGTGCGTTGACCGTATGCAAAGCCCGCAGGACATGTTCCAAAAGAACATCCTCATCAAGTTTTGTCAATGCCTTTTGCGGTAATCGTGTTGACGCAAGGCGCGCTTGCACAATAACGCATACTCCGTTTGCCGTTATCATACACTAGGCTCCCACGCAGTAAGAAGGGTTAAAGCGGATTCTTTAAAACGGTTTTTGTTTACGGAAACCCACGTTCTTGCTTCCGAAAATTTTTTCCAGCTACGGAAAATATTTTCACCCGATGTTTTATTATAAGAAAAAAATAATCCTGTCGGGATATACGCTTCCGTTTTATCCCCAACCGTTTTAATTGACGGCGCAAGATTTTTTAAAAAGAATCTCCGATACGATTCATCTATTGTTGTGTCTTCAACGGCAATATCCGTCAAGTATTTCACTTTGAATGACGTTGCAATACTCATCGAATATCCCCACAAAAAAGTTCGCAACGAAAAATCCAAAAGCTGCCAGTACGGATTTTCAATGGTGTGATCAAAACCGGTTACATCGATAAACGATTCGCGGTTATAAATACCGATAAAGTCAAACGGATATATCGTTTTCGTTTTGTCTTTCAGTGTGTTTAATTTTTGTGTTGAAAAATTTTTTCCGTTGGTTAGCATGGGAATAACCTGATTCGGTAGCGTTTCCAACTTTGCAGTAATGAGTGACGGTATAGTACACATTTTATTTTCGGCAAGCAGTTGATCCAACATTGTAGTGATAAAACCTTGCGAAGTAATAACGGTATCAGACCACAGTACAATAAAATATTTTGACGTACATTCACTTGCACAAATATTTATCATTTCACCGGCAGAAATTTTTTCAAGCGTTCGAATAAATTTGATTGACGGAAATTTTGCACTTAACGATTCAACACTGAGTGCTTGCGGATTATTGAGAATTGCAAATACGGATTTAAAATTAAACGATAAAATATTTTCAAAAACCGTGTCACTAATTATTGAGCCGCTTCTTTGTAAAATAAAAACCGAAAAAAAATTTTCCGTTTTTTCACCGATAGGATTGATGCCGCCTACGATATTGTAGGTGCCAACGTTTTCATTAAAAGTTATAGGTATAGTATTCATCGCAATGTTCACACAAGCCTTTATAGTTTTTTTCAGTATGGTCACAATATATTTTGAAAATTTTTTCACGAATTGTTTTCAGATTATCTAAAAAGATATTTCCTGTAATATTTTTTTCGTACGCATCTTCGCGGCACATAAGCACATCACCGTTTTGTAAAATATACATATCGCGTTTTAAGTGCCAGCATACATTCCGCTTAATCGGTGAAATATCCGCAACACGTCGATCGGGAATTTGTCCGGCAAGATTATCGTACTTTTGAATGAGCACGTTATTAATTTTTTCTTTCCAGAAACGATAGAATGTTTCCAGCTCGTCTTCGTTTTCGTTCATTCGGACAAATTGCGGAAACACCTGTCCGGCAAATAATTTATCCAATGCCGATACATTTTCCGATGCTGTTTTAAAAAGCTTCTCTGCCGTTTTTTCATCGGTGCCGGTAAGTTCGGCGTATTTTTTTCCCGAAGCGGCGTCAAGCATCACGATCCAAAAAATTCTTGAGGCGGCGTTGTACCGCTCAACAATGTTGTGTATTGTGGCCATCGATTCGGTATCAAGTTCCGTGCCGGAAGTTTCCAACAAGAGTGAAAGATTTTTTTGCTGCAGTACGTACTCAATCATGGAAAAAATTTCTTTGTTGCAAAAAGGTTCGCCGAAAATTGAAAATGAAACAACGGCATCGTCCGAATATGCAACAATTTTATCAATGATTGTTTTAAATTTTTCAAAGTTCAAAAACGGAGATGATCCGATATCATTTATTTTCGGCTGATAAATTTTATCGACGGAACGTATCGCTGAAATTTCAATTGCGTAATATGCCGGAAGCGTAAAAAGATATGCTTGATTTTTATTTACCAATGCGGCATAGTTTTTTGCATCAATCGTTTTAAAATGGTTACAAAGTAAAAAGTTTCGTTTGCTGTTTGCGTTAAACTCCAAGCGTAAATCGGAAATGTCATCGGGCGCAATGAGTGTTTCAATATCATAGGAATTTATATTTTGCTTTACGCTGTCAAAAATAAAGGTGCGATTATTTTTTACATTTGCGATGTCTGAAATACCGGCAAGAATTTTTACCAACCCCGTGTCCAAAATTTCAGGGGCTAAACCTTTTGGGTAACCGTCTGCAAACGTGTATTCAGCTTTGTATTTTTTGTGTGTTTTAAAAAGTTCGGCAGCAAGAAACGTATCCAAAAACGGAGCATCCGCATCCGCAAAAAATACGGTGCGGTACTCTTTTGCAAGTTCAAACATGGCGTTAAAAACGCTTTTTGAATCAAAGGTATGTATCGGTAAAACTTTTACCGCATCGGGAAAAGTAAATCGATTATTTGCGTCCGTTATGATCGCAACTTCTGCCGTTTCCGGAAATTGTAAGCTGCGTTTAATTGCTTCATCGATGCTACTATTTTGTTCGGTAATGGATTTAAAAGCCCACTCATTTATCGATAATGCATTTAAGATTGTAATTGCTTCCATAATTCTTCTGCTATTAATTTCGGCAAATGAGCATTTTTTTTTAGCGTTTTTTGCATGAGCACAACAGTGAAAAAACGCGGCGGTTGTAGTGATCCATTGATGATATTCTACAGCCGCCAAATAAACGTTGTTAAAGACTTAAGGAAACACTGATTAAAGGTTTGACGCCGTTTAACAGCGTTTCTTTAAACACCATGCAACAACGTTTTTCCGACACTGCATTATTGAAGCTAGTTTCGAGTTCGCAATGCTTCCTTCACTTCGCAAATGTATCCTGTTCGCAAGCAGGTTTCAAACAGGTCTTCGTTCAAAAAACTTTCGCTTGTTTTTTTATACCCGTCAATTTCACGGCTGATTTTGATTTTATACCCATCATTTGTTTTGTCCAAAATTGAAAAATAAGAAATTTCATTCGGAACGCTTTTAATTGAATACATTTTCATTTTATTCGTCTCCTTGAACTATATTCATCATCGGAGGAAAAATAACTTGCTTTAGCACTTTTAGGAAACAACGATTTTTAGAGATTTTTCTCATTTCGTAAAACGGATGAATGCCGTGAATGTTCATCGCAGAAAATTGGGTTCAGGGGAATAAGGCAAGGAAAAATGGTAAAAAATTTCTCTTGAATAATATCAATTTTTTGAATATAATAAAGCAATTTATTTTTGAGAGTTTGATGTGAGTTATATTGATGAATTGACGCGTGCCGTTGCGGATGCACGTGAAAATTTAGAGAAAACTGTGCTTCCCAAATTGCGCGAAGAGTATTCGTTGCAGTCAACCGCGATGAACGGATTTTTGGATTTATTAATTACCAAACGTCTCATCCATTACGATCCGTACAATTATGACAGTAAAATGACCGAAATCGAGCTGCCGGAAATCTCTGCGTTCCCCGATACGGAAAAAGCGAGTGTGATTGGAAGGCGTATTTCTCATTACACGCGGATGTTGGAATTTGTTACCAATTACTATCAATTCACCTGTAATTATTTAACACCAAAGCGGATTTCAAACTTGGAAAAACTTTCGCAAGTTTTTCTTTGGGATGATTTTAAACCGACCAGCAGGAGTCCGAATACAGCGGCTCTCGCCGGCGTTATTGAATCTGCTTCTGCGTCGCTGGAGCCACTCACCGCAAGCATTCTCCGAACTTCCCTTGAGCAAATGAGTAAGAGTACGATAACGCTCCGCTCGCTTTTAGCAAAAGCTGCACTATGTCAGCGTGAAGCGTACAAACTTTTTATTCGCACAACGGTTCTACCGGAAGTTCCGCAAAATGTTCTGACTTCCGGAGGCAACATCGATGCAATGTTTACTGCCGTAAAAAAAACATTTGCCGCTCGGTTTGCTAAACATCCGTTTTTTCAAAACTTGATTCATGAGGTTCTGACGGAAGATTACTCCGGTTCTGCGGAAAACGCCCATGCGGGGATCTTGCGGAGTTTGCAGCAAATCACGGAATTGCAGCAAAAAAAAGAAACGCCGGATATTGATTATCGGCAAATGCTGATTACGGGCTTGAAAACGCTTGCCAATTCCGCATCGCACTTTGAACTCGCGTTGGAAAAAATAACATTTAATGAAGATTTAATTAACACCAGCGGTCAAGCTTTTTTTTCAAAAGTGGCAGCGGTGTTTCGGAAGGCTTTTAATTTAAAAACGCCGGAAAAGGAAATTACGATTGTCATTGAAGATCCGGTTACCCAAATCCGAAAAAAAGAAATCATCAACTTGGGAAATTTTAAAACGGCGTTGGAACGTAAAATCCGAATTTTTAAAAACATCAATTCAAATTCACCGCAAGTAAATGCAAAACTGCGGCAGATTCCCGAAAATATATTGTTCGATAATTTTGTTCAGTACGTCAATGAATGTAATTCGTTTTTAACGCAAATGTCCGGTTTGGATCAGTATTACAAGACGGTTAAACCGAACATACGGAGTAAAATTAAAGGCATTAAAATTGAAATCACCACGATAAAAAATTCAATTATCAATGCAAACCAATACAAGGCGGAATACGCCGGACACCTCGAATACGAACAGCAAAAGAAAAAGTTGGGAATCAGTACGCTATAATGAAACGCTGATTGATTCTCGATTGAATTAATCAGCGTCGCCCTAACTGATTCCGTTCATTTTGATGATATTGACAAAGATGTGTAATTTTTATATACTCTTTCTACTCTAAAAACTTGTGTTTTGAAAACGGGTTAAACGCTCGCAAAGTTATTTTTAATAAACACTTGATATATTTTTACGTGGTGGTATTTTTATGAAACTGAAAAGTATCGGTTATGTTTTAGCAATCGTTGTTCTCAGTATTGCAGCGATTTCCTTTATTTGGATTCCGTCAATGGGCGGTTTCGGCGGTGTTAAAGTGTTGGCGTCGTGGGATGGAAATTCCATAACGAATGAGCCTGCGTCGCCTTTTTATACAAAGCTCCAGTATGTTCAGCGTATGTTTGAAACGTTCGGCGGCGGTGCTCCCGATACACCGGAAGGGCAGCAATATTTTAATTATCAAATGACGAACACGGCGATGACCGCGGCTCTTGTTGATTTGGCGATGCAAACCGAGGTTGAAAAATGCGGCTATGTTCCGACTGACAAGCTGGTGAATATGAACCTTATTAAACAGTTTTCCGATCCTCAAACGGGGCTCTATTCAGCGGAAGCGTATCAAAAAACACCGGAAGCGGAAAAGCTGAAACTCCGTACGCAAACCGTTGCAGAACTGAAACGAAGCCGCTACATTCAGGATGTGTTCGGATACGGTGATGCATTTGGGGTAAAAATAAGCTCAAAAGAAGCAAACTTTGTTGCGGGAATGAGCAGTGAAAAACGCTCGATTCAATATGTTAACTTTCGTCCGACGAGTTTCCCGAGTGAAAAAGTGAAAGCCTATGCCGAAGAGCATGCCGATTTGTTCGTAAAGCACGATCTTTCTATTGTCTCTTTTCAAGATGAAAAAGCGGCAACGACTGTTTCAAAAGAAATCTTGAAAGGTTCGGTAACCTTTGAAGAAGCAATGAAAAATCAAAGCACTGCGATTACCAATTCCTACGTTGATGCAAACGGAGCCTTAATTAACTCATACCGAAAAGATTTGAACGCTCTTTTTCCGAACGCGGAAGATTTAGCAAAAGTGGTAAACTTAAAAGCGGGCGAAGTCAGCTCGCCGGTTAAAATGAATGCGCTGTATGTTGTTCTCAAGTGCAATGCCGATCCGGTTCAGCCCGATTTTACGGACACCGCATTATTGGAACAAGTTTCGTACTATATGCGCCAATATGAAAAAGGCATTATCGAAGACTACTTGGTCGCTCATGCAAACGATTTTATTAAAGCGGCTCAGGAAAAAGGTTTCAATGATGCAGCGCTTGAATTTTTAGTTAAGCCGACAAAAACGGAGCAGTTTCCTCTCAATTACGGGAACTCAAAATTTTTATCGATGTTGCCGACTGGCGATTCGCTCATCACGAGCATCACTCGGAACGAAGAATTTTTGAAAACAATATTTAGCTTGAAAGAAGGTGAATTTTCAAAGCCGTTTTTAATCAATGAAAGCGCCGTTGTTGCAGTGGTTGATAAAATTACGCCGGCTGAAGAAGCTTCCAAATCGACGGTTTCGCTGTATAAAAGCGAGAACCGAAACTGGACTGAATATTACGCGCTTGCACTTATAACGGGACAATTCCCGTTGCCGATTGCGCAGTCAACGGTTATTGACTATATTGTCAGCAACCCGAAAGCAAAAAACAATTTATACAAGTTTGAAAATTAAGTGTCAAAGCAATATCCTATTGAAGAGCCGTTTTTGATTTCAAACGAAAACGGCTCTTCCGTTTTATATCGAGGCAAAGCGCTGTATTCGCGGTATGCTCCTACACGGAGTATTTTGCACGTTATTACACATACGGCATTTCAGTCGCGTACCCTCGTGCTCCTCGCATCGCCGGTGTTGGATTACGGTATCCGGGAGATTTTACAAAAGCTGGATGCGCGCTCTTTTTTGCTGGCGGTTCAACCGGATAAAGTGCTGTATAATTTTTCTCTGCAGTATGCACGGGAGCCGTATTTTACTTTTTTCCGAAACGAGTGTGTCAATTTTCGTTTTGTAACTGCCGGTGCTCACGATGAATTTTTCTCTGAAGTGCTGCGCCTTGATATGCAATATGATTTTTCCCGTTGTATTATGATTCACTCCTCGATTCTTCCCGTAAGCGATGCTGCGCAAAAAACTTTTTTTGATATGGTACAACACCGCATGGATGAGTACTTCAAAGCGAAAGCGATTAACCGTTTGACATTGATAAAAATGGGACACGGCATCGCGGCAAATTTTTTTAAAAACTTAAAAGAAACGGTTGAATCAAATAGTCCGATATTCACAGTTGCGGGCATAACCGTTAAAAAACCGATTTTGATTATCGGTGCGGGTAATTCGTTCGATGCAGCCGCCGAAAAAATTGCACGCTTTCGCGAACGCTTTTTTATTATCGCGGTTGATGCTGCGGCAAAAGCGCTTGCCGAAACAATACAGCCGGATGCGGTGGTGATGCTTGAGTCTCAGCCTTTTATTACGGCGGCTTTTATCGGTTTCAGCAGTACGGCGTACTCAAAGCCGCCGATTCTGTTTGCCGACTTTACTTCACAGCCATCCGTTCTCAAATTCGCGCGGCAACTGGGGGCGCCGGTTGTTTTTTACTTTACGGAATATGCTTCCGCCTTGTTTTTGGCGCGGTTTAAAAATGCCGTATACACGTCTGGCAGTTTTGAAAGTGTCGGCTCGGTCGGTTTGAGTGCCGTACAAATTGCGTTATCTTTGCGAAGCGGCATAGAGGTGCCGATATTTGTAAACGGCTTGGATTTTGGATATGAAAAAAATTTTACGCATTCAAAGTACAGTTTTCAAGTTGCCCGCCGTTTTGATACTGCAACAAAACTAGCCCCGCTTTATGATGGGGTAATTTTTTTTGATGACAGTGTACAAAAGTTGGGCAACGGAGAAACCGATTTTTTTTCAACGCCGGTACTTCAATCATACAGCCGAATTTTTACCAAAATGCAGCAAACGGAACAAAATGTGTATTCACTGGAAACATTTGCACGTCCAAGTGATAAAACCTTTTCACTTGAACAAGCCGTTCAGATGACGAATGATTTCCGCGATGTGGAAATGAGCGGAGTTTGGCAAATGCCGAAGGACAAAACTGTTCGGGAAAATATACGCCGCTACCTTGATGAAACGGTAGCCGACTTGGAAACGCTGCGGGAATGTTTATCGGGGCGAATCAAATTACCGGATGCTGAATTACAAAAACTCCTTTTAAAAAATGATTTTTTGTATGTACATTTTCCCGATTATTCGAAAAATATGGGAGATATTATTCTTGAACAAAATTTTTTAAATCGGATTAGCATTGAGGTCGCCTATTTTTTAAAATTCTTACGGTGAATAAAACCGATGGAGCGACTTGCATAAAACGGTAAAATCGTATATAATGCTCACCCATAGACTGAGGTAGGTATGCCAAAAATTGAAGTAAATGAAAAGTTGTTTTTTGATTTAGTTGAAACGCAGTACGATTATGCCACACTTGAAAAAGAGCTATCGTATGCGAAAGCTGAGCTCGATGAAATTCCGACCGAAGCGGAAAAAGAAAAACGCACGATCAAAATTGAATTGAACGATACGAATCGACCTGATTTATGGTCGACAGCGGGACTCGCTCGTCTTTTGCGTATTCACCGTACCAGTCGAATGACTTCTACTACCTATGATGAGTTTATCTCGACGAAGTTTAAATCGCGTGAATCCGAAAACCGTGTAGTGAAAGTTAATGCCACTTTGAAGGGTATTCGCCCTTTTATGACGGCATTTGTAATTTCAGGAAAACCAATCAGTAATGAAATGCTCATTGATATTATTCAAACGCAGGAAAAACTCTGCTCAAATTTTGGACGCAAGCGAAAATCGTTTTCGATGGGCGTGTACCGTATTCAAAGCGTACAATGGCCGCTGCACTATACAACGGCGGAGCCTGAATTAAAATTTATTCCGCTTGGGACATCTTCACCGATGAGTTTAAGTGAAATTTTACAGCAACATCCGAAAGGCGTTGAGTATGCGGATATTTTAAAATCGTTTGACCGTTACCCGATACTGAAAGATGACAACGACAAAATATTATCATTTCCGCCGATTATCAACAGTGCGGATATCGGTGCCGTACAAGTCGGCGACTCGGATCTACTCGTTGAATTTACCGGCGTCAACATGGATGCGCTGCTGCTCGCAACGAATATTGTTGCATGTGACTTTTATGATGCCGGCTATAAAATTTTACCGGTAACGATTGTTCATGAATATGACACCGGGTATGGTACGACCATTACTTCGCCGTATTATTTTCAAACGCCTGCACGGACAACATTGGAAGCGGTGAATAAATTGCTAGGAACCGAATTGACTTTGAGCGAAGTGCAAGATGCGCTCAAAAAAATGGATTGCAAAATTGATATCGCCGATAATACTATTACCGTGTATCCTAGCGCATACCGAAATGATTTTTTGCACGAAGTGGATATTATTGAAGATGTAATGATGGGCATCGGGGTTGAAAATTTTGAGCCGGAGTCTCCGCAGGATTTCACCGTCGGCAGGTTGTTGCCGATTACTCAAATCGGACGAAATTTGAAATCAATTATGGTTGGACTGGGTTTTCAGGAAATGATTATGAACTATCTCGGTTCTCGGAAAGACTTTATTGAAAACATGCTTTTTGATGAAAGTAAAATTATTGAAATTGCAAACCCGATGAGCGAAAACTACAACATTCTCCGTTCGTCGGTGTTGCCGAGTTTGTTTATCGCTGAAAGTTCATCCGCAACAGCCGTGTATCCGCATAAAATTTTTGAGTTCGGTAAAATTGCGTACCTCCAGCCCAAACAAAATACCGGTACGGAAACGACGGATTCGATCGGCTTTTTGTTTGTTTCGCAAGATGCAAATTATAACGAAGCGGCAAGTATTGTGTCAACGCTTTTTTACTTTTTGGATATTCCGTATCAAGTGCGCGAAAGTCATGAAACGCTCTATATCGGCGGGCGCCAAGCGGTTATTACCGTTGACGGTACAGACGTCGGTTATTTCGGAGAAGTCGCTCCGCAGATTCTTGCAAATTGGGGAATCCAAAATCCGGCAGTCGCTTGCGAAATTGACATCCGAAAATGTTATAAATTGTAGGTTGCAGCGTAAACTAAAGAAACGATTTCATAAAAAAAAGGTCTGCATCATCCGCAGACCTTTTTCATTTTTAAGAATATTGAAGAGTGTAAAATGCGGTTATTTTTCCATAATATAGGCTTCCACCAGTTTTTGCGTATTTTCGACCGCGTCCAAATGTGTTCGCTCGTAGTGGTGCGTTGCGTGTACACCGGGACCCATACAGGCGAATCGGATATCGCGACCGGTTTTGATAAATGCTGTCGCATCAGATCCGTAATGATTCATCACATCGGTTTCGTACGCGATACCGTTTTTAATGGCGAGATCCTCCAGTTTTTTACGCAAAGGATAATCGTACGGTGTTGCGCCGTCTTTCGCCATAATCGTAACTGCGTGTTCGCATGAAGCCTGCCCGCCGCCGACCGTCCCGATATCAACCGCCAAAAGTTCAAACGCATCTTCGGGGATACCGCTCAAACCGTGCCCGACTTCTTCGTAATTGCTGATAAAAAAGTACGTGGTATACGCCGGCTTTTTTTTGCTTTCAACCAAATCTTTAAGCGTTCCCATCAAAATTGCAACACTGATTTTATCATCCAAAAAGCGCGACTTTAAAAAGCCGGTTTCCGTTTCAACGGTGCGCGGATCAAAAACCACAAAGTCTCCGACGTTGATTCCTGCTTTTTTCGTTTCTTCTTTCGATGAAGTTACAATATCCAGCCGCATTTCAAATTCATCGAGTGAACGTTCGTTTTTTCCGACATCATCAAAAATATGAACGGAAGCTTTGGTCGGTAAACCGGTACCGCTTATTAGTTTGCCTTCTCGGGTAATCACAAAAAGGTTTTCGCCTTCAATGTTGGTCATCGGAAAACCGCCGATGTTCATCAGTTTGAGCCAGCCGTTACTCTTAATTTCACGAACCATCGCTCCGAGCGTGTCCGTATGCGAACTGACAACCCGTGATTTCGTTGTATCAAGCCCCTCAATTTTTGCACAAATCGCACCTTTTATCGTCCGCTTGCACGGTACGCCGAGTTTTTTAAATTCGGCTTCTAAAAGATCCATGGCTTTTTCGGTATAGCCGGTTGGGCTGTGAACCGCAAGCAATTTTTTTGCAAAATCAACGGTATAATGTAAATCCATAAAAACTCCTCTTGTATTTTGTGAATATAATTTTTTACGCTTTTAAAAATTCTATTACTCGTTTGGCAATTTGTTCACGTTCACTATCGTCAATGAGCATATGTGAACTTTCCTCAACGGAAAAAAAGTCGTGCGGCGCTTTCATTTTTTCATGGACCAAGTCGTGCACTTTAAAAGGGACTACCGCATCTTTTTTGGAGAGCACAATCAACGTCTCCGCTTTGATATACTCCAAATGTTTTGTTGCCAGTTTCATCAACTTGAGTAAATCGACCAATTTTGGAACGTACACACCGTTTAGATAATCAGCTTGCGCTTTTTTAAATTCAGACTCATGGCACAGAGAAATCGGCTGCATTGGTACCGTCTTGACAAAGAACTGAGCGAGCGGGGCAAGCGAAATCCGCTTATCGACGGTCATAAATGCCGGCGCAAATAAAATAAGCTTTTCAGGGTTAAAGTGCGCTGCAATGAGCCCTGCAAGTAAGCCTCCCATCGAATGCCCCGCGACGAATACCCGTTCATGCTTTGACGCGATATCGATGTACGTATCACACACGCAGCGGAGCCAATCCTTCCAGGTGCTTGCCAAAAAGTCTTTTGCGTTCGTGCCGTGTCCCGGCAACCGTGGAACATACACCGTGTAACCGGCATCATTGAGTTGTCTTCCCAACCAGGTAAACGCATACGGGGAACCCATAAATCCGTGAATCAAAAGAATTGCCGGCGCCGTAGTCAAGCCCTTAAATACCAACGAATGCCCAAAGCGGGATGTGGTGCAAGGATAATTATCTAAAAACATACGCAGCAACATAGTACAAAAAAAAATTAAAAAAGTAAAGAGGTCGCATTGCCTCAAGAATTACCGCTATTTTGTTTTATTCGAACGAATCTTTTTCGGCAGTTTGGGAAACATCAACGGGGTAGTTTCCGGTAAAACAGGCGGTGCAGTATTCGCCGGAAGCGCCCGCTTCATATAAGCCGGCTTTGAGTTCGTCAACGGTTAAAAAGTCGAGACTGTCGGCTCCGATGTACGTGCAGATTTCTTCAATACTCCGGTTATGCGCGATTAACTTTTGTAAACCGCCCATGTCGACACCCATGTAGCAGGGGAAGCGGAGGGGCGGACAGGCAATGCGGACATGAATTTTTTTTGCACTGGCTGAACGGAGCATTTCGATTAAATGGCGGATTGTAGTTCCCCGTACGATACTGTCATCCACGACAACAATATCTTTACCGCGAATCACTTGCGGTAACACATTGAATTTCATTGCGACGCCCTGCTCGCGCAATTTTTGTGTTGGCTGAATAAACGTGCGGGCTATATAGCGGTTTTTGGATAAGCCTTCGTTGTAAGGAATCCCGGAACCTTGAGCAAAACCGATCGCACTGGAGCGGGCAGAGTCGGGAACGGCAATCACCACATCGGCTTTAACGCCGTGGTTTTGCGCTAAAATCTTTCCGAATTGAACACGGGCAACGTGAACCGATGCGTTATTCCAGACCGTGTCGGTACGCGCAAAATATACAAACTCAAAAATGCAGGAGGCGGTATGTTCCGCTTGAGGAATCGTACCTGATCGGTTTATACCCGTTTCATCTATTTTATAAATTTCACCGGGACCGACTTCAAAAAAATCGGTGCAACCGATTGTTTCCATTGCACAGGATTCACTTGCCGCGACGAGCATTTCATTTTTGATTGTGCCGGCACAAAGCGGGCGAAATCCCCACGGATCACGCGCAATGTAAATCGCATCCAAAGTCAACACAATAATTGAAAACGCCCCTTGCCACTCTTTCATGCAGGATGCAATCCGGTCCGTCCACGTGCTCCCTTTTGCGGCGGCGAGCATCATGACCATAACTTCCGTGTCGCTCGTCGATGAAAGTCCTACTCCGCTTTGCAAAAGTTTTTTCCGCAAGCTCGGGGCATTAACTAAGTTGCCGTTGTGAGCGAGAGCAATCGGACCGTACTGCGTTTCAATGCAAAAAGGCTGTATGTTTTGTTTTGTTGAAGCTCCCGTTGTTGAATAACGGGTATGCCCGACACCGGCATGACCTTGTAAGCGGGTTATATCCGTTTCGGTAAATGCTGCCGAAACGAGTCCGGGATTTTTTTGTGCGTGAATATTTTTACCGTTGGAAACGGCAATACCAGCCGCTTCTTGACCGCGGTGCTGGAGTGCAAAAAGAGCATAAAAGAGAGTACGTGACGTTTCGCTTAAATCTTCGTCAGGATTATTATATGAATGTAAATTCCACACTGCGGCAACACCGCATTCTTCGTGTAAATCAGAATCGAACATAACAATACCTCAAATAAAAGTGAATTATACAACATTATAAAAAAAACTACTAGAGGGCGATTAATGTAAATCTTTTATGATAAAAAATCTTTTAAAAACTGACATAATTAAGTAAAAATTATTGACAAGTAAAAAATATTGTGTCGGAATAAACTCTAGAATAGGGGCCTTTATGAAAAGAAAAGTTTTAAGGAGGTACTGATTAATTCAATCGAGAATTGAGGGCATCTTTCAAAAACTCTGGTTAGATTTTTCGAGACTTCTTTTTAATACCTACATTTAAAATATATTGTTTCAAAAATGTTCAGAATCTACGATATTATACTGATATAGGAAGGCTGTTATACGCGTCAAGCCTTTAATCAGCGCTTCCATAAGACCGCGAAAGTCATGATTCCGTTCTCTTAGAAACAGTAGAATCGAGAGGAAAATTCTGTTCATTTCTCAAAATAATTTCAAAAAATACTTAAAAAGTGCTTGACATAAATCTGAAATACTTATATATTCAGTTGCTAAAAAGTATCTTTTTAAGCTTTAGTTTAGCTTTTTTAGGAGGCTTCATAATGACATTAGACCGCAGCCAGTACGTCAGCGACGAGGACTGGGAAAAATTTCTGAAGTTTTCAGAAGGACTGGAAACACCGTTTGTTGTTGTGAATTTGGATGTAGTAAAAAGGAACTACTTGGCTTTGAAAAAAAACTTTCCGTTTGCTGACGTTTATTATGCTGTCAAAGCGAATCCGCAGGATAAAATTATTTCGATGCTTGCGGAGTTGGGAGCCCATTTTGACATTGCATCGCGTTACGAGTTGAATCAGGTTTTACGTTTAGGCGTTGCTCCTGAGCGTCTCAGCTACGGTAATACCATAAAAAAAGAACGTGACGTTGAATATTTTTATGAAAAGGGAGTGCGGCTTTTTGCAACGGATAGCAAGGAAGATTTAAAAACCATTGCAGAAAAAGCACCCGGTTCAAAAGTGTATGTCCGAATTTTGGTTGAAAACACTTCCAGCGCCGATTGGCCGCTTTCACGAAAATTCGGTTGCCATCCTGATATGGCGTATGATCTTTTGATTCAAGCCCGCGACAGCGGATTGGTTCCTTACGGGATTTCTTTCCATGTCGGTAGCCAGCAGCGCGATATCGGACAGTGGAATGAAGCGTTGGTTAAAACACGCTACCTCATGGACTCACTTGAAGAAGAAGAAGATATTAAACTGCAAATGATTAATATGGGCGGCGGTTTTCCTGCACACTATATTACCCCGGCGAATGAGCTGGAAGATTATGCAACTGAAATCACCCGCTATTTGGAGGAAGACTTCGGTGAAGATCGGCCGCGCATTATTTTAGAACCCGGACGATCCCTCGTTGGCGATTCCGGCATTTTGGGAGCTGAGGTCGTTATGGTGTCCAAAAAAACCAACACGGCTCTTTTTAAGTGGGTTTATTTGGATGCAGGCGTTATGAACGGCCTTTTTGAAACAATCAACGAATCAATTAAATACCCGATAGTAACTTCAAAAGATATGCCGGGAGCCAAAACCGGTCAGGTTGTTTTAGCGGGACCGACATGCGACAGTATGGATATCATGTACGAAGATTATAAATATCTTTTGCCGAAAAGTTTAAAAGTCGGTGATAGAGTGTACTTTTTGTCAACCGGTGCATATACGTCAAGCTATGCTTCCATTGAATTTAACGGTTTTCCGCCGATTAAAACGTATATTCTTGAGTAAACAAGTACTATCCGGTTTTTAACCTCTCATCCGTATGGAAAACGCTTACTAACATAACGGTAGCCTCTAAAAACTAAAGTTTTTGGAGGCTACTTTTTAGAGCTTTTTAGATAAAAGCCGGAGTTGTAAGACAATCACAGAACATTGATGATGAGAACAGAATAGATGTCCAAGTATAATTACTATAAACCTGTTTCCATCGGTACGTTGAAACTTCCGGGAAATTTATTTTTAGCACCGGTCGCCGGCTACTCCAATGCACCGTTCCGTTCAATTTGTGCAAAAATGGGCGCGGATTTTGCTTACACGGAACTGGTTTCATCCGAAGCGTTAGTACGTGCAAGCGGAAAAACGCATGAGCTTTTGCGGAAAGGTCACAATGAAAAAAAATACGCAATCCAACTTTTCGGCGGCAACCCCGAAAATATGGCACAGGCAGCGAAAATGGTATCAGAAACATACTGTTGCGATTGTATTGATATCAATGCGGGTTGCCCCATGCCTAAAATAACCGGAAGTTGCGGTGGCTCCTTTTTAATGAAAGAGGTGCCGCGTTTATATGCGGTTGTTGCAGCCGTGGTACGTGCGACAGAACCTTTCGGCATCCCTGTGAGTGTAAAAATCCGCTCGGGCTGGGATGACCAAAACCGAAACTGGCGTGAATGCGCCGTAGCCTGCGTTGATGCCGGCGCAAAAGCAATCACGCTCCATCCCCGAACGCGGGCGCAGCGGTACAGCGGAAAAGCCGATTGGATGTTGATTGGCGAATTGGTTGCGCGCTTCAGGTCGCAGGTGAGTGTTTTCGGCTCCGGAGATTTATTTACACCCGAAGATGCCGCCGACATGCTGGAGCAAACCGCCTGCGATGCCGTGATGTTTGCACGCGGTGCGATGGGAAATCCGTTTATTTTTCAGCAAACGAAAGACTTGCTGCTCACCGGTTCGTATCAAAAAGAGATTCCGCTTCAAACGAGATTGCAAGCCGCTTTCGATGAATTAAGCGAAACAGCTGAAGCGATCGGCGAAAAAATTGCTTGTCTCCAAATGCGTAAAAAATTTTCTTCCGCAACGAAAGGCATGAAACACGGCGGAGCCGTTCGTGAGCAGCTTGTCCGCTGCTCAACCCTTGCCGAATACCAAGCCGTGTTACAGGATTATCTACCGAAACAGGAGTGAATACTTTTACTTTACCGCACCGAAGCGATTAAACGGGAAAAAGATAAAACCAGCTTTCCCCAAAATATTGACTTCGGGAAGTGCCATTGGAAACACACTTGAAAGATAAAACACCGGCTGCGCATCATAAGAATCAACCGGCATGTTTTTTGAATCGGTCGCATGGCGCATATCAAGTGAATTAAAGCGGTTATCGCCCATTAAAAAATACTCGTCCGTGCCGAGATAACCGTCTTTCGGAAATTCGTTCATATTCCTGCCGTTGGATAAATTCAAATACAGCATAAACCGTTCCGCATCCGCCAAGAGCTGATTCCGCACCGCATCGGTTTGAAACTGCTCATCGGTTGAATGCGCTGCGAAAAGTTCCAAGTTTCGCAAAATCAATTGTGCAAAAACCTTTTTGATAAGGACATTGAGCTGTGCATTTCGCACTTCGTACAATGAAGCCGTATTCGCTTTGTCGCTCACCCAAAACTCCGCCCAACTGAGCGAAAAGTTTTTCAACCACGCAAATCCGCCGTTGGTGGTAAAAATCCGCCGTGAAATTGCATCATTATTCAAAAAAAGCTGAGGTAAAGCATAATCCGCTTCCGCTAAAAACGATGCATCGGTTTCCAGCGTATCGGAAGCATATTTTTGCAAAGCCGTACTGTGCAAAATTTTTTCCAGCTCATCATATTCTTTTCGGAAATCAACCTGCTTTCGTTCCGCTTCAACGGCAAGCATCGTGTTATACACGTCATTGGGAAAAACAAGGTGTTTTACTTGCTTCAACTGTTCCGTTGAAAGTTCATTTAAATTCCAGCAAGCATATTGTGCATCTTCACTGATGATACGGTAATCGGCATTGCTACTGTTTTTCACGTACAGGATGCCGTCAACCAGCATCAGCTTTTCGCCCGGCAAACCGACAATGCGTTTTACCAGAGGATCGAACTTTGGCATGCCCGTTCGCGGATCAATATTCGTGTTGACTTGCATTAACGTGAGCATTGAAATTGCTTGCGAAGTCAAGGTCTGCAGTTCGTTCGCCTTTGTTTGCGGGTAGCGCGGACTTTTTAAAATGACAACATCGCCCCGTTTATATGAGCCGACTTTCGGTAAGCGAACCGAAGTCATCGGAAAGCGGGTGCCGCTTCCGAGTTTTAACCCGAACACTCGATCCTTGATCATAAAGGTCGGCACCATCGACTCGCTCGGAATTTCATAGAGTTGAAATACAAAAAGATTCAGCAACAAAACATGCGCCATCGCCCAAATAAAAGCATCCAGAAAGTCAAGAATTTCGCCCCAAAATGTTCGTTTTTTTTTCGTCAGCACAAGCCCCGGAAAATATTTTTCCGCCCGTTTGTCGGAGACAAAATGCATCGTTACTACAATCAAAATAACCAGTACAAACCACAAAATACACAAAACTGCGTCCATCGCATAAAGCGAATCGTTAGAATGAATCCGCGAAATAATAAACGCAATCATCATCACCACAATCGCATAACTCAAAAAGAGTCGGGCAAACCGAAAGCCTTTTTGTGTTTTGTTCCGCGTCAACTCAAGTGAAAAAAACGCCAATCCGAATGTAAACGCGAATCCTATAATGCCGGCAATTACTGATGTTACATTAATATTATTCACCATCAGCAAAAGCGAAAAAGCCGCCGTTAAAAAACTGTTTGAAAATAAAAGTATTGCCATATCCGGCGAAGTATACTGTTTTTATCATAAAAAAACAAGCCGAGCTTTTTTACGATAAAGCAACAATCGGATCGAGTTTCGCCGCTTTGATTGCGGGACGCAAACCGAAAAAAACACCGACCGCCACTGACACGCCGAACGCGATAACAATTCCCTGTATATTTAAAATAAAATCCATCTTTGAAGATGCGATCGGCATATTGATAATCGCTTTGAGCGGAATAAGATTGATCGCAGTCGCGCTGATGAGCAATCCGAAACAAACACCGAGGATACTGCCGGAAAGCGTTAGCGTTACGGCTTCAACGAGAAACTGAACCGTTATGTCTGCGTTGGTTGCACCGAGCGCCTTTCGTATGCCGATTTCTTTTTTGCGTTCGGCAACCGTCGCAATCATAATATTCATAATATTAATACCACCGACAAAAAGTGAGATGAACGCCACACAACTTAGCACAATTTGTATTGTCGTCAACATTTGATTGAGTTGGAGCATCATCTGTTTTGAACTATATATATAAACGGAATCTTTTGCTCCTGAATATTTGTCGGAAAATTCTGCAACGATTGTTTTTAATTCCGTAAAATCATTTTCATCACGCATAATCAAAAAAGCATCATCGGCAGTCTTGATATGCTTCAGCGTTGTTATAAATGTGCGCGGCACATAGATTTTTATCTGATTGTCTGTTGCAGACGACGCAATAACACCGCTCACTTCAAAGTAAAAAATCAACGGGGTGTTGTTTTGCCCGCCCCGCCGGCTCCGCAAAGGGATCGTAACCGAAAATTTTTTCCCGACCGGTTGTCCTTCCGGAAAAAGTTTTTGCGCAAGCGATGCACTGATAATCGCTTTTTGTCGCCGCTCGGCAAAATCACTCAATGAAAAAAAATCTCCCTGCTCCAATGTTACCTGCGGTTCATACAAATACCCGTTTTCAACTCCGGTTAAGCTTTGCATGCGATATTGTTTGTTCAATTCGGCTGAACCTCGTAACACCGTAGCTTCAATCTGATTGACATAAAAAAAGTTTTGAATTTTTTTTGTCTGTGCTAATAGCGCTTTTCGATACGCTTCGTCAAGCACTATATCAATGCGTCTGGTTTTTGGATTCCACTGCGGCATGACGCGAAGCAAATTCGACGGCGTACGACTTTCGTCTTTCATAATTTTCACGAGCGTACCGTACATGGAACTTCCCAATGTAGTGATAATCACCACCGTCATAATACCGATAATAATCCCCAAAAGTGAAAGAATACTCCGCAGCTTGTGTGTTTTAAAGTTTTGCAACGTTGCAAAAAAATATTCAAGCATTACTCTTCCTCCAATGCAATAACCGGATCAAGTTTTGCCGCCTGTAACGCAGGGTACAAACCGAAAAACACACCGATAAAAATTGACACGAGCACGGCAATCACCATTCCGCCGACGTCGGGTATGAGTAGCAGTGCTCCACCGTCGCTGGATTCGCCGACATTGTTCATAATGTGGAGCAACACAACGGAAAGAGCAAACCCGAAAATACAACCGAGAATTGCTCCGACAAAAGTGAGCGTCGTTGCTTCCGTTAAAAACTGTGTTATAATATTTTTTTTCGAAGCACCGATTGCTTTGCGAATTCCTATTTCCTGTTTGCGCTCGGTAACCGTAACAATCATAATGTTCATAATCCCAATACCGCCGACTAAAAGCGAAAGCGATGCAATAATACTAAATATCAGCGTAACAATTTTCAACGATGCCAGCCATTCTTCAATGATTTCGTCCAAAGAAAATATTGATAACGAGTTAGGATGTCCTACCATACGGTCGGTTGCCGCAGTAATTTCTTTTTCAACGGATCGCGCCGCATCTTGATTTACGGAAACAAAATCAATTTGTGTATAGCTCGCCGGGATACCGGCACGTTCGGTCGCCATACGCGGAATAACGAGATAGTAACGCGGTTGACCGAAAACCATTTCAGTGTTTGCCAACACGCCGCATACTTCAAAGCATTTCGGTATCGCTGCACTTTGTGTGGTATCAATCACATAGAGCCAAATTTTTTTTCCGACAGGATTTCCTTCCGGAAAAAGCCACGCGGCAATCTGCTCACCGATAATAATTTTTTGTGTTCCCGAAACATAGTCGGAAGTCGTAAAGCCGCTGCCGTATGCAATCTGCAATCCTTCCGCTTGCATCCAACCGTAATCAACGGAATGCACTTCTCGCCAAGTCAGTGTTGTGTTATGACTGATAATATTCGTTTTGATAATATCCGCATAGTAAATGTTTTTTAGGTTGGGGACTTCACTCAAAAGTTGTTTTCGGTAATCATCATTTATTTTCAAAGTATTGTCATTTGAAAATCCGACAATGAGATTCGGATTCAACGTATTAAGGGTCCTTTTAATATCATATTCCAATGAATTTGCCAATGTGGTAACGGCAATAACACAGGCGATCCCAATCATAATGCCGGAAAGCGATAACACGGTTCGCCCCTTGTTATTTTTAAACGTATGAACTGCCGATTCAAAATCGTCTACAATCATGATGTACTTTGCTCCGTATCCTCGACAATCAATCCGTCTTTAATATGAATCAACCGCTTTGTCATATTTGCAATTTCCATGTTATGAGTAACAATAACCAAAGCCGTTCCCGTTTTATTAATATTTAAAAATAAATCCAAAACGGATAACCCCGTTTCACTGTCTAATGCGCCGGTCGGTTCGTCCGCTAAAATCACTTTCGGACGGGTAACTAAGGCACGCGCAATTGCGACCCGTTGTTTTTGTCCGCCTGAAAGTTCGTTCGGTTTATGTTTTAAACGATGCGAAAGCCCGACTTTTTCAAGTTCTTCCATCGCGATCTGTTTTCGCTCCGAAACACTTAAGCCTTGATAGCGGAGCGGCAACATCACATTTTCCAGCACCGTAAAACTCGGCAGCAAAAAATATTGCTGAAATACAAAACCGATTGTTTTATTCCGCAAATGGGCAAGCTCTTTATCACGCATCGTTGCTGTGTTTTTTCCGTCAATAAACACATCGCCGGAAGTCGGACGGTCTAAACAACCGATCATGTTCATGCACGTTGTTTTTCCCGATCCGGAAGGTCCGACAATCGAAACGCAACCGCCTTCTTCAATGTCAAAAGAAACGTTCCGCAAGGCATGTACTTCATTTTCACCGAGAAAAAATGTTTTGGTAACATTGCGTAATGAAATAATATTCATCGTACTAATAATTCTCCGGACTTCGCTGCCGGTCACTGTGATTGACCAACGTATCTCCTTCGTTTAAACCCGAGATGACTTTTACAAAATCATCCATATATGGTTCAACGGTGACGGCAACTTCTTCGGTTTTATCGCCGACGATTTTATCAACAACGGGGTTACCGTCAACGTACCGCAAAGCACCGGTAGATAAAACCAAAACATCCACCGTTTCGCCGACTATAATATTTCCGTCAAACGAATAACCGGGTAAAATTTCATCCGGCGGGTTGTCAACTTGAATGAGCGTGTCAACGACGGTGCGTCCGATGTCTGTAACACGCGCGATTGAAGGATAGGAAACAACGAAGCCTTCCACTTGTATGTTCATCTGCGAAGGAAAAGTGAGCAGCACTTTTTGATTCACTTTTAATTTTGCCGCATCCATTTCGGCTACTTCAACGGTCGCTTTTAAAAAACTGCGGTCAACAATCGCACCGAAATTATTTTTCGGCATTGCATATGCACCTTCCGAAACGGTGAGCGATGCAATCACGCCGTCGAATTTTGCTCTGACCGTTCGTTCATCAAGTCGTTTTTTCAGCATAGTATATCGTTCCTGCAAAAGTTTTAACTTCCGCGGTGAAGCATTAACTTCTTCCTGCCGCATCGCAAATTCCTGATTTGCCAAATTGTACCGCTGTTCGCTGTCATCCAATTTAAAAATAACATCGCCTTCACGGACGGTTTGTCCTTCTTTCACCGGAACCGCTTCAACCAAGCCTTCGCCGGGCGCTTCGAGTACTTGCGTGCGAGCAGCGGAAATATAACCCGAAATCGGGATTTGATTCGTGGAAACTTCCCGCTGAACCGTCAAAGGCGGCAGTTCATCTTTTTTATTTTTTTTCGGTTTAAAAATAAAAAATAAAACTGCGACGATTAGTATCGAGAAGATAATGTACCGTTTTTTAAATCGCTTTTTTCCCTCAGTAGTTGCCATATTATTTTTCTCCTTGTGCGTTTGATTCAATCATAAAAGACTGAAGCGTTTGAATATTAAAAAGAATGATATCCACTTTTGCTTGTGCAAACTTTATCAGTGCTTGCAGATATTCCAAATGTGCTTGCGCATTGTCAAGTTTTGTCGTAAAGCCGTCCGCGAAAAGTTTTTGTATGTCGGCTGCATTTTGCTTATAAATTTCACATTCATAGTTTGCTGCTTCGTTGACGAGCTGCAATGCTTCCGCATTTGATTTGGTCGATTGGAGCAAGTCTTCGCATTTTTCCGTTTCCGTTTTAAAATTAATCGTATCAATTTCCGTTTGCATTTTTGCGTTTTGATCCGAAAGTATTCTATAGTATATGTCAAGCGGATTGCAAGTCACGGAAAGATTCAGCGACGGATTTTTTTTCTTATCCAAATCGATGGTTACCCCCGAGTAAGGTGTTAGCCCCGGAAATTTAAAATTCAAACCGCTCGACATTGATTTCTTTTTTGAAGTCGTTTCAATGGGTGCGGTAATTTCATTTTTTGAAAATGAAAAGGCGGTATTCGCGGAAAGCGTAAACGGTGAGTTTTCTATCCGGCGTTGTTCAAGCATGTTTTCGTATGCTTGCTGCGCTTGCATAAACTGCTTTGATGTTTGCAACGTCAACGCAGCCGTATCAAAGGTCTTTTGTTCAGGAATTGATTCGGCAAGTTCGGTAAAAAATATTTCCGTTTCCGTTTGAAAATTTTCAGACGTTAAGTTTTTTTCGATACCGCAACTTGTAAAAAATTTTTTAGCATTTTTGAAAAAAATTTTTTCGTTGGTTTGTGCTTGACGTTCCGTTGCCAGCGATTTTAACTGCGCCGCTTTATAGCGCGTTGAGTTTTCCGGGTATCCTTCAATTTCAACTTTGCGAAATTCAATATCGGCGGAAACTTTTGCAAGCTGCTTACCGACATATTCGATATAGGCATCCATATTTTTTTTGCAGTCCGATAAAAATTCCGCTTCGATAATTTGTTTGCTGTAGTTTAATTTTTCAATCGCAGTATTTTTTGTCTCGAGTGCGGTTTTTCGCATGAGCTTTTGCGTTGCAATCGCCTGTGAATAGAGGTCAACACCAACAGAAAAATTTACCCCCGATGACGCCGCATCTTTTGCTTTTGCAAACGGAAAACTCAATCCGAAAGCAAGATTGCTGAATGACGGCAATGCAATTTGTGCATTGGGTTCCATAGTGAATTGCATTTCGTCATCGGTAAAATTAAAGGTCATATTTCCCGTTCCCGCTTTTACCGATAGATAGGAACTGAGCAGTTTTTGTTTGTAGACATTTTCAGCAATCCGTGCTTCATTTTGCACTTTGGTAAATTCAGGCGAGTTTTGTTCACGATAAATCAAACAGCGCCGATAGAGGGTTTGAGGCGGAACGATCGGTTCTTCTGAAAAAAGGGCGGTAAAGCATGTGAGTGCTATGAGGACTACCGCCACTTTTTTTATGAAAGAGACCGCTTCAAGATATTTTTCCATGGCTGACATTATATGTGATTGAACATATTTTATCAAGTTGCTTGAAATATCATCCAAAAATTTACCGCGATAAGAAAAATACGCTTGACAATTTTTTTCACTCGTGTTATAATTAATATGCGATTTCGGTTATTGGTTCGGCTTTCGTTGTGCATAACGCATAATTGGAGTTGATTAAAAGGGAATCAGGTGTAAAACCTGAGCAGTCCAGCTGATGTAAAGGAATAGCTTTAGTTTGTTATCCACTGGTATTATTTTAATAGAAACCGGGAAGGGAAACTATAAGCGTTGAAGCCTAAGCCATAATACCTGCCTCTAGCTTATGAGAAGACCGCTGCAATCCTTGCAGCAACTTCGACTTGCATCGCCACTGGGATTTGGCGGTACAAGCTGTGTAGCCTTTCAGACTCACAACAACTGAACGGCATTGTACACGATGTAACTTTTTATGTCTAGACTAAATCCTTAAAGTTTGCATTCTATGACCGAAGTCGCTTTTTATTTGAGTATGCCGATACGGCGCCGCGTAAAATATACAGAAATTCTCAAAAGACAGCAAAGAAGTTTGGTTTGAAATTGAACGTGAAAGTAAAACTTTTTCAACTATTCGTTATAAAACAAAATAACAACAGATAAAAAATACCGGCTGCACGCCGGTATTTTTACAACCCGTTCCTTACTTTCGATACAGCACGTGTACAGCCGATTTATGCACGTCTTCACACGCTTCTTTGAACGCTTCAACGACGGTCGGATGCGGATAGGTGGTCGCAATAATTTCGGAAAGTGTCGCCTTCACTTTGATGAGACTTCCAATGGCGCCGATTATATCCGTTGCAGCAGGGCAGAGCATTTGACAGCCGATAAGAGTTTCGTCTTCGCTGAACACAACCTTGATAAAGCCGATTTCCTGACCGACGACGCATGCTTTTCCGTTTGAACCGATGGGAATTTTTCCGACTTTGCAGGGGATATTTTTTTCCGAGCATTCTTTTTCGGTTACACCAACGGAAGCCGCTTCCGGTGTTGAATATAAACACGACGGAATAAGAGCGTCTTTTGCATGCGGGGCTTCGCCTTTTTGTGCGCGCAATAAATTTGCAACAACCAGCGCGCCCTGACTTTCGGCGTTGTGCGCGAGCATGATGTTCCCTTTTACCGCATCGCCGATTGCAAAAATATGCGGTTTGTTGGTGCGTAAAAACTCATCGGTGATAATACCGCGGCGGTCAAATTCAACGCCTGCTTTTTCCAACTGAATATCCGCAATTTGTGCAACCCGCCCGATGCAAACAATCACGGCATCAGCAAAAACCGTTTGTTCTTTTTCTTTGAGTTCGTAAGTGCAGGAAGTTTTATCCAGTTTGGTAACCTTTGCGCCGTTGATAATTTTCACGCCGCGCTTTTTTAAAATGAGCGCGGACTGCATTCCGATGTCGCGATCAAACGGCGGCAAAATTGTTTTTTCCAATTCAACAACCGTTACATCGATCCCCATTTGGTTATAGAATGTTGCAAACTCAATGCCGATGACGCCACCGCCAACAATGACAACGCTTTTAAATTGAACCGCTTCACGCCCCAACACATCGTCAGAGCTGAGCGTCTTTTCAATTCCGGGAATCGGGAGCGCAAATACTTTTGAGCCGGTCGCAATAATGAGGTTTTTAAACTCGTAAACGGTGCCGTTGACCGAAACGGAATGGTCGCTTTCCAGTTTGCCTTCGCCTTGTACAAAATCGACGCCGGCATTTTTGATTAAACCTTCAATACCGGCAACCAACTTATCCACGGTTTTGTTTTTTTCTTCATATAGTTTTTGTAAATCATAGCGAGCATTATCAAATGAAAAAACTTCACTTTTCGTTGCTTCGTAATAATTTTGTGATACGTGTAAAAAAAACTTGGTCGGAATACAGCCGCGATTTAAGCACGTTCCGCCGAGTTTGTCTTTTTCTATCAATACTGTTTTTAAGCCTGCACGTCCTGCTTGGATTGCAGCAACATATCCGCCCGGTCCTCCGCCGAGGATAACTAAATCATACATGGTAAAACCTCTTTATATGATAATTATACCTGATACGGTTCTTAATTACAAGTTCACTGCAAAGCGTAAGGAAACGCTGATTAAAGGCTTGGTTACATTTAACAGTGCCTCCTTAAGAGAGTCGCTGCATAGTACTTAATCGTGCCTCTATATAGTCTAGCGTATATCCTGTATTACGCTCGTAATGTGTCCGGTACTATGTTCGTACGGTATCCTGTAATACGATATGAATGGAGCTAACGTTTAGTGTATAGTTAAAGAGAAATCTAGCCTATATTTCTATAGAAATATAGGCTAGATTCTTGGAGAAACAGAGGCTATGTTTCAGATACGATACAAGGGGCAGCTTGTTCTGCTTGCAATAGGAAACGCTGATTAAAGGCTTGATGCCGTTTACCGGCGTTTAGAGCTCCCCTCAATTCTCGATTGAATTAACCGGTGCCTTCTTAACTTACGTTTTAATAAAAATTTTTTATTTTGATTTTATATTCTTTCTGTCTTTACATCTTTACATTTTTTTATTCTTGCAGTATAATAAAAGTACTATGTATTTTGTTGCAGCAAAACAAATTCACAATAATTTCTTTTTTACCCAATGTTCCGCATTTTTAAGCGGGGCGCGCGGCATTTT
>ERZ1673752.1182-NODE-1182-length-38082-cov-5.926552_pt1 | contig 38082 bp, 31 predicted proteins | sample MGYA00580195_ERZ1673752 | MGnify/ENA primary metagenome ERZ1673752 (study PRJEB41218, sample SAMN15661744) | gut metagenome | host: Homo sapiens | place: Canada: London | collected 2015-08-20/2019-03-30 | study: EMG produced TPA metagenomics assembly of...
AATCAATTGTGCCGCCGTACTCTCATCACGCTTGATTTTTATGTGCTTTTACCGTACGCTTATCGTATATTACAAAGCGGTTTGCAACACCTCCCAATGCAAAAACGAAAGAGCCTTTTGGAGGCACTGATTAATTCAATCGAGAATTAAAATTGTCTTTCAAAAACTTAGGTTAGATTTTACCATCATACCAACCTTCCTATTATATATAATTGTAACAAAAATTTTATTTATGTTAAGAGGTGAACCACGGAAATCAATTTTCATAATTAAAAAAATGCCGATAGATAAACGATGGCGACGCAAAGATATTTTTGATTATTTTGAAAAGTGCGCGGATTCTTGGAGACTGCCACTGTATCGTACTTAAGAGAGGCGCTGTATAGCGCTTAAAAGAGGCAGTGTATAGTACTTAAGAGTGCCACTGTATAGTGCTTAAGAGAGGCGCTGTATAGTACTTAAGAGAGGCACTGTATAGCGCTTTACCGTGTCGCTTTATAGTACTTTAAACTGCCTCTGTATAGCGCCTTAAAGTGTCAGTGTATAGCCGGTAATACTGCCGCTTTATAGTACTTCACACTGTCGATGTATAGTGCTTAAGAGAGGCAGTGATTAATTCAATCGAGAATTGGGGTAGTCTTTCAAAAACTGATGTTTTAAAAAGACTACTTTTCAGTGCCAAGCCTTTTAATCAACCTTTCCTTACGTTGACAAAATTAAGTTTCATACGCTCCGTTTTCCGGCTACTGGTAGCTTACTTATGGTAGTTCAATACCGCTGAAATATAATTTGACATAGTTATAAATGAGCGTTTACTTTCACTTTCGTTTTAGGGATTTTATCTAAAAATTTCGATATATTTTTTGCATAATTTTGTTAATTATACTTGACATTATTTTAAGTTTTGCTATACTAATAACCGCTTTCCACATTATGTAAACATAAGTTTACATAATGTGGAGATCTTTGTGTTTTATATGGGGTATGGTTTATGCAAAACGAGGCGTTTGGCGCTTCGTGCTGCTTTAGAGGCTATATGCATGGGTTATCTCAATAATAAGGCGCAAAACTACTAAAATTTACTTTTTCGAATAGGAGGAAAAAGTTATGAAAATACTAAAAAGTATTAGATTGGTTTTGCTCACCGCTTTTATGGCGGGAGCATTTATATTTACTGTTTCGTGTAAGGCCCAAGTCTCATCAACCCCATCCGGCTCGGAAAAAGAAATTACTATCACGAAAAAACCAAAGAACTATGCACAGGTGAAGTTTTCCGAGCTTAAAGCATATTTGGAAAATACCGCTCAAAATACTGAAGGTGCAAAAGAAAACTGCATTGAAATTAGCGATTTAACGGAAGATGATTTAAAAATTCCGTCTTATAGTGAGAGGAGTTTGGCAAAAATTATTGAAAAATCCGGCAAAAAAATTGAACTAAAGCTGAGCGGTGATGCCATCACCGATGAAAATATGCCGACCTTTTTGAATTGTAAAGAAACCCTTAAAAGCATAGATATATCCGAATGTCCTAATCTTAAAAATATTAAAGAAAGTGCTTTTGAAGGCTGTTGGGAGCTTGAAAGTTTTAAGGCGAGTCCGGATCTTGAATCTATTGGAAAAAAAGCCTTTCAGGGATGTCTTAATTTGAAAACTATAGACCTTTCTCAATATCCTAATCTTACGACGATTTCACCGTATGCATTTTATCAGAGCAGTTATCTGGAAACGGTTAATTTGAACGGCTGCAGCAAACTTAAAACTATCGGTGAGGGAGCCTTTGATAAATGTACAAGGCTTAAAATTATTGATCTATCAGGCTGTAAAAATCTTAAAAAAATCGGACAAATTGCTTTCAATGAATGTACAGATCTTAAAAACATAGACTTATCTAAGTGTGCTGAGCTTGAGTTTATCGGTAAAGGGGCTTTTGCCAAATGTACTCAGCTTACGCAAGCCAATCTTTCAGACTTAACAAAGCTCAAGACGCTTGGCTCAATAGAAGATTACGACTTTGGTTTTGGACTTTTTGAAGCGTGCCGCAATCTAAGTGAAATAAAATTGGATGGCTGCACTGCACTCGAAGAAATTTGCGAAAAAGCTTTCTATGCTTGTGAAAATCTTAAAACACTTGACTTATCTTCATGTAGCAATCTTAAAAAACTTGGGCTTCCGTATAACGTCCCCGGTAAAATTAACGGAGTTTTTGAAGCGTGCAGTAATCTAAGTGAAATAAAATTGGACGGAGCTTCTTTAGAAGAAGTTTGCGAAAAGGCTTTCAAGGATTGTAAAATGCTCAGCGCAATAGATTTATCAACGAGCAGTAAACTTAGTAAAATTGAAAAAAATATGTTTGAAAACTGCGAAAAGATCGAAAGAATTACGCTTCCAGATACTATTACTGAAATTGGAGGCTCTGCTTTTCAAAATTGTGTTGCACTGAAAAATATCGACCTATCAAAATTAGCGCTCACCTCCATTGGAGGACAGGCCTTTTACGGATGTGAAAGTATTGAAACTATCGATTTATCGAAATCAATAGATCTTACAAATCTTGGAGGCTATGCTCCTTTTTATGCTTGCACGAGTCTAAAAAGTATAGATTTATCAAACTGTACTAAACTTAACCTTATTGGGGCATCAGGCTTTTATAGATGTGAGAACCTTGAATCGCTCGATTTAGCTCATTGTAAGAATTTGAAAGAAATTAAAAGTGATACTTTTGTTGATTGTGAAAATCTCACCGTAAGACTACCTGATAGCATTACTGAAATAGCGAAAGGTGCTTTTGGAGATCCTAACGGAAATTGTAAAAAAGTTCTTGTTCCAAATGACAATATTAAAGCTTTGGTACTGGCTGCAAAATATCCTAAAGAAAACATAGAGCCATACAGCGAGTAAAAATTTCAAAATTCCGGCTTATCACGTTAAAAAAACAATCTCAGATAAGAAGGAGGGTACTGATTAATTCTCGATTGAATTAATCAGTACCTCCGAAAGCCTCAGCAGCGCCGCAGATCTTTTGCGTATTTATAATTCGCCGCTTCGCTTTGATATATAGCGCAAGTTTTGGTTCGGCAGTTTTGTCGCCATGCTTCACGACCGGCATCCCGTATAAAATTTTTTTGACTACCGAGGAGCTCAACTATCTTCGTAAATCGGTTCAAAATCGCTCGCGCCGTGACCGCAAACGGGACAGATATAATCACTCGGGAGATCAGCTCCCTCATAGATATAACCGCAAATCTTACATCGCCACCCTTTAATTTTTTTACCCGTATCGACCTTCGTTTGCGGTTTTATGCTGCTATGAACCATTTCTATTGCGTCTTAACAGAAAAATAAAAATCACTTGACTAAAAATATTACTTGTAGTATTATTTTGACGATATGGCTGAATTGCTGTTAAAAGGACTGCCGTGTTTTAGCGTAATACGGAATCATAATAAAGCATCTCCTAATCCGTTAACCTGCTTTATAGAACATAAAAATTTTTGCAAAGCAAAACACCCATGAAACTTTTTTTTCAATTCTTTTTGCAAACAGTGAAAAAGAATAAGTTGCTGTATTTTTTAATTTATTTTTTTTCGCTGGTCATCATCGGTATAAAAATTACATTGCCGCTTTTTTATAAAGTGATTGTTGACCGTGTAAGTGCTGATGACGGTGTAAAAAACTTTTTTCCGCTGATTTTGTGGTATGTCTTGTTTTTATTTGTTTCAAATATTATCAATGTGCTGTGGTATGAAACAATGAACATTGCCGGCGTTATATTTTTGCGCCAAATGCGGAATCGGCTTTTTGAAAAAATAATACATGTGCCTTTTGAAAAAACGGTGGAACTCGGACGCGAACGGATAAAAAATATTTTATTTTCCGATGTGATGCAAATGTTTTCATCGCTTACCGTTTTCAGTGTACAGTTTATTGCAAATGTGTTTGTTTTGCTTATCGGCATTATTATTGCATTTGTAGTAAACATCGGACTGGGTTTTGCTTTTTCCGCTTTTGCGGTAATCGGCTTTATGCTGAGCTTTTTTTCACGGAAAATTATTAAACGGCAATCGAAAAAAGTAAACACGGAATTAAAAGCGCAAAATGCGGTAACCAATTCTTTTGTCGATTCGCTTGAATTATTTAAAACGCACGACTTGGATTCGTATATTACGGAAAAGCACTCGTTTCTCATGGAGCGTTTTTTGAAAACGATTTTAAAAGCGGACGGCATACAAGTGTTTTTCAAAAATCTCACGGTAAATATTAACTCTCTTTTTACACTGCTTTCGATTTGCATTCTTTTGATTTTTAAGCGTAACAGCTCCGTCGGAGACGTTTTGTTTTTATCGTTCATTGCACAATTTTTAATTTCCGTCAGTGCCGAAACCGAAGCCTACATTTCGCAAATCTATGCCATGCTTCCCGCTTTTGAAAATGTCAATGAGATTTTGGAACTTCCGGAAGTGATCTGCGGAAACAAAAAGTGGGACGGTTTGAAAAGCATTTCGTTCGAATCCGTTTCTTTTGCGTACGAAAGCGCTGACGCTGAAAACGATAAAATCCTGCAGGATTTGAACCTTCAATTTTGTGTAGGCGACCGCATCAAAGTAGTCGGAGAAAACGGCAGCGGAAAAACCACGTTTATTAAAATGCTTTCAGGTCTTCTCCAACCAAGTCAGGGAAAAATAAAAATAAACGGCGAAGATTTTTGCAATTTTGATCGTGCGTTTTTAAAACAAAAAATTTTATATGTCAGCCAAGATGAAACAATTTTAAATGAAAGTATCTTAGATTATTTTAAAGCAATGGGGATTCATTTTTCAAAAGAAGAGCTTGCGGAAAAGTTGGCACTCTGGAATTTTAAAATGCAGAATGCTGCAAATATTGATGATATGCATTTTACGGATAATGCAAAAAATCTTTCAGGTGGAATGCGTAAAAAAATTTTAGCAATTAAACTTTTTGAAAAAATAAAAGAAGCCGACATTATTATCGTTGACGAAATTTGCGCAGGCTTGGATACCGGATCCGAAAAGCAATTTTATGACTTCCGTGAAAAATATTTTTCCGGCAAAAGCGATAAAATCTATTTTGAAATCAGCCACAACGCCGCGGACAATAAATTTTTTACCCGAAAAATCGAGTTCAGTAAAAGGCGATAGAGGTTTGGGCGCGGGGGGGTATCACTCATCCTTACCTACCCCGTCAACGCCGTCTCATCCTCTTCCTTGTAATATTGTGCTTGGGCGTTCCACAACTCATAGTATTTGCTACATTGGTCAGCAACCAATTTCTGATGAGAGCCGAACTACGCAATGCTGCCTTTATCGAAGACCGCTATTTGGCTGCAAAATTTACATGACGAAAGCCGGTGTGAAATGTACACGGCAGTTTTGTCGCCATGCTTCACCACCGGCATCCCGTATAAAATTTTTTGACTACCAAGGAGCTCAACTATCTTCGTAAATCGGTTCAAAATCGCTCGCGCCGTGACCGCAAACGGGACAGATATAATCACTCGGGAGATCAGCTCCCTCATAGATATAACCGCAAATCTTACATCGCCACCCTTTAATTTTTTTACCCGTATCGACCTTCGTTTGCGGTTTTATGCTGCTATGATAGTAAGCGTAGGTTATCGGTTCGTTTTTGCTCGTCACAAATGCATCAACCAGCTCAGCGATAAAAAGCGTATGAGTGCCTAAATCTTCGAAATGAATCACTTTGCCTGATAAAACCGCCGACACCTCGCGTGTAATATACGGACAACCGTTTTTGTCGAGCTTATAATCAAAAGATGCAAACTTGTTTACATCGTGACCGCTTTGATACCCGAAGTGTGAGATTGTATCGAGCGTGCAGGTATTATCCAAAATCGAAAGGGCAAAAACACCGCTTTGCTTGATACAATCGCAGGTATAGTTTTTGTTGAGAACGGAAATTGCAAGCCGCGTCGGATTGTTTGCGACTTCCATACAAGTGTTGGTGATGCAGGCATTAATCTTTGCACCGTTTTTTGAACCCAACACGAACACTCCATATTGAAGATTAAATAATGCTGTTGTATCCATACATTCCTCAGATTTTTTAAAGTATGCCGTTAAAAGATATTAAACCTTTAATCAGCATTCCGTTGAGTATATCATAATTTTAAAACAAATTCCAGTGTTGCCCCATTTTTATAAAATCACCTCTTGAAAAAAAAACGTATATATCGATAATAAGGATTAGGGAGTTTATAATGTCAAAATTTGTATGTGACCTATGTGGATATGTGTATGACCCGAGTGAAGGGGTTCCTGATAAAGGCGTTGCCGCCGGCACTGATTTTTCGGCTCTTCCTGCTGACTGGAAATGCCCTATGTGTGAAGGGGCAAAAGCTCAATTTTACGAAGTAAAATAATGCAGCATGCCGCACGCTGCCGATAACCGTATCAAAACATACGCTTTTATGCCGGTTCAATACGATCGAGCAGTGTGCAAACCGGTAACACAAAAGCAACAACCACACAAATGTTTCTTTTTTTCGGTAATCGAAACAGTTTTTTAAAACGGATATTGTTTCGAGTGGGTATAATTACTCTGTGTATCATAGCTTGCTTTGCCCTTTTTTTTGAGGTAAAAACGGTCAGCGGCGTTTCAATGTATCCTGCAATACGCGACGGGGAACGGATACTCATTTTTAAGTTCGCCTACGGCTTAAAACTTCCTTTTGTTGAATCGTACGTCCTACGATGGACGGTTCCTCAAAAAGGCGATACGGTTATATTCCGCATTGACGGGAGAACGGTTATTAAACGGGTCTATGCAGTTGCCGGTGAAAAAATTCCCTATATGGATGATGCGGGCAAAAAATATCTTACCGTTAGTTCCGAACAAATTGCTTTAACAAGCGAAGAATTTCGTACTCTATGCGGCAACGGGAGTAAAGCTGAAGTACCTGCAAATATGTTTTTGGCACTCGGTGATAATTTTGCGTTTTCGGAAGATTCAAGACACTATGGCTTTGTTTCCTATGAAAGCGTTTTTGGTAAAGTTGTATGCAAATAAAGAAAAAAGCGGATAATAAAAACACCGGAAGAAAACATCGATATTTTTTTGTTTTTTTTGTCGTCGCGATTTCGATAGTGGCACTGCTTTTTCAGTTCGGTACTTTTATGCTTGCCGGAGATGCCCCCCCGCTTCAAGTGTCAAAACCGGCAACCGTCCGCGGTTCCATCTACGACCAAAACGGTTCATTGCTCGCTTTGCAAACAAAACTGTATAATTTATCGGCAAACAAAACACGTGTTACCGATCCGCTTTTATGTGCCAAAGTTTTATCACCGATTATTAATATAAGCGAAGATGACATTTTGGATAAATTCGATTCCGCGCAATCAGACTTTTTATATATTAAAAAAAAGATGACGGAAAGTGAAAAAATCAGCGTGTTTGAAGCTATCAGAGAAGAAAACTTAAAAGGCTTGATGCTTGAAGAAATTTTAAACCGCACCTACCCGGAAAATAAATTGGCATCAACGGTTGTCGGTTTTTTAGGCGATGAAGGATACGGCTTATCGGGTATTGAGTATTCCGCTCAAAATATTTTATCACCGCCGGAAAATACGGAAGGATATACCGGTCACGGATTTAATATTTATTTAACGCTTGATAACACCGTCCAATATATAATGCAAAAAAAAGCGGAAAAAGTTATTGCAGATTGGAAGGCGGAAGGTGTTATTTTTCTCGCCGTAAATGCAAAAACGGGGGAAATTCTCGGCTACGTCAGCGAACCTTCACCTGACCTCAATACTTTTCCGAAAAGTACGCCGGAACAACAGATTGATCGCGCCGCCAACTATACGTATGAACCCGGCTCCGTTTTTAAAATCTTCACCGAAGCAAGTCTTATGGAACTTGGTTTTATCAATGAAAATGAATCTTATTATTGTGACGGTTCATACAACTTTAAAAATCCGTCAATCACACCGATTACCTGCTTATCAGCACACGGACACGTTACTCCGGAAGGTGTGATTCAAAAATCCTGCAACTGCGGAATTGCACATTTTTCCGAACCCTGTCCGAATGAAGCATTCTACACCAAATTGCGGGCATTCGGCTTTGGAGAAAAAACAGGTATCGAGCTTTCCGGTGAAAGCGCCGGTATTTTTGCTGCTCCCGAACGGTGGACAGTGCGGACAAAACCAACCATTGCGATGGGACAAGCAATCGGAGTTACCGCCTTACAAATCGTCGAAGCGACAACCGCCTTTGCAAATGAAGGCGAACGCCGCTCGCTATCGCTGATTTCTAAAATCACCGATAGCGACGGTAAAATTAGGTACTTACTGAGACCGCAAACCGTTGAAAAACCGATTTCAGCTAAAACCGCATCTACAATGCTCCGCTATATGAAAGCGGAAAACGGTATCGGATGGCGAGCCGGTTTAAAAGACGTACCAATGGCGGTAAAAACCGGAACGGCTCAAATACCGGAAAAAGGAAAACGCGGCTACAGTAAAACGGACTTTATCGCAAGTTGCATTGCGCTTTTTCCGGCTGATGCGCCGCAAATTATTTTGTACATGGCGGTTATTAAACCTCGCGGCATGATTTACGGTTCGCAAGTTGTCGCCCCCGTCATCGGAGAAACCGCAAGCGAAATCATCGACCGCTACGGTATGACGCGTAATGGTACGCTCAATATTACCCATTCCGGGCTGATTACAACAAATGCGGAAGAAAAAATTACCATTGGTACGACAATGCCGAATTTAATCGGTAAATCGAAAAAAGAGCTGCACACCCTTTTTTCGGGAAACTTCAAAATACTGCTTGAAGGTGAAGGCTACGTATATGAGCAAACTCCTGCACCGGGAACGCCGCTCACCGACGAAATGACCATAACGTTAAAATTGCAATAAAAAAAGCCGCTTCCGATCAACGAAACGGCTTTTTGTTTACGATTCAAACGACGAGGAACCGGTTTTATTCGTCAAAATCATCAAAGTCTACATCATCATCATCGTCAAAATCATCTTCGTCATCAAAATCATCATCATCATCAAAGTCCTCATCACCGAAGTCGTCGTCATAATCATCTTGATACTCATCATCGTCGAATTCGTCATCAAAGTCGTCATCGTCGAATTCATCGTCAAAATCGTCATCAAAATCATCAAATTCATCGTCTTCGTGAAAACCGTCGTATTCATCTTCGTCATCATCATTAAATTCATCATCGTCTGAATCGGAAGCCATTAATTTTACACGCCGAGCCCAGTCATCAGCAAATATTTTCATAAGTATTATCTCCTCGTGATAGATAAAGTAACCGACAATCAATTATTTGTCAAGCCTTTTTTGAAAAAAATTTATTTTTTTAATTGGAAGACCTATTCAAATGCGTCTATTTTTTGAAACGTCGTATTCCGTGAATTTTGCATTTCGCAAGATTCACAGGCAAATGTTTTAAAAACAATATGATTATCTTGTCTATCAATATAAATCCGCTCACCGTTACTTATTTCATTTTTTAAAAACTTTTCAGCGAGGATATCTTCAATTTCTTTTTGAATCAATCGCCGCATCGGACGGGCACCGTAACTCGGCTCGTACCCTTTTTCACAAAAATACTCACACGCAGTTTCCGAACACTGCACGGTTACTTCCTTTTGTGAAAGTCGTTCGTTCAGTTTTGTAAGCTCCATCGTAAAAATCCTTTTTACGGAATCTTTACTCAACGGTGAAAAAACGATGATATCATCAAGCCGGTTAATGAATTCAGGCGAAAGAAAGTTTTTAATTTCCGATTCGGCGTTTTGTTTTATGGTTTCGTAGTCCATAACTCCACGTTCTAAAACGCTAAACCCGAGCTGATTTTCGTTGATAATGGAACGCGACCCCGCATTGCTCGTCATAATAATAACCGTATTACGGAAATTAACGGTGTGTCCCAAATTATCCTGCAACTCGCCCTCTTCCAGCACTTGCAATAAAAGATTAAAAACATCCTGATGCGCTTTTTCAATTTCATCAAAAAGAATTACCGAATACTGATTTTTGCGAATCCGTTCTGTCAGCATACCGCCGTTTTCAAAGCCGACATAACCGGGAGGAGAGCCGACTAAGCGCGAAACGTTGTGCTTTTCCATAAAATCGCTCATATCAATCCGAATGAGTGCGGATTCTTTTCCGAACAAAAAGCCTGCCAGTTTTTTCGCGAGGAGCGTTTTTCCGACTCCGGTCGGACCCAAAAACAAAAATGAACCGATCGGTCTATCCGCCGATGAAATTCCCGCGCGCGAACGCTGAATCGCATGAGTAATCGTTTGAATTGCTTCGTTCTGTCCGATCACCTGCCCTTTCAGCGTATCTTCCATCGAAATGAGGTGTTCGCTTTCTTCCGCACTGAGCTGTTGCACCGGAATATTCGTAATCATCGAAATTGTTTTTTCCACTTGGTTTTCATCAACAAAACCGAGCGGCACATAATGAGGATTTTCCCAAGCGTTTTTAATAAGCTGGAGTTTATCCTTTGCTTCGGCAACTTCATCACGGAGTTTTGCCGCCTCCTCATAATCCTGCTTTGAAACAGAAATTTGCTTTTGCTCATTTAGCGTTTCAATTTGCTGTTCAATGAGATGTAAATCTTCCGGTTTTTTATCCAGCTGAATTTTTTTTGCCGCTCCCGCTTCGTCAATTACATCAATCGCTTTATCGGGCAAAAACCGATCGGTAATATAGCGCGCGGAAAGCTGAACCGCCTTTTCAATCGCCTCGCCGGTGTACTCGACATTGTGAAATACTTCATATTTTCCTTTAATCCCGTTTAAAATAGCGACGGTTTGTTCAACGGTCGGCTCTTCAATATTCACCGGCTGAAAACGCCTTTCAAGAGCGGCGTCTTTTTCAATATACCGCCGATACTCATCGGCAGTCGTCGCACCGATACACTGAATTTCACCGCGAGCTAACGCAGGCTTTAAAAGATCAGCCGCATCAAGCGAATTTTGTCCGACATTGCCGCCGCCGATAATCGTGTGAATTTCATCAATAAATAAAATAATATTTTTATCTTCGATTGACTCATCAATAATTTTTTTTATGCGTTCTTCAAACTGACCTCGATATTTTGTGCCGGCTAAAATTGCGCCTACTTCAATGGAGATAATCCGCTTATTCAGCATCGTCCGCGGCACATTTCCTGCATTGATTTTTTCCGCCAAGCCTTCTACGATGGCACTTTTGCCGACACCCGCTTCACCGACTAAAATTGGGTTGTTTTTTGTCCGTCGACATAAAATCTGAATAATGCGTTCCGTTTCTTTTTCACGACCAATCACCGGATCAAGTAAACCGTGCCGCTGTTTTTCATTGAGGTTAGTACCGAAATCTGCTAAAATACCCGATTCGCTATTTTTAGAATTCGGGCGCAATTTCAAAATCGTGTCGGCTAAATTTACTTTTAAAATATTTTCAATGCTTTCCGCATCTTTGCCGCTTTCTGCCAGAACTTCCGCAAACACGGAGCACACCCGCGAATCGGCACACGCTAAAAGCAAATGCTCCGTTCCGATGTAGTTGTACCGCAAAAGCTGCGCTTTTCTTGCCGCAATGCTTAATCCTTCCTGCAAGCGCGTCGAAATAGGATAGCCGTGCATTCCACTGTTAAAATCGGTTCCCAATTCCAGTAGCGCATGCTCAAGTTTGACTTGCAGCGCCGTTACATCAATATCAAGTTTTGAAATGACCGCAAACGCCGTCCCGACGTTTTTTTCCAATATTGCGAGAAGCACATGCTCCGGTTCAATCGCCGCCGACTTACTCCGATTCGCCTGTGCGGTAGCTCCGACCCGTAAAAGCCGCGCCAAATTTTTGGTGTAATTTTGCATCATTTTGTATATCCTCCAATTTTCGCAGGGAGCAATGCTGCATTTAAAATCTCCGCTCTTTTTTTATCAACCATTTTTATAGTAATATCCTGCATAGAAATTTTCGCTTCTTCTAAAATTTGTTCCACTAAAAAAGGGGTACGTAACTGTACCACAAGTTCATCAATAATTTCAAGCCGTATATCCGTTATTATTTTTGCATATACGCCAAACCGTAATGCCGCCAGTAAATCATATAATTCATATTCCGGGACAATAATACTGTGCTTTGCAATCAAAAACGCCCGTAAAACAAAATCATAGGCTTCATCATATTTTTGTTCCAAAAAACGTTTTCTGTCATTTGTTTCAATTTTAACAATTCTATCTAAAAGTGAAAAAATTTCACGCAGCTGTTTTTCCGGTGTTTCGCAATGTGCGTGCAAAGTTATCACGTGGAACAAAAATTTAGATTTTTCATTTTCAAGTCCCATATCAACCGTTACTAACGTAAAAAGATTTCCAAAATTTTCAGCAAGTTTTTTTATATACTTTTCACCGTGTACCAAAAAATAAAAACTTGATAAAAACGTAACGGCAAATCCCGAACCGAAGTAATTGATCGACGAGGTTAAAAATCCGAACCGTTCATCAAACGCATACGGTACTTGCTGCCCCAATGCAGATTCAACGGCATAGAGAATATTCAAGTTTTCTTCAAGGCTATAAATACCGGTAACGGTGCCGATAGTGATGTGATCGTCAACGTTGATGAGAATATAGCATTTTTTGCAGCGCGCAATTCCCCGTCCTTCGTGCATCGGCAAATTTGGGGCAATAATTCCTTCCGCTTGCAATTTTTTTAATTCCAAAAAATCAAGTTTTGCTAATTGGTGTACTTCAAAAATAAAATCACCACCGAGCGCAAAATGAATTTTTTCTATTGCATTTTTTACATAAAGATAAATCTCCACCGCTTTCTTTTCAGAAAGCGAAATCGCAAAATTATAGTTTGCTAAATTCCGCTTTAAAGAAAGCCGCGTGGAAATAATAACATCAGTAAGTTCCATACATTTAACCGATAGTTAACCGAACCCGCGTAAAGTTGCTAACGAGCTCCTTACACGATATGACAGGCGACGAGATGTCCATCTTCGCGCGGCTTCAGTTCCGGCATTGCTTCTTTGCAGGCGTCCGTGCGTTTTGAGCAGCGTCCGTAAAACACGCAGCCGGGCGGCGGATTTATCGGACTCGGCACATCGCCGGGCAGAATAATTCGTTCCCGCTTCAATCCGTACTTCGGAATCGGAATCGCCGAAAGAAGGGCTTGCGTATACGGGTGCAACGGATTTTTGAAAATTGTTTTATAATCGGTAAATTCGACTAAGTGTCCGAGGTACATAACCGCAATGTTATCACTGATGTGCTTGACAACGCTCAAGTTATGCGAGATAAAAAGGTAGGTCAAACCCAGCTGCTTTTGTAAATCCGAAAGCAAGTTGAGGATTTGCGCCTGAATACTCACATCGAGGGCGGAAACCGGTTCGTCCATGACGATGAACTTCGGGTTTAACGCCAATGCCCGCGCAATACCAATACGCTGCCGGCGACCTCCGTCCAGCTCGTGCGGGTACGAATCTTCAAGCCGTTTTTCCAAACCGACAATTTCCATAACTTCCCGGACGCGTGCAGCGATTTCCGCCTTGGTTTTATACTCTTTACTCACATAAAGGTAGTCGGCAATCAGCTCAAACGTACTGAGCCGCGGATTGAGCGATGAGTACGGGTCCTGAAATACAATCTGCATTTCGCTCCGCATTTTTGCTTTTTCCGCTCGCTTTTTATAGTTGAGAATATTTTCACCTTGGAAAAGAACTTCACCTGAAGTCGGTTCGTGCAAGCGCAAAATTGCCCGCCCCGCCGTTGATTTACCGCAGCCTGATTCTCCGACCAAACCGAGCGTCTCGCCTTTATTGATTTTAAAGCTGACATCATCAACCGCATGCAACAAACCTTTTTTCGTTTTAAAGTACTTTTTTAAGTTTTTTACTTCAAGAATCGCATCACTCATTTGTTTGCTCCTTTTCACTTTCGGCGGTTTTTCCGTCAAACAAGAAACACGCCGTGCAGTGTCCTTCTCCTAAATCGTACATGGAAGGCGCCTCTTTTGCGCATCGAGCCGTTGCAAAATCACAACGAGGATGAAATCGGCAGCCTGAAGGCAGATCAACCGGATTCGGCGGCATTCCTTTAATAACATGGAGCTTTTCTTCATCGTCGTCCAGCTTCGGTATCGAGTTAAATAAACCGATGGTGTACGGATGTTTCGGATTGGTGTAAATTTCTTTTACTGAGCCGTATTCAACAACCGAGCCCGCATACATAATCGCGACATTATCGCATATTTCGGCAACAATTCCTAAATCATGTGTGATCATAATCATCGAGGTGTTGTACTTCTTTTTTAAGTCAATCATCAGTTCCAAAACTTGTGCTTGAATGGTAACATCAAGAGCGGTTGTCGGTTCATCTGCAATAATGAGTTCGGGGTTACAGGCGAGAGCCATTGCAATAACAACCCGCTGCTTCATACCGCCTGAAAATTGGTGCGGATAATCTTTGACGCGTTCCCGTTTTATACCGACTACTTCAAGCATTTCGGCAACCTTTTCATTAAGATCTTCTTTTTTTAGGTTCTGGTGCAATTCCAAGACTTCTTTGATTTGGTCACCGACGGTCATAACCGGGTTTAAGCTGGTCATCGGATCTTGGAAAATCATTGAAATTTTGTTTCCGCGGATTGATTCCATTTCTTTTTCGCTCTTTTCCAAAATATTTTCGCCTGCAAAAAAGATCTTTCCGCCGGTAATTTTTCCGGGCGGATCGGGTACTAAGCGCATAATGCCGAGTGCCGTGGTCGTTTTACCGGCTCCGGTTTCTCCGACAAAACCGAGTGTTTCACCTCTTCCTACTTTTAGGTCAAGGTTATTGACAGCCTTAGTTTCGCCTTCATGTGTTATATAGGATATGCTCAAATCTTCAATTTTTAGTAATTCGTCCATAGTACATCCTTATCGTTTTAATTTGGGATCAAGCGCATCACGCAAACCGTCTCCAAGAACATTGAGTGCAAAAATCGTGATAACAATCGCAAGTCCGGGGAAAATCGTTAAATGCGGATAGCTTCGGATATAAGCGCGTCCGCCTGAAAGCATCGCGCCCCATTCGGGCGTCGGCGGTTCAAGACCTAAACCAATAAAACTCAAACCGGCGGCATTCAAAATCGCATACGCAACTCCGAGCGTTGCCTGCACAATAATCGGCGCAAGGCAGTTCGGCAAAATATGCTTAAAGATAATTCTAAAATCGGATGAACCGCCCGCCCGTGCCGCTTCGACATATTCCATATCGACAATGGACAAAACCGCCGAACGCACGATTTTTGCATAGCTCGGTATGGCGGCAATTCCGACGGCAATCATCAGATTTCCCAGTCCCGTACCTAAGGCGGCAACAATTGCAATTGCCAAAAGGGTATCGGGAAGCGCCTGAATCACGTCAATAAGGCGCATTAAAATAGTGTCAACTTTATTACCGAAATAACCGGTTACCGCGCCAATCGTACAGCCGATAACCAATGCAATACCGACCGAAATAAAACCTACTTTCAGCGAAATCCGTGAACCGTAAATAACGCGGCTTAAAATATCCCGTCCGAATTCGTCCTGACCAAACGGATGCTGAGCACTCGGAGCTGCAAACTGATTTTCCAAGTCGACGGTATCATATCCGTAGGGGGCAATAACATCGGCAAAGACGGCAACAATAACTAAAATAACCAATATCACCAAACCGATCATAGCAAGCGGACTTCGCTTCATGCGGTTAAATACACCGATAACGCCTCGTGTTGTTTCTTTTTTGTGTTTCATACTAGTACTCCTTCACGGTTATGTATATTGCGTTTTTATACGCGGGTCAACATAGGTGTACAAAATATCAACGAGCAAGTTTACCAATGCAAAGGTAACGGCGACAAAAAGTACACAGCCTAACACTACCGGCGTATCGCGAAGCTTAATCGAATCAATCATAAGCCGACCGATGCCCGGTATTGAAAAAATAACTTCAGTCATCAAAGCTCCGCCCATCAATTGCCCGAACTGAATACCGACAATCGTGATAATCGGTATGAGCGAGTTACCGAGTGCGTGCTTTCGAATAACGACCCGATGTTTTTGTCCTTTTGCCCGCGCCGTTCGGATATAATCTTGGCGTATCGTTTCAAGCATGCTGGAACGGGTCATACGGGTTAAAACCGCAACCGACTGAGCTCCGAGCGCGAGTGCCGGAAGGACAACGTGTTTTGCGGTGGAAAAACCCGACGAGGGAAACCAGCCCAATCGCACCGAAAAGAGCAAAATGAGCAAAAGTCCGAGCCAAAACACCGGCATAGAAAGTCCGATCAAGGCAAAAATCATCGTTATATTATCAAAAATGGAATACTGCTTTATCGCGGAAATAATACCGAGCGGAATACCCAATAAAATTGCAACAAGCGTTGCTGCAAAGGCTAAACGTACCGTCGCTCCAACGCGGGCTGCTATTTCCGTAACAACGGGACTGTTGGTGATATATGAAACACCGAGGCTCCCGTGAAAAATCAAATTGCCGAGATACCGCCCAAATTGCACCACAAACGGATCATTCAGTCCCATTTCTTCGCGCAGTGCTTCAACTTGTTCCGGCGAAGCATTGGTGCCGAGTTTGTTTCGTACCGGATCGCCGGGTGAAAAATAAAGAAGCGAGAATACAATGAGAGAAACGCCGAGCATAACGGGAATCAAAAGTAAAATACGCCTGATTATATATTTTATCATAAACTCTCCCTAAAGAAACGCTGATGAAAGATAGGCATTGATTAATTCTCAATTGAATTGAATCAATGCCGCTTTAAGTCAGATAACAACATTGGATTGTCAATAAAAGGCAATCCAATGTCAAACACCGATTTTACCAACTTGAAAATAAAAAACCGGCATCATATAAAATTTATTCTACCGGATGCACATTTCCCAAGAAATGGTGTCCCGTTTGAGAAAGCGACAAGCCGGTAAGGTTTGCCTGCATGCCTGCAGCTGTTTCACCGTTATACTGGAATACGGCAGGACAAAGGTCAAGGATATACTGCTGCATATCTTTGTACAGTTTTTCACGTGCCGGTCCATCAGGAATCGCTCTACCGGATTCAATCATCTTATCCAACTTTTCATCTTTTAAGAAGACATAGTTACCGCCGGGTCCTGCAGAAGCTGAATAGAAACAAGGATAAACAACCATATCGGGATCCGGTGTATCGGATGACCAGCCGATTTCAAAAAGCTCGTGCTCACCTTTTTCCAGCATTGCGATATATTGACTCCATTCCATAACTTCAATCGAAAGATCAATTCCGACTTCTTTCAACTGCTCTTTCATAATGGTCGCCATATCAATTCGTTCCTGCCGTTCGTTCGTAGAAAGGCGCAATTTCAAGCCGTCGGCATATCCCGCTTCCGCCAATAATTTTTTCGCTTTTTCAACGTCACGCGGAATCGGTTTTTTTTCATTTGCGATTGAATACTTAATTGACGGTGCATATGGAGCCGTTGCCGTACCGCCGAGTCCCTTCCAAACCGCTTTGATAATTTTATCGGTATCAATACCGCATGCAACCGCCTGACGAACTCGCACATCATTCAAAGGAGCCTTCGAACAGTTCATACCCAAGTACTGCGTTTGGAAATCGTGCACTTTTAAAAGCTTAATTTGATCATTGCCTTCAAAGCGATTTAAGTCGTTCGGTGAAACATCAAACACAATATCCGCTCCGCCCGATTCCAACTCGATAATCCGGTTACCGGGTTCGGGAATAATCCGCAGTTCCAAATACTTATAATAGGGTTTTGTACCGTGGAAATCTTCATAGCGTTCCATCTTGATAGCATTTGACTTTGTATGGCTGACAAACTTATACGGACCAGAACCGATAGGATTTCGCCCGTAGTTTTCGCCGGCAGCTTCGACCGCTGTTTTATTGCAGATAAAAGCCGCAGGGTGAGCCAACGCGGTTAAAATACCGGCATACGGAGTTTTCATATTAAACGTAATCGTATACTCATCGAGTGCTTTAATGGTATCCGCATCAATCGCCGAATAAATATGAGCGACTGCAGGAGCGACAACCGCACGCTTAAAGCTGAAAACGACATCATCGGCTTTTACTTCCTCGCCGTTATGGAACTTTACGCCCTTCAGTATGCGGAATGTATACGTCAAACCGTCATCACTTACTTCATAATCTTCCGCCAACTGCTTGATAACATTATTGTTTTCATCCAAAGCAACCAAGCCTTCATACATCTGTCCCATAGCATTCGATGAATACGAGTCGTTTTGAGCAATCGGGTCAAAGCTGATGGCATCGCTTGACATAGCAACGACTAAAGTCTGACTGCGCACATCTTTTGTTTTCTCGCTTCCACCGCAAGAAAACAGCACTGCCGCCATTACCGACAATGCTAAAATTTTTATAGCTTGTTTCATATATCACCTCCAAAACAAGTGGTATCAGTATAGCAGTTTAAAATATCGTTGTCAATGGGAATATTTTAAGCAATATTTAGACTATTGCGGAAACACTAAAAACATCAGTTTTTAAATATTCCCATTAATAATAGTCTTTTCGCAGCAGCTTTTTTATTTTATCTTTGAAACTACGGGGAAATAAACTTTTTATAAAAACAAACGACTGTCTTATTCTATAATCCAAGACAATAAAAAATAAAGGAGCGGCAATTCTTTTTTTATAGGGAGCAAGCGCCTCCTCACTAAAATACTGAGGTAAAAGAGAAAAGCATTGTTTCCATTCACGGCGATTTACCTTCGGCAAAACTTGAGAGTAGTACATATAAGTACAAAAATGTGATTCCAGTTTTTGTACATATTCTTTCTTCAGATTTTTATTGTGAACAAAAATATCAAAATTATCAACTACATTTTTTATAGAAATCAAATCTTTTTCCAATGCTTGTATTGTTTTCGTTTGATTTGAAACACCGCTTTGATCATTATAAAGGTAAAGTACATTAGGCATGCAGTTATATGTTTTTGCAAAATATGCAATTACCAGTGTTTGATAACAATCTTCACCCATCACCGCATAAAACTCTGTCATGCTGGAAAAAGCTACTTTTAATACTTCCGCACGGTAGACTTTATTCCACAAAGTCGGTGAATAGATCATTTTTTCAAAACGATAGTTATCTATAGAAGGCGGTTGTGAAATCTTTGAACCGCTCCGATACGCAAAACCTAGAACATCGACAGCATCACAAGAAAGTGTATTTTCCAAAATTTCAAGTGCATTCGGCAAAAGTGTATCGTCACAATCTAAAAAAAGAATATAATCACCTGACGCCTGTACCACTCCGGTTTTACGTGCAAGGTATAATCCTAAATTTTTTGAGTGATTGATTACTTTTATTCTTGGGTCTTTGCAGGCATATTGTTCCAGCAACACTAAACTATTATCGGTTGATCCATCGTTCACACAAATTATTTCAAAGTTTTTATATGTTTGATCAAGAACACTGCTTACTGTTTTGTCAATATAATCAGCTCGATTATAAACGGGAACTAAAATAGAAAATGTATATGACATCAATACAACTCCGTAAAAGCCGACGATACCGCATGTACACTTTGCAGCCGAAGCGGCAGTCTGCACATACATAAGCTAAAACTGCGTAAGGTATAATATGCGAATCTCAAAAAATTCTTTACCGATTTATGATTAAAATAATTATTTAAATACAGTCGACATAGCATGCGTGTTTCTTGCCATCGATAGGAAAAAACATACATCCGTTTTATTTTTTGCAGTGCAGTATTTTTATCGCACAGCTTATACTTACTCTTTTTTGACGGTCGCCCATTAAGCAGCTCAAACCATTCTCTCACGGCTTTTTCCGTTGTAAATTTTTTTATCTGTTCCACACAATTTTCCGACATGTTTGCATAGCGATTTTTATCATTCAAAAGCATTTTTATTTTATCTGCATAAGAAGCGGCATCGTTGTACAGGGTAACAAGACCGCAGGTTTCATCCGAAGCCAATTCTTCGCTTGCACCTGAAACAGGCGTTGTGATAAACGGTATTCCAAGCGCCATCGCTTCACAAACAACAGTCGGAAAACACTCTTGAAATGAAGTGGAACACAAACATAAACATTGTGCCAAATACGGATAAGGATTTTGTTTTTGTCCTAAAAAAAACACACGGTCGTGTACCTGTAATTGTTTTACCAGTGCCCGTAAATTTTTCTCTTCATCACCTGAACCAATAAGAATAAGTCCGAAAGTAATTTTTTCATTCTGTAACTGTTTTATCGCCCGCACGGCAAGTTCAAAATTTTTATTTTTATCGAATCGCCCAATACAACAAGCAAAAGGAAAATCATAATTACAAAATTGAAAATCACAAGGGGCTGTTGCTTTTCGCCTTACCTCATCTGCATCAAAAGGATTATACACAATATTTGTCTTATTTAAATAGCACGGCATAATTTTTTGCATGATACGGTATTCCGCTTTTGAAATAAGCATTATTTTTTCACATGTTTCCCAAATATTTTTTTGAGCATTAAAAATTATTTTGTTATCTTTCCCCGCAAGCCGCTGTAACGTCGTATGTACCCAATCGACGCAAGGCACATCCGGAAATGCTTTCAATAAATATGAAGGAATCATATAATCACATGCAACGATTGCATCATACCCATTTAATTCGTAAGCAGCACGTAAAAGCTTCGAATGCTGTTCAATACAGTATTTTTTATATGCAGCTATTTCACGAGAATCTTTTTTTTCATCAATCAGTGAACCTAAAAATTTTATCTTTTTATTAAAACTATACCGAGAATCGCTATAATGGTATATTTCCAAAACTGAAATATCAAAATGGCATGCGAGTGCATTCACTAACATTGTTACAACACGTCCCACACCACCGCTCATTGCATATACAATAAATAAAACTTTTTTCATTTTCTAAACGACCTCTTTAATTTTATGCATATTTTTTAGAAAGAAAATAAGAATCTGTATCCCTTGAAATCGTAAAAAAATAGCTGATAAACGCTTTGCCATTTCTTCACGGGAACCAAGCGATTCATAAAGTTTTTCGCCGTGCCGCGTTCCGATTATTTTAACCGAAGCCTTCGAGTGATATAAACTCTTTAACGCTTGCGCCAAAACTTCCAAGTTTGCGGCAGGCGCTTTTTGCACAAAGAGCTCGCCGTTTTCACCGTTCGTAAAAGCATACAGCACTAAGTCAACCGCATTATCAAGCGTCATCATAAAACGAGTCATTGTAGGATCGGTTATCGTTATATCTTTTCCGGATTTAATTTGTTCTACCCATAATGGAATAACTGAGCCGCGACTAGCAATAACATTTCCGTAGCGGGTACAACAAATTGTCGTTGCGGCGTTTTTGCCAAGCGCGCGCCCTTTTGCGATTGCAACTTTTTCCATCAGCGCTTTACTCATTCCCATTGCGTTAATCGGATAGCAGGCTTTGTCGGTACTAAGCACCACGACATTTTTTACCTTATGTGCAATTGCTGATTCCAAGACATTGTTTGTACCGATAATATTTGTGTACACCGCTTGCATCGGAAAAAACTCACAGGAAGGAACTTGCTTTAAAGCCGCCGCCGAAAAAACAAAGTCGACGCCGCTCATAACATTATCGACTGAAGCAGAATCGCGAACATCGCCGATATAAAACTTTACTTTATCGTTTTGCAGTTCATGACGCATATCGTCTTGTTTTTTTTCATCGCGACTAAAAATCCGAATCTCGCCGATATCTGAGTTCAAAAATCTTTTAAGAACAGCATGACCGAACGAACCTGTTCCACCGGTAATCAACAGTGTTTTATTTTTAAATGTTGACATATATGTACTCCAATTTAAATAGATGGAATCTAAATGCAATTAGTTTACACGAAAGATAGAAATATTTCAATAGAAAGATTAATAGTAATTGGACACAAAAATAATATTACATCTATAACTTGTGAAGATGAACATTGATTGCATTTGAAAAATAATTTATGACATACGGATCATTTGTGGTTACTAAAATTATTTTTTCACTATGCAAGGTTTGCAAAATCATGTCAAGTACAAAATCTTTCGAGACGTTATCTAAATAATTTGTAGGCTCATCAATGATAAGTAAATTTTTCTCAGCTGCAGTCAGTAAATGTTGCATAAGTACTTTACGCGTTTGTCCGCTTGAAAGATTTGCATATTCTTTAAGTGAACCATCAGATGAAATAGAGGATTCGGCAGAAATATATGCTATATCCGAATATGAAGTTCCAACATTGTTTTCTTTACCGTTAAGAAAAATTTTACCAAGATAGCGCTTACTAAAACCCATAATTGATTTTAAAAGTGTACTTTTACCGACGCCATTTTCACCGGTAATTAAATAGATACTGCCGGGAATAAAGTCGAATGAAAGTTTTTTATTTAATTCATTGTTGTCTTTATCAAATCCGGAATAATTTTCAAGTTTCATCGAGGTAATTTTTTCATTTATCACTTCCTGATTTTTTATTTCAAGTATAGCAATAAAGTCATTTATAAAAGGTCTATCCTGCATATAGTTTCGTCTTATTTGTACCAGTCGTTCTATCGGTGACCAAAATTGTGAAACATATAAATGAATTGCACTAAGAGTACCAAAACTTATCTTGCCTATAAATATCAAAACGCAAAAGAGCACCAGAACGGCATTTATTAAAAAATTAAGAAAGCCGTACACTGCAAGATTATTTACGATTGCAATTTTTTTCTCTAATCGTAATTTATTTTTATAAAAGTTTAATCCAAACAGTTCAACAAGTTTTTGATCAATTTGTTTTTTATTTGAAAAAAATTCTTCATCGGCAATTTTTATTTTTTCTGCGCTCAAATTTTTCAGTCTGTTGTTGTGTTCACTATTTTCATCGCTTAAGTTATTAATTTTATTTTGACCTATGGTAGAAATAAAAACACCAAGTGGAACCGCTATCAAAAATAATAAACCGAACAGCAAAAACGAAAAACACACTGCAATTAAAATACATATAATTTCAATAATTGAAAAAACAATCGAAAGCGGAGTTTCAAAAAAATATGCTTGCACTATCTCATAGTTCTGTGAAAGCATTAAGTTAAAATCCGGCTTTTCATTTTTGCGAGAATAATTTTGTGACAACGAAATGATTCTTTTTGAAACGTCAACAAAAGTTTTTGCCTTGATTTTTTCACACAGATAGTCATTTATCGTTTCGAGTATTAAAAAAAGGTACTTTATAAGTTCTTTGCCGCTTGATGTAAAAGTTTTGCGAAATCGGTTCGCTCACATTGGTCAATTAAATCGATGCACTGGCACCTGGATGTAACATTCCGTGAAGATGCAAATACAACAGTCAATAAGGTTGCGGTTATGAATCAAAATATAATACATAAGTGGGCATTGGCAATTATCAAGCGGGTAGATTCCATTCACGGCAAAAAGTGTTCCCTAAAAACTCGTCGCTTGGTATTCAGTTTCAACCCCGCACAGATGCTTGAGTGAGTACTATAATCAAAACACCTTCGAAAAACAACATTTTTGCATACTATAAAGTAAAATAAATTCTTCATGCTCCTGACATGGTGTCTATCACAAAGGACTTGAAAGTCGTCGCAAAAAACGATATACTATTTCCAATAAATTTCTGTGAGGCATTACTTTTGAAAAACAGCGTTTTCATTGGATATGGTTCGACGCGTTTTTAAAAACGAAGGTATAGTATGGACGACAAAATTTCTGTGTTAATAGTTGATGACTCCGCATTGATGCGCAGTCTTATCGGTCGTATTATTGAAAATACACCGGGATTGGTTATTGCCGATAAAGCGATGAACGGTAAATTTGCGCTGCAAAAATTGGAGCGCGCCGCCCCTGATGTCATTGTGCTTGATTTGGAAATGCCTGAAATGGGCGGCTTGGAATTTTTACAGGAACGGAAAAAACTGGGTATTGATATTCCGGTTATTGTGCTGTCCAGTATTGCAACCCAAGGCGCACACGTTACCATGCAATGTTTGGAAGCGGGAGCGAGTGACTTTATTACGAAGCCGACCGGTTCCGATGCTTCAAATATTAAAACAGTCGCCGAAGAATTAACCGGACGGCTTTTTGCGTACGGCGGTCGTTACAAACGGAAAAAATCGACAGGCGAAGCGAACAAAGTGCCGGGAAATCTTGCACAGCAGTATCGCATTGACACGGAAAGTATTTATCGATCGACCGCGTCTCTTTTTTCGTCGCAGCCGCCCAAAAAGCCCGAACCCGTGACGCCGCTTTTACAGCCGGGTAATATTGAAGTAATTGGCATCGGAATTTCAACCGGCGGACCAAATGCGTTGCGTCAAGTGTTTGCGGAACTTTCCGGCGATATTCGCCAACCGATTTTGGTCGTACAACACATGCCGGCAGGCTTCACCTACGAATTTGCAAACAGCTTAAATAAAATCTGTCCGCTTGAAGTAAAAGAAGCAAGCGATGGCGATCTTATAAAAGCGGGACGCATTCTCATCGCACCGGGCGGAAAACACATGATTGTGGAAAAACGTTCGCTTGCAAGCGTTGTTCGCATCACGGAAACGCCGCCTGAAAACGGACACCGCCCCAGTGTGGATGTGCTGTTTAATTCCATCGCGGCAAACTACCAAAACCGCGCCCTCGGTGTGATTATGACCGGCATGGGAAAAGACGGCGCAAAAGCGACTTTGGAATTGTATCGGCAGGGCTCGAGAACACTCGGGCAGGATGAAGCTTCAAGCGTCGTGTACGGGATGCCAAAAGTGGCGTTTGAAATGGGCGGGGTTATGGAACAGGTGAGCTTGGATAATATGGCGAGCGCAATCAACCGTTATGCCCTTGAAAATGCATAATCGGTACTTAAACGAAAACTCACGAAACGCTATGCAGATAATATTAACCGGCTTCCATGCCGTTGAAGAAGCCGCAAAAAATACGGCGGATGCGACACCGGCGGCGGATTTTACCCTTTTTTATGCAAATCCCGGACCGCGGGTGAAAAAAATACTCCAGCTTGCCGAGTCTAAAAATTTAACAACAAAGCAAGCGGAAAAACAAAAGCTCGATATGTTGGTAAAAGATTTACCGCCGCTTTTGCAAAATCACCGCGGGCTGGTTTTAGTGTATACGCAAAAAGAAAACCGCCGTTCGCTTGAAACCTTTTTGGCGGAAACACATCAAAAAAAACGAATCACGATTGCTCTTTTAAGCAACATTATTGACCCGCACAACGTCGGTGCGATTTTGCGCAGTGCCGATCAATTCTCCGTGGATGCCGTGATTGTCAGTGAGCATAAAAGTGCGGGCGATTATGCAACGATTGCAAAAATAAGTAGCGGTGCCAATCAATTTGTGCCGCTTATTGAAGTAAAAAATCTCAATCGCGCCGTTGAAACTTTAAAAGCGGAAGGTTTTTGGTGTTATGGAGCCGACCTTGCCGGTGAACCGCTGCCGACCGTTTCGTTTGCCGAGCGCAGCTGCATTGTTTTAGGCAGCGAAGGCAAAGGCATCGCCGAAAGCATCAAAAACAAAATGGACTGCATTATCACGATACCGACTTCCGGTAAGGTCGACAGCTTAAATGTTTCCAACGCTGCCGCGATTATTTTTTACGAACGGGCAAAATAAATCTGTGTAGCAAGCAGTAACTTCCCTCGACGCATTGAATAATATCTAAAATGTGAGTAAAATACGGTAAATGGGCAAGTTAGATTTATACATTGATTATTTCAAAGATAAGTTATTCAAAAAAAAAGAAAAGCCGACTCATCAGGTTGATTTTGAAGAAATAAAAAGAGAAAACTGGGTTTTGGATTTTACCAAAGATGTCCGTTTTGAAGCCGAAGAAACGGATGACTACATCACGAGCATCAATCGCGATGCACAGTGTTTGGAATTAACGGCGAAGCGGAAAAATGTATACGCATGGACGGTGAACAAACAGTTCCGCTACGATGATTTTGCACTTGATTTTACGGTTGACTTCGATGAAGCCGGCGTGAAGCTAAAAACCGACAAAGCAGGTACTTGCGCCGCCGGAGTTTTGTTTCGCTATTTGAATGTGGGCGTTTTTTATGTGCTGGTCGTTTCGGATCAAGGCTGGGTACGCATGGACGTGATGATTAACGGATCGCCTTTTACCGTGTTGGGTTGGACCAAACCGGTGCATATTTCATCGCTTTTTGAAACAAATACCATGCAGGTGAAATTAATTGCTGTCGGAACTTCGTTTCATATTTTAGTTGATGATAATTGGGTAGCAACCGTCTCGAATGATGTCGTGCAGTCTGCCGGAAAAATTGCGGTTGCCGTTCAAAACTGGGAAAGTTTTTCGCAATGTACTTGCCGGATTAAAAACTTTGCGCTGAACTCGGAAAGCACCGCGGTGGAAAATTTGGATACGCTCGCGGTTCAAAAAGCCGACACCGATTATGCGGCACACATCAATCTTGCGAAAACGTTTTATGCGATGGGAAAGGCTGACCTTGCGAGCGCGGAAATCAACAAAGCCGAAACCGTGCAGCCACTTGCTCCTGAAGATGCAATCACGGCAGGGCGGATTTTCTTTTCGCACGGAAAATTCGATGACGCGGAGCGGGCATTTAAGCAAGCGGTTGCAAACGCTCCGAAAAATGTGCAGGCGCTTGAAGAACTGGGCGGTTTATATTATTACAGCGAACAGTTTGAAAAACTGGGAAAATTTTTAGAAAATACCGAAACAAAAAAGGAAGCTTTGTTTGCGTCGTCAGCGATATTGGAAAATTTTGCAGGGCATTATTTTAGCTGGAGCGGCGAACACGAAAAAGCGGCTGCGTATTATGAAAAAGCATTTGCTTTGCAGGAAAATGAAGGCTTATTCGCGTTAAATGCCGCTTCCGAATATGAGCAGCTCCTCGATACGGAAAAAGCTTATCCGCTCCTTTTGAAAGCGGGTTACGCTTTTTTAAAACGCGAAAATTATACCGATCTCGCGCAAGTGGCTGATACATTGGAGAACCTCAAAAAAGATGACGAGCAGGTTTTATCTCTTTTGGGCAAGTTTTATTTCGGTATTGAAAACTTTGCGGAAGCCTTGCCTTATTTCGAGACCTTGTGTGAAACCCGAAAAACAAAGGATGCGAGCAACTGGTATTTATATGCTTTGTTGGTAAAAGATACCGATAGCGCAAAATATTTGAGCTGCTTAAAAAAAGCGGTTCGCTTGGACGGAAAATCGGCGCTGTATCTTTTCCGGCTTGCCGAAGCGGAGTTTTACGCCGGCGAAGATTGCAGCAAAAGTTTGGAAAAATCGCTCGCCATCGATCCGCAGAATGCGTGGAGCCATAATCTCAAAGCCTTGGCGGCTTTAAAAACGGAACATTTCGATGACGCAATGGAAAGCATCGAAACGGCGCGAAAGATTTTGCCGGATGAACTTTCACTGTTGGCTAACTACGTGGAGATAAAACGCCGACAGGGAAAACTTGCTGACGTGTTACCGCTTTTTGATTTGAACGCGGACACGGTTGACGTGGCGGTTGAGCGGAATCGCGGTGATGCATTCCATGCTTTAGCAAATGCGTTTTACAACGACAGCGATTTTGAAAGTGCCGACACCTGGTACAAAGAAGCGGAAAAACTCGTGCCGGAAAATTACGACTTTTTGGTTAATCATGCGCAAAATTCAATGGAGTTGGGCTTTTTAAATGAAGCCGATACGCTGTTGGTAAAAGCCCTTGAAATGCAGGGGACGCTTGAAGTATACCGTTTGATTGCACGGCTTGCAACGCTGAAAGGAAATTATCTTCGGGCAAAAGCGACCGTTGATGAAGCGCTCACGATATACCCTGACAATGCTGACCTTCTTTTTGATTTGACGATTATCCAAACTCAATTTAACAAAAAAGCGGAGGCGGAAGCAAGCTATAAAAAGTTGTACAAGTTGGAAAAGTCAGCCCGCGTTAAAGATTTAAAACAAAAAATTGCGGCATTGGGGTAGGAAATCAGTTTACTTTTTCGGTGCCGGCAGTACGAGTGCCGCACCAACTGTAATTTCGACGCGGGTAAACCAGCCCTGCGGCACTTCCAGCGCGTACATGCAGGAAAAAGAGCTTGCAACGGTTTCCAAACTGAAAGGCGTCAAATCGTGTATTTCTTTGATAATGCCCGCTTTATCGATATATGCAATCGAAAGAGGACGGGGCGTATTTTTCATCCAAAAGCGTAATTGCTGTTCTTTTTCAAACACAAACAACATGCCGGTTCCGTCGGGGATATGCTTGCGTTCCATAAACCCACGCGCCCGTTCTTTGTCCGTTTGGGCGATTTCCAACGTAATCGAAACCACTTCGCCGTCCGTTTTCGTAATCGTATACTCTTTTGTTGGAAGTTTTCCCGTACAGGAAAATAACGGCATGCTCAAAAAAACAATAAAAAACAGACAGTCCGCAAAGTTTCTTTTTTTAAAATTCGTTAATAAAAGCTTCACGATTTAACTCCGATTTTGCCGTTTCCGTTTGACTTGCTTCAAGCATTGAATTAAACACCTGCAAGTCGAGATATTTTACCGTAAGCGGCTTTTCAATCGTAATGCGGACGGTTTCATTTTCCCAAATTGCGCGATGCGGATTTATGTCAAGCGGCTCACCGTACTTTTCGCAAAAATGCTTATACAGGGAATAATGATCAACTTTGTCCGTGTTCAATTTCAGCGTTATCGTATATAAACTTTCTTCATTGAATTGAAACCACGCTCGCTCAATAAAAGCGGAGCCTTGCGTTTCAATTGAACTTCGGTTCGGGGCGGCGAGCAGTGAAAAATCCCGCTCACCGCGGTAGCCGAAAATTTTATCGGTTTTTAACGCATCTTTGACGGTTTCCAAGCTCATACCCAACGAAATACCGCGGTAGCTTGCCGGTAACTCGGCAAATTGCGTTTTTTCCGCGTTCGCTGAATGTGCCTCCGTCGTATCAACGATTTCAGACGCATCATACGGACTTGATTCGACCGTTCCCTGCCCCGAAGCGGCAAGTGAACCGATAAAAAATATTGCCCAGAATATATATCGTTTTTTCATAAGTATATAAAAAACTCCTCGCTCAAATACTCGCGTTCACGCCGGTTTACCAATAACTGCCGCTTTTTGCGCGAATTTCACGCCGTTTTGCTTCGATTTTTTGCATTCGTTTGAAATATGCCGCTTTTTTTTCAAGTTCCAGCTGATCCGTTACGGTAATTTTTGAGTTTTCACAACGAATAATCGGCTCCTGCAAAAAGTCGGCGACTGCCGATGACATTTTACTTTTCGGAATACCGCACATATTCGCAAGTTCAATCGGACCGAAATTAAACGAATACGGCAGCATGGGCATCGGCTTAATGCGGGTTTTTTCAAACTGCAGAGCAAGCATATCGTACATTTTTTCAAGCGGTTCAATAATCTGTGTATTATCAAGCTGGCGATACATTGACCAAATCCGTTCGGCAAAGGTGGTCGTTAAGCTTGCAATAAGCTGCGGCTGTGTCGAAACAAGATATTTAAAGTTATTGTAGTTGACCGCCAGCAGTTTACCGCCTTCTTCGGTAAGACTGGCACTCGCCGAACGGGGTTTATTTTCAAGCAGCGCCATTTCGCCGAACATATCGCCTTCTTTCAACACGGCAAGAAGCACTTCGTTGTCATCAACAATTTTGGTAATTTTAACCTGTCCCTTTTGAATAATATACAGCTCGGATCCGCTCTGACATTCGCAAAATACCATCGCTTCCCCTTTGTAGACGCGCGTTGACGATTCGTTATTAGCACCGATCATTTCGCTTGAAATCCGCACATTCATATTTTGAATGGCAATTAAGTTGTCTTTTGCGTTTTGTATGTTTTTGCCGTTCGGCATCGCTTTCAAATAATGGTAGTAGGCATACACGGCAAGCGGAAATTTTCCCATCCTCATATAATATTCACCGATAGTAAAAAGATGTTCCAAACCGGGAGAAACGTTTTTTTTCAGCGTGATACGGGTGAGCGCCTCATCGAGGTACCGCATTTTCCGCGAAAAAGAATAAATGATTTTCATCGCAACCGGTGTGTTTTGCGCAATGAGACTCGGAAACTGGTTATAGGGAACCGCAATCAGCACGATATCCGTTAATGCAATTGCCGTTTCAACTTGATTATGGCGAGCCATACAGGAAACGACACCCAAAAAATCGCCCGCCTTGAGAACGTTGCCGCCTTCTTCGGCGACGACTTCCGATTCTTTTACAATCTGCACTTGTCCGCTTTGAATGATGTAAAAGCACTCGGTATCTTCCTTGCCCTCAATTAAAATATAGGAACCTTTTCTAAACTTAACAAACGAAAGCTGTGCCAATTCAAACCTCTACTTATTATAAAACTATCTGCAATATTTTTCAAGAGCAGCCGTTTACCGATTTTCTGAAACTTTTTTAAAAATTTCTCAAAAGAAGGCACTGATTAATTTAATCGAGAAGTAAGGCCGTCTTTCAAAAACTAAAAGTTTTTAAAAGGCTACCTTATCAGCGCCTATCTTTAAAATCGTTATTTCGCAAATGTTAAAAATACTATTTGCTGAACATCGAGCAACAATATGAAAACGCTGGTAAACGGCGTCCAGCCTTTAATCAATGTTTTCTTTGGGTTCAATTATAGTAATTTTTATTATTTGTAACAATGGGCGTTTTATCAAAACTGAAAACTTTTATGAACGCTCAATGGTCGGAATAGGTTTACTCCTTGTAATTCTTCTTTCTACATATTACAATGCACCGATGTAGGAAAAATTTTTATGGTACATTGTCTCATTGTAGGAATTGGCGGATTTATCGGAGCGGTATTACGGTATCTTATAACGCTCATTCCGATGAAAGAAAATACGCTGTTTCCTTATAAAACTTTTGCGGTTAATGTCCTCGGGGCATTCGCCATTGCCATCATTGCAGTCCTCTATTCTAAAATGAAAAGACCGAATGCGGAGCTGCTTCTTTTTTTGAAAGTAGGAATATGCGGCGGTTTTACAACGTTTTCGTCTTTTGCATTGGAAACATTTGATTTACTCAAACTCGGAGCAACGATACAAGCCGCTGTTTACGTAATACTCAGTGTTGTTATTTCGTTGCTGGTGATTTATGGTATACAGTCATTGTTACAATAATGATGCTGTAAAAACTTTTTCCTTACAGAGACGCTGTGCTTTTACAAATATACTCTGATTCACAAAGTATGCCGGTAAACGGCGTCAAGCCTTTAATCAGTGTTTCTTTAGGGCGATGCCCTAAAGACCCTGCTTTGTACATAGAAAAACTCTAATGAGAGGTTACCTTCAATAACAGCGTCACTTTAACTGCATCGAAAAATAGATTTTATAAGCGCATGGTCGGTTTATTTTTCTCTTGAAGTTTTATAAAAAAACTAGTAGAATAATTCCGCTATTTATTCTTTAAAAAAGAGGATTATATGAAATACGTAAAACTATTTTTCATGGTATTTTTGATGGTTTCAGTTTTTGCCTGTACCAAAGAAAAAAAACAGGCATCGACTTCCGGCACTGGTGATGTTGCCGAGACGGTTGCGCATACAAAATTCGGAACACCGATAGAGTTTAAAAGCTGTGATCTCAACGGCAACAAAATCGGCAGTGAAGTTTTTCAAAATGCAGACGTAACGCTCGTGAACATTTGGGCAACGTGGTGCGGACCGTGCCGCGGTGAATTGCCGGCACTCGGAAAAATCGCCGAAAAATATACCGCAAAGGGCTATCAAGTTATCGGATTTATTCTCGACGTTTCTGAAGGCTCCGACAATGCGGATGTCGCAAAGGAAATACTTTCCGATGCGGGATGCAATTTTCCGGTTGTTATGAACCATCCTTCGCTGGATGCGGTTTTTGCCGATGTTGACGCATTTCCCACAACCCTTTTTGTTGATAAAGCAGGTAACTTGCTTTTACCGGAACACATCGGTGCAACTGACGAAAAGGGATTTGAAGCTCTGTTTGAAAAAGCGATTGAAGCGGCAAAATAACACTTTCATGAGCGAAAACGTTTTGGAAAATCATTCCCTTTGTCATTTTTGTCAAGTATGCGATGGACAAGGTTGCGTCGGTGAGATGCCCGGTATGGGCGGAGCTTTTGCGAGTGCAAATTTTATCGCAAACTGTGCGGATTGGAAACGGTACCAGCCGAGCAGCGATACGCTTCCGCTCATCCGACTTGCTCCGATTACCGGTGCCGTTGAAAATATCGGCTGGCATGACGAAAAAAGTTTTTATTTTGCGTTACTCGGCGCGGCTGCGGCTGCCGGTATCCGGCTCAGCATCGGTGACGGCACTCCCGATGAAAAATTACAAGCCGGTATTGAAGCATTGCGAGCTTTGAAAAAAAAAGCAGCCGTGTTTATTAAGCCTTACCCGCAAAAGATTTTTTTTGAACGGCTGGAATGGGCGGAAGAAACGGCTGAAATTTGCGGCTCCGACATCGATTCGTACAATATCGTTACCATGCGGAAATTAGTGCATCTTGAGCGAAAGACACCGGCGCAGCTTTTGGAAATCAAAAAGCGGGTAAAAGTTCCTTTTGCAATCAAGGGCGTTTTTACCCCGGAAGATCTCGACATCATTAAAGAAGTGAAACCGGACATTGCGGTTATTTCAAACCATGGCGGACGCGTTGAAACGAGGCAAGGTAGTACAGCTTCATTCCTTGCCGAGCATGCCACGTTTTTACGCAAATTTTGCGGAGAGCTGTGGGTTGACGGCGGATTACGCACTCAAAGCGATTTATTGGTTGCTCATTCGCTGGGGGCGTCAACGGTTATGATCGGTCGTCCTTTTATCACTGCACTTTTACAAAACGGACAGGAGGGTGTCGCTCGCGTTGTGCAGAACTTTTTATCGGATGGGAAAACCCAATCGCAATAAGCAATTTTAAGTAATGCCGGAATTTTTATGCCGGCAGGATGGAGGCTCGTTTATATGAAATTACCCCTAAAAGAAAATTTTTTACTTGGTGCGGCATCGGCTGCAACTCAAATTGAAGGTGGCGATGCGGATACAAACTGGCGACAGTTTTTCCGTGAGGGCAAAGTGAAAGACAACAGTTCGCCTGAAAAAGCGACCGAACACTGGAAATACTGGAAATCGGATGACGAACTGCTGGTTTCGATGGGAATGCAAATTGCCCGTATCGGTATTGAGTGGGCGCGCCTTTTTCCCGAAGAAAATCGCCTTGAACAAGCTGCCGTGCAGCACTACAAAGACGAAATTTCTTTTTTAAAACAGCACAACATTAAAGTGCTCCTGACGATTCATCACTTTTCCAATCCGATGTGGTTTGAAAAAAAAGGCGGGTGGCTCAAACAGGAAAATATCCGCTATTTTATGGAACTTGTAAAAACAGTGGTCGAACAATTCGGCGCACTCGTTTCGGAATATATTACTATTAACGAACCGAATGTCTATGCGTCAAATTGTTATTTTTTCGGTGAATGGTATCCCTGCCATACTTCTTTCCGCGAAACTTGTACCGTTATGGAAAATATGGCGGCAGCTCACATCCAAGCTTACACGCTCATTCACGAAATGCGGAAACAGATGGGCTTCGCTGACACGATGGTAAGTTTTGCGAATCATCTCCGCATTTTTACCCCAAAAAACCGATTCAATCCGGTTCACCGGATTGCGTCGCGGCTCAGCGAGTTGTTTTTTCAAAAGGCACTCAGCAAGGCGATGCTTTTAGGACGATTTTCCTATCCGCTCCATAACCGACTGCGGAGCAAAAAAGGCATCTATGCCGATTTTCACGCAATCAACTATTATTCACGCAGCTGCGTTTCCGGTTTGAAAGACGGTGTAATGGAAGGAAAACCGAAAAACGATTTGGGCTGGGAAATTTATCCTGCGGGTATTGTACAGTGTGCCGAAAAAATGTACCGCCTTGTGCCGCTCCCGATTTGGATTACGGAAAACGGAACCGCCGATAACGATGAACAATTCCGCTCGCGGTACATTTTTGATCATCTCACTGAAATTATGAAATCTTCGCTCCCGATTGAACGATACTATCACTGGTGTTTTATTGACAACTGGGAGTGGAAAGAAGGCGAAGTACCGCGGTTCGGGTTGGTTCACAACGATTACGCGACACAAACGCGAACGGTAAAACCTTCCGGTGAATTTTTTTCAAAAATGATTGCAGAACACGGCGTAACGGAAGCGTTATACGACAAATACGTCGCCGTACAAAACTACAAGCAGTAAGGAATAATCCGTTGTTCCGCAAAACAACGGATTGTTACATCACATCGATAAAATTCTGCTCGTTTTTGTTAAACAAAATTAAGCCGAAAAATAGCAACAACGCACTGATACCGAGACTTGCTAATACAATGGTGCCGGACACACTTCCGGTACCGTAAAACCATTTACGGAACAGTTCAATCGGTGCACACATGGGATTGACGTAGGCTACGAACTGAAATTTTACGGGAATTTCCGAAAGCGGGTAGACAACCGGAGTTGCGTACATTGCAAGACTTAATGCAAAGCCGACCAAAAGCCGTAAATCTTTATATTTTGTTGTGAGTGAAGAAACAATCATTCCTGCACCGGTAGCCATTGCAGCAATCCAGATCAATAGTAATGGAAATGCAAATACGGCGGCGGAAGGTTTTAGCACATCGGTAGTAAATAAATAATAGAAAAAAAAGCATAGTAGACATAAAAACTGAACTGCAACTTTGGTTGCGTTCAGTACTACATTGCTAATCGGCACGGTGAGACGCGGGAAATACACTTTACCGAATAAATCTTTGTTTTTAACAAAAATATCGGTTGCATCGGTAAAACACCCGGAAAAAAACGTCCATAGCATTGTTCCGCTATAGTAAAAAAGCACATGCGGAATCCCGTCCGTACTCAATTTTGCCAGATTCCCGAACACAAACGTGTACATCACCGTTGAAATCAACGGTCCAATAATAAACCAAAGCGGTCCGAGAATGGTTTGCTTATATTGGGTTACAAAATCCCGTTTGATAAAAAGTGCAATTAAATCGCGGTAGCGAATAACTTCCCGCACCGGAATATCCAGCAATTTTCGTTTCGGTTGAATAACTAAATTCCAATCTTCTTTTATGGCTTCTTTCAATGTAAAATCCTTAAAATAAAAAATAAAAATGTGCGTATTTAAAAAGAGCCGCATCGCAGCTTTTACGTGTTAAAACAGTTATATTAATAAAAGAGTTACGTCTTTTCCATTATAGAATATATCAAACAAAAATCAAGCCATTTTGCCGCATATCCAAACTTTTTGCACGCTGTATCGCTTTATCCTGCAAAAAAGGCTTCTATGGTTTTTTGTCCCGAAAGCAACATTAAAAGTCGTTCAAAGCCCAACGCAACGCCGGAACAGCGGGGAAGATTTTCGCATGTTTGCGCAAAATCGGCAGGGACGATCAATCGGCGCATACCGCTTTCTTCTCGTTTTTGTACTTCGTGAGCAAAAAAACGGGCGATCTCGCTGCCGCTCGTTAATTCCGTGTAGCAGTTCGCAAGTTCCACGCCGTTCAAGTAAATTTCCCAGCGCTCGGTAACCGGCATGCCGTTTTGTATTTTCCGCGCTGAAAGGGTTTCGCTCACGGCAGGATAATCCGTCAACGCAACGATACGGTTTTGCGGTAGTTGCGGTTCAACACACGAAACAAGCACCAGTTCATACAAATCCTGATAACTATACCGTTCAACGTCGCTCGTGGCATTCAATCCGCGTTTTTGCACTTGTTCGAGCAGTGCTTCGCGACTTTGAGCTTTGGATAGTGCAAAACCCGCGTATCGGGTGAACGCTTCGTCCATCGTAAGCTGTAAAAACGGCTGTCGAAAAACTTCGCCTGTCGCTTTGTTAAAAAGCGGATTGTCGACAAGGCAATCGGCTAAAAATGAAAAAAACGTCTCAGTGATTCCGATTGAATCCCGATAGTTGGCTCCTACTGTGTAATATTCCAGCATGGTAAATTCGGGGCGGTGAATACGTCCTGTATTTTCGCCCGCCCGAAAACAGTGCGACAGGGAAAAAAGCGATTGTTTACATTCCGCTAAAAGCTTTTTAATATGCACTTCCGGTGAAGGAACCAAAAAGTACTGCTTGGTTTGTAAAGTACTCTGTTCAGTGCGGAAAATTTCGATGGAGCTTTCCGGAATAATGTAATCCGAAAAGCAGGGCGTGTCAACTTCGAGGTAGCCTTTGGTACGGAAAAAATCCCGCACCAAAACGGCAACATCCGATTTAAATGTCAGTAAGGGTATATTCATTATTTGATACTTTTCAACACGGCTTTTAAAAATTTCCAGCTGCGATCAACCGATTCAATACTGGCGTGTTCTTTCGCGGTGTGCACATCGTAAATATTCGGACCGAAAGAAATTTGATCCAATTCGCCGTTGAATTTTTCGCTGAAAAGTCCGCATTCAAGTCCTGCGTGGATTGCGGAAATAACGGGTTCTTTTCCGAATTCTTGTTTATAGACGCTTACAAAAGTATCGCGTATCGGCGAGTGCGGTGCATACTGCCATTCGGGATAGCCGGGATCGAACACCATCTTTGCGCCTACCAACGATCCTATCACAGCAAATTCGTCCGCAACGGCTTCTTTTTGCGATTTGATGGAACTGCGGATTGCACAGCTCACTTTGACTGCGTTGTCCAAGGTTTTAATAATCGCGAGATTGTTTGAAGTTTGTACCAAGTGCTTAATTGCGTGGCTCATTGCGATAACGCCGTGCCGTGTTAAAAGGAGGAGCTGCACGATGCGTTCCGTGGTATTTGCGTCGAAAAGACGGTCTGTAGTATGACCGGTTCCTTCAATGGTGACACTCACGCCGTTATCAATTCCTTCAAACTCGTTTTTAAAAATACCGGCGTAATTTTTTACGATTTCTTTTACGGCTGCTTCATCGGTAGCGTTGATTGCGATTTCGGCGTTCGCTTCACGAGGTATGGCATTGTGCTTTGAGCCGCCTGAAATTTCGGCGATGTTATAGGGAGCCTTTTTCCCGATTGCATACAGTACGCGGGCGAGGAGCTTATTCGCATTGCCGCGTCCTTTAATAATTTCCATGCCGGAATGTCCGCCGGTTAAACCGGAAACGGTAATTTTAAAAAACTTTTTTGCAGTCGGGGCTTTTTCCCAAACAATCGGCAGGTGAAAAAAAACTTGTTTACCGCCGGCGCAACTTGTTAAAAAAATGCCTTCTTCTTCCGAGTCGATATTAATCAGCGTGCGTCCGGTCAAATCGGCGGGGTTTAAGCCGATGGCACCGTCCATTCCGGTTTCTTCCGAAACGGTACAGAGCACTTCAAGCGGCGGATGCGGAATATCGTCCGAATCCAAAAGAGCAAGCGACATCGCCACCGCAATGCCGTCATCCGCACCGAGCGTGGTTCTGTCCGCCCGAAGAGTGTCGCCTTCAACGATAAATGCAATCGGATCTTTGTTGAAATCGTGCGGTGAATCTTTTTCTTTTTCGCACACCATATCCATGTGTCCCTGTAAAATTACCGTTTTTGCATTTTCGTATCCTGCGGTACCGCCTTTGCGGATAATAACGTTATTGCACGCATCCTGCTTTACTTCGAGGTTTCGTTTTTTCGCAAAGTCAACCAACCAATCACTCACCGCTTTTTCGTTGCCCGAGCCGCGCGGTATTTGGTTCAGCGCATAAAAAAATTTAAATACTTTATAACTGTCCAAATGTTTTAATGTATCTACCATAAAAAACTCCTTCGTTTATAATTATATCGCTGATATTTTACCCTAAATCGACGTTTTATGCAAGTTTTTGCGGAGATTTTTGCGGCTCGGGGCGTCTACGGGTACAAAACATAAAAGTGAGGCGAAATTTTTCATCAATAAAAATTTCGCAAAACGGTAGCTTCTTAAGGAGGCACTGATTAATTCAATCGAGAATTAAGGTCGCCTTTCAAAAATACGGGGTATATTTTTAAAAGGCTACCTCTCATTGTCGCAATATGACAGCCAATACCCTGTG
>ERZ1673752.1183-NODE-1183-length-38055-cov-12.718711_pt1 | contig 38055 bp, 25 predicted proteins | sample MGYA00580195_ERZ1673752 | MGnify/ENA primary metagenome ERZ1673752 (study PRJEB41218, sample SAMN15661744) | gut metagenome | host: Homo sapiens | place: Canada: London | collected 2015-08-20/2019-03-30 | study: EMG produced TPA metagenomics assembly of...
AACAGGAGTAAAATCGAGTTCTTTCAAAAAGTGACGACCGTGAAAATCAGTCATGATTGTCCCTTCCATAGATAGGTAATTATCCTGATTCGGGGGAAAGAGCTTTCTGGATTGTCCAAAAAAACCGCAGTCCACCCAAGCACGTCTTTTGTGCGTAGGTTTAACAGCCCTCGAAACAAGAATGATGTTACCTCGGACATGTCACCGAACACAGGGGATGTGACCCTTATTGCGCACGAAATTGAAAAATAAACCCCTCTATATCCGGTCTATGCTAAGTAAAAACTCGAGACAACAGAGTCTTATCCGTACCTAAACGGTGATTACCATTGCATTTCGTATCTTTGGGCATGAGAGCGATTTCGGAAAGCGACATGGTTCTAGTCCATCCCCTATGCGAGATTCCTGACGAATCTGCCTTCTGGTGTGCAGAATAGTCCTTTTGAAAGGGAATTCTGAGATTCGGACATCTGTTGAGCTTGCCGTATACGAAAATACACAACTTTGTCTCGCTGTAAGGAACAGCTGCGGTGACAGTCCGAATAATTCAGCCTGTCACCGCCCTTCTAGCAATGAAAATTTAAATCCCGGCCGCGCGTTCCGCGGCTTCGACCACGTTGACCAGCAACAACGCCCGGGTCATGGGCCCGACCCCGCCGGGATTCGGCGTCAACCAGGCGGCCACCCGGTCGACCCCGTCCGCCACGTCACCGTGCAATCGAGACTTGCCGGTATCCGGATCGATAACCCGAGACACGCCCACGTCAAACACGGCAGCGCCGGGCTTGACCATGTCCGCGGTGATAATGCCCGCGACCCCGGAGGCCGCCACAATGACGTCTGCCTGGCGACATTTCGCAGCCAAATCCTGGGTTCCGGTATGGCACGAAGTCACGGTGGCGTTGACATCTTTACGTCCCAGCAGCAGCCCGATGGAACGACCCACCGTAGTGCCGCGGCCCACCACGCACACGTCTTTACCGTTGAAATCCAAACCGAAACGACGACCCAGCTCGATGACAGCCCGGGGAGTACAGGGCAAAGGCGAAGTAATCGGCTCTGACACCCGCAACACCAGACGACCCAGGTTCATGGGATGCAGGCCATCGGCATCTTTATCCGGGTCGATAGCTTCCAAAATCCGGTTCGTGTCCATACCCTTAGGTAACGGTAGCTGCACGATATATCCCGTACAGGCCGGGTCCTGGTTCAAACGTTGCACCGCCGCCATGACTTCGTCTTGGCTGGCGGTGGCAGGCAAATCGACCCGAATGGACTCGATGCCAACCTCCGCGCAGTCCCGATGTTTACCAGCCACGTAGGTTACGGAACCGGGATCCTCGCCGACCAGAATGGTGCCCAGCCCGGGAATGACCCCGCGCTCACGTACCGCGGCGACACGCGCCTGCAACTCGGCTTTGATAGCACCAGCGGTGGCTTTGCCGTCCAGGACCTGAGCTGGCCCCTCCCAGGGCGCCCTCATTGCACCAGTCCCGGATAGAGCGGGAAGGCTTCGGTCAGTTTCGCCACCCGAGCCCGATACTTGGCCACGTCCACCGCGGATTCGCCCGCGGCGCCGTCCACCAGCACGGAAGCGATGATGTCGGCAACCTCGCGGAACTCCGCCTCGCCGAAGCCGCGGGTAGCCAGAGCCGGGGTGCCGATACGCAAGCCGGAAGTGACCGCCGGTGGACGTGGATCGAACGGCACTGCGTTACGGTTCACGGTAATGCCCGCTTCATGCAGCAGGTTCTCGGCCTGTTGCCCGTCCAGGTTGGAGTGAACCAGGTCAACCAGTACCAAGTGAACATCGGTGCCGCCGGTCAACAGGTCGATGCCCGCCGCCTTACAATCGGGCGCCATCAGGCGTTCGGCCAAAATTTGGGCGCCTTGAATGACGCGCTGCATGCGCTCTTTAAACTCAGGGGTGCCGGCAATCTTGAGCGCCACCGCTTTCGCCGCGACCACGTGCATCAGGGGACCGCCCTGCTGACCGGGGAAAACGGAACTGTTGATCTTCTTGCCAAACTTTTCCCCATCACGAGACAGAATCAGACCCGAACGCGGCCCGCCAATGGTCTTGTGAATAGTCGTGGAAACCACGTCCGCATAAGGCACCGGGGAGGGGTGCAAACCGGCGGCGACCAGACCCGCAAAGTGCGCCATATCGGTCCACAGATAGGCCCCGACCTCGTCCGCGATAGAACGGAAAGCCGCAAAATCCAGGTGCCGCGGATAAGCGGACCAGCCGGAAATAATCACATCAGGGCGCTCAGCCAACGCGAGTTCACGCACCCGATCCATGTCGATACGCTTGGTATCCTGTTCCACCCCGTAGGCCGCGACCTGGTAGAGCCGACCGCTAAAGTTGATCTTCATGCCGTGAGTGAGGTGACCGCCGTGTGCCAAGCTCAGGCCCATAATCTTGTCTCCGGGCTTAATCAGCGCGGAAAGCACCGCCGCGTTCGCCTGGGCACCAGAGTGTGGCTGGACGTTCGCGAAATCCGCGCCAAACAGCGCCTTGGCCCGCTCGATGGCCAGGGTCTCGGCGACGTCCACGTTTTCACAGCCGCCGTAATAGCGTTTGCCCGGATAGCCTTCGGCATATTTGTTAGTCAAGACGCTGCCCTGGCATTGCAATACGGCGCGCGGCACAAAGTTTTCCGACGCAATCATTTCCAGGGTGTCGCGCTGACGGTTCAGTTCAGCATCCAGCACGGCCTGAATTTCCGGATCAACCTCAGAAAGGGGCTGGTTCATGACTTCAGTCATAGTTCCTCCATAGTTTTGCGAGCACAACCCAGGCGTCCGATTGTGTAAATGCGCTCCCCGGAGGGTTATTCCTCCTGCCCACTGTCCCCGCGAAACAATCCGGGGTCGGGTAGACATCGCCAGTCGCTGCCTTTACAGGTTATCAAAAAATTTATCTCCCCCCACACCCCGTTAATTCCGTCGGTTCGAGCGAAAACTTGGGTTTCCGGGGCAAACCGGTTCCACGGGCGCCGCAAGGAGGCGAAAGTCTGTTAAAATCCAGTCATGAGTTCGTTGCCGGCGCCGTATTGGGGAATGACGATACCCGTTCAGGTCATTCCCCAGGACAAGTGGACCGCCACCCAAAACCTGGTCTATTTCCTGATAGTGGTCGGCACTATCGCGCTGACCTTGGGCGTTGTGTGGCTGATTCGCCGTTTTCGCGGCGAGCCCATTATTCCTGACACGGCTCCCCATCACGAAGAAATCAAACTCATCTATGAAGAGACTCTGTCTGCCGCGGACCGTGTCGTCGTGCGGGATAACCAAGTCATTGAGGCGGTGCGCTATATCCCGAGAGATCCGAACCTGGTCGCTCCGCTGCAACTGTGGCGGGACAAGCGGCGTGAATGGGCTGGTGAAATGGCTTTCCTGGAGTCCTTGGGGAAAAATCCCGCACCGGAAACGCTGACGGATGCCGGCAACGCGGAAACACTGCGCCGCCTGCACGGCTTAGCGCAGGAACTCGAAGCCTCCCAGCGCGGCCTGCTGCGCGCCATTCGCCAATCCATCGCCACCGGGACCGAAAACCTGCCCCTAGGTACGGACGCGAGCTCGTAAACGGCGAGCCTATTTTTCCAGCAACCCCTGTCCCCAGTAGGTTTCTGCGCTGGTTCCCGGAACAATCCAGTAAACCGCCGAACCGATGTGGGAAATAAACTTGTTCAACAAGTCGTGCATATCCAGGCGCTTTTGAATGGCCGTGAACTGGAGTTCCGGGTTTCGCTGGAAAGACACCCACACCAGACCGCTGTTGGTCAGGTCAGACTGTCCCGGTTCCGGAGCGTCGTCGTAGGCAAAAGCCCGGCGACGCAGCTTATCGGAGCCATCTTCGGTATGTTCGCGGGACAGCGCCAGGTGAGAACGCCGATCAATGATGAAGTTACCGGCCTCGTCCACCGCGTCCATGTCCTCCTCATCGAACTCGCCGCCGCCGCTCAACGGACCGCCATCGGAAAGTTTGCGGCCGATGACGCGCTCGCGGGCGGGACGGTCCAGCAACTCCCACGGATCGAGGAAGTTTTGAATCCGGCGCAACACCATAATGGTAGAACCATCCAGGTAGGCCTGGTCTCCAGCACCGTCCAGCCACACCTGCTCGGAGAATTCCTCCGCGTTGGACGGGTTTACGGTGCCGTCTACCTGGCCGAACGGATTTCGCGGGGTCGTGCCGCGCGGGGCGGAACCGTAGGCGTAAGTAAAGCCCTTTTGCATCCAGAACAACGTGGCCTTGCCCTGGCACTTGGCCAGTAACAGGCGACCGGCCGCGAACAAGGTGCCCGGGTCGTCGCAGCAAATCTGGAACACCAAATCGGTCTGACCCCAGCGTTCCTGCAGCTGGTCGAGTTTGAAAGCGGGAATGTCATGCAAGCCCTCGGGTTTCAGTTCCGGCTTACCCAAGAAATCAAAAATTCGTTCCCCGAAACCGCAGGTGATGGTCAGGTTGGCGGTGACCGCGACCATTTCCGGAGCTAGGAAGTTCGGAATCGGGTTGCCCTGGGTCAGCTGGCGGGCCGTGGCGGTCAGGTCCTTTAGCAGCTCAATGAACGCCGCTTTGTCCAAGCTGGGTTCCAGGTTCATCCCCAAAACTTCCAGATGCGCCTGCGGGGGCTGTTCCACCCCGGACTGCACCCGGCCATCGAAAGGAATAGTAGCTTTTTGCAACGCGGTTTCACACATTTTCCATAACTCCTCGGTATATCTAAGCACTCACTCTCATCCTAGCCTCTCGCCACCTCCCGGTTGAACCAAACCGGAAACCCCGCCCGACCGGCCTAGTGCCCGGAGCTACGCAACCTCCGCGGATAACCAGCCGACTGCGCTTGCCCAGGCAAAACGCCGGAAACCCCCACGAAACCGGCCACCGCGCCGTGAGTCCTCAACCGGCCACGTTCACCTGGGGCTCACCCGCTTCCAGGCCCAGCTCCTGGCCCAACCGGTTCGCTTCGGCTATCAGGGTCGGCACAATCTCCACTTCCGGGACGGTCTTGATGACCTGGCCCTTGATGAAAATCTGGCCTTTACCGTTGCCGGAGGCCACGCCCAAATCGGCTTCCCGCGCTTCACCCGGACCGTTGACGATACAGCCCATCACCGCGACCCGCAGCGGGTAGGTGATGTCTTTCAGCCCGGCGGTAACCTCATTAGCCAAAGTGTAAACGTCGACTTGGGAACGTCCGCAGGACGGGCAGGACACGATTTCGAAGTTACGTTTCCGCAGGCCCAGAGAACGCAAAATCTCTAACCCGACCTTGACCTCCTCAACCGGCGGGGCCGACAGCGAAACCCGAATCGTGTCGCCAATACCTTCGGACAGCAACGCCCCGAAAGCGGTTGCGGATTTGATGGTGCCTTGGAAAGTAGGGCCGGCCTCCGTCACGCCCAGGTGTAGCGGCCAGTCCCCGTGCTGGGCCAACAGGCGGTAGGCCTGAATCATCGTCACCGGGTTGTGGTGTTTCACCGAGATGGCAAAGTCATGGAAATCCACGTCCTCGAACAGAGACGCCTCCCACATAGCGGACTCGGCGAGCGCCTCTGCGGTAGCTCCCCCAAACTTTTCGTACAGGCGTTTGTCCAAAGACCCCGCGTTGACCCCGATGCGCAGCGCGGTGCCGTGGTCGGTGGCGGCTCGGGCGATTTCGCGCACCTGGTCGTCAAAAGCCCGAATGTTGCCGGGGTTCACCCGCACCGCCCCGCAGCCGGCCTCGATAGCCTGGAACACATACTTGGGCTGGAAGTGAATGTCTGCCACCACCGGGATGGTGGCGCGTTTACAGATTTCGGGCAACGCCGCGGCGTCGTCGGCGGAAGGGCAGGCCACTCGGATGATGTCGCAGCCCGCGGCCGTCAACTCGGCGATTTGCTGCAGGGTTGCCTCCACGTCAGAAGTCAGGGTGGTGGTCATGGACTGGACGCTCACCGGAGCGTCTCCCCCTACGGCGACGCTGCCGACCTGGATTTGGCGGGTCTGATGGCGCGGCGCCAACGGTTCGCGGGCGGACAGAGACTTGGTGGGCATCCCCAGGTTAACTTCACTCACGTCCTCGATTATTCCACCTTTACGTGGCGCTCGCACCAAGCGGGTCACTAGCTGGGTCGCCGGCGGGGTCGCCGGAAGTTGCGGTTTCCCGGCTCGGGTTTTGCCGGCGGTATGGTTTCCCGTGTCCCTCAGCGTTGGCAGCGCGGACACCAGTAGAGTTTTCGTCCCCCAGCGATTTTGAGCTTGATGCTGGCGCGGCAGCGCAGACAGGGGCGGTCTTGGCGCTGGTAGACGTAGTAGCGGGAGTCTATAGCCTGGGGCTCACGCCCCGCGGCCAGCTCGCGCTCCACGAAGGAAGCGTAATCGTCGGGATCCGCGGTGGTGATCCGTCCCGATTCCACGCCCAGGGGTAGGTATTCTTCCAGCCAGTTCCAGATTCGGCGCAGTTTGCGCGGGGTTACTTCACGAGCCGGTGTAAACGGGTTCAGACGTGCCGCGTAAAGCACTTCGGCGCGGTAAATATTGCCCACCCCGGCGATAACGGACTGGTCCATGAGAGCCTCGCCAATACCCTTCTGACGGGTGGCGCAACGTTTCACAAACTCACTAAAGTCGCTGTCGGGACGCAGGGGGTCGGGTCCCAGCCGTGCCAACACCGCGGCGACGCCCTCCTCATCCAGCAGTTCACAGGTGTTTGGCCCGGACAGGTCGGCCGCCCCGTGCGCGGTGACCAGCCGCAGACGCACCGTCCCATAGGGCGGGGGCGCCTGGAAAGGCGCGGGGGTCCAAAACCAGCGATCCGCGAAATGTTCGTGGGGCGCAAAAGCGGAGTCATCGCGGTGAGTATGCACCGGAATCTCTACGATTTCCGCAGCTGGCTCCGCAGTTTCGGTTAGGTCTAGAGCCGTGTCGGTGTGCCGGGCGATGAACTGAGAATCCCCGTAAAAACGCCAGGAGCCGTAAATCCCCAAGTGGATATGCAGCCAGGTCAGGGACGGGGCACAGTCGGCAACGGTCGCGGCAGGTTCGTTCTGACACGGAGCAAAACCGAGGAACATATGTTTCCCATAGGCTTGCACGTCGACCAGACGCTGGGCGTCTAACTCGGCGGCGCCCGCGGCGAAACGCCCCTGCGGAGAGGACGCCGCGACGACCTCACCGCTCATGACCTGGGCAAACTGGGCGGCCAGCCGGTGAATAGCATGGCCTTCAGGCACGGTGCGCGGCTTCCTTAACCGCCCCGGCCACGACAGCTCCGCGCAGAACCACTCCGGCGGGCTGTTCCAAAACGTTGAGGTCAACGCGCGGGTCGGAGTCATACCACACCAGGTCGGCGGGCGCGCCTTCCCACAGGGAGGGAGCCCCCAGGAAATCCCGAGCCCTCCAGGTGGCCAGGTCAATAATTTCGGGAGCCGAAATCCCCAGGTACAACCATTGCCGCAGCTCTTGAGGCAGGGCGTCGTGGTGCTGGTAGCCGCCGGCATCGGTGCCCGGCAGCAGCTGGACCCCCGCTTCATACAGCGCGGCTTGATGGGCCACCCGGGACTGATCCAAAGCGGTCATCGTGGCGGCATACACCGGATATTTTGCTCCCGCCTGGGCGGCAAAATCGGAAAACCGGGCGATTTGCAACATGGTCGGAGTCACGCGAACGCCGCGGCGCTGCGCTTCAAGGATTTCATCCGAATCCATGCCGGTGCCATGTTCGATACAGTCCACCCCGGCATCTAACAGGCCCTCTATCGTGCGGTGGGCGAAAGTATGCACGGTCACCCGCGCCCCGTTCTGGTGAGCGGCCGCCACCGCGTCACGCAGCACCGCGGTGGACCACAGCGGCTGCAAATCAGATTCAGCCCCGTCGGAGCGGTCAATCCAGTCCCCCACGATTTTCACCCAGCCGTCGCCGTGTTTGGCCTGTTGGGCAACCGCTGCGGGCAAATCCGCTTCGTTCTCCAGCTCCAGCCCGTAGTAACGCATATAGCGTTTGGGTCGCACCAGGTGCTGGCCGCAGCGAATGATTTTCGGCAGCTCGGCCACCTGGTCAATCCAGCGGGTATCGGAGGGCACCCCGCAGTCACGAATCAGCAGCGTGCCTTTACTCAACGCCAGTTCGGCCTGTTCCCGCTGGATTTCAACCGGCACGCTACCCGCGTGGGTCACGCCCACATGGCAATGCACGTCCACCAGTCCGGGAATCGCGTAGCCGCTAACCTTTCGGTAAGTCAGTGCGGGTTTCGCCGTTCGGCTCACGATGCCGTCGTGAATATACAGGTCGCCGTGTACCCACCGGGATTCACAAGACGCTGTCGTCGCCTGGCCGGTGTATTCCCCCTCCACACTGGGGTTTTCCGACCACAAAAAAGCGCCGGTGAAGTGCAGGTTTTCCGGATTTGGTGCGCCTAGGGGTTTCATCACAGGCCGCCTAACATACGTTTAATGTCGTCAGGCAGATCGTCAGGAGTGAGGGCGGGGGTGGCCGGCGCGGACTTCTGCGGCATCCCCCCGAGACCGCCCAAGCCGTTGAGACCACCCATCCCGGCCGGCAAAGCACCAGGCAAGTTAGGCATTGCTCCGGCCCCGCTCTGGGGGGCGGCGGAAATCCCCTCTAAAGCTTCCCGGGCTTGACGGGCTGCCTTGGCGGGATTGCCGGATTTTGCCTTGCGCTGGGCTTTGGATTTCTTGCCGGACTTTACTGCCTGTTTCGCTTTCGAATGCTTGCCCATGCCCGGCATCCGGCCGAATCCGGGCATCATCCCCATGCCGTCAGCGCCGCCGCCCATACCGGGAATACCGCCGCCGCTCATCATCTTTTGCGCCATCTGGAACCGGTCGACCAAACCGTTCACATCCGCGACCGTAGTGCCAGACCCGGCGGCAATCCGGGCGCGGCGCGAGCCGTTGAGAATCTTTACATCCTGGCGTTCCGCGGGTGTCATCGAGCGGACGATAGCTTCAATCCGGTCGACTTCACGCTCGTCAAACTGGTCCAGTTGTTCCCGAATTTTGCCAGCCCCCGGCATCATGCCCAGCAGCTTTTTCATCGAGCCGAGTTTGCGGATCTGTTGCAGCTGGCTGAGGAAGTCTTCCAAGGTCAACTGGCCCTGTTGAATCTTGCCGGCGAGCTTTTCGGCCTGCTCCATATCGAAAGTTTCCTGAGCCTTTTCAATGAGGCTCAGCAGGTCGCCCATATCCAAAATCCGCGACGCCATCCGGTCGGCATGGAACCGCTCAAAGTCGTCCAAGCCTTCCCCGGTCGAGGCGAACAGCACCGGAACCCCGGTGACGCCCCGGACTGACAGAGCTGCGCCGCCGCGGGCATCACCATCTAGCTTGGTCAGGACCACACCGGTGAAATCCACGCCCTCTTGGAAAGCTCGCGCGGTTCGCACCGCATCCTGGCCAATCATGGCGTCCAGGACGAACAAGACCTCGTCGGGCTGGACCTCGTCGCGGATAGAACGGGCTTGCGCCATGAGTTCCTCATCCACACCCAGTCGGCCGGCGGTATCGACAATCATCACGTCATAGCCCGAACCGGAGGCCAGCGCCAAAGCGCGCCGCGCCACATCGACCGGGTCTCCCACCCCGTTACCGGGTTCAGGGGCAAAGACGGTGACCCCAGCCTGTTCACCCACAATCTGCAACTGGTTGACCGCGTTGGGACGCTGCAAGTCAGCCGCGACCAGCAGGACTTTCCGGTCCTCTTTCGCCAACCACTTGCCGAGTTTGCCGGCCAGAGTCGTTTTACCGGCACCCTGTAGGCCGGCCAGCATGAACACGGTCGGACCTTTGCCGGGTTTAGAGAAATGCAGTTCCCGGTCCTCGCCGCCCAGAATGTTAATCAACTCGTCGTTGACGATTTTCACAATCTGTTGGGCCGGGTTCAAAGCCTCAGACCGGGCCGCCCCATAGGCTTTTTCCTTTACGGTAGCGGTGAAATCCTTGACAACCTCCAGGGCCACATCAGCCTCAATCAGGGCGCGGCGAATGTCGCTGACGGTGGCGTCAACGTCGGATTCCTTCAGCTTGCCCTTCTTGCGAAGGTTCTTAAATGATTCTGTCAGGCGGTCTTGTAGGCTATTGAACACACGTCGATTTTATAGTGAGGCAAGATTTCGGGCAAAAGTGGGGGTTGGGGCGTGCCGTGAGTGGTGCCGGAACCAGCGGCAAACGCCGAAAACTTGCGAAAGACCCGGGTGCCTGAGGAATCTAGGCGTCCAGCAGGGCGTCAGCAAAATCGCCGGGCACGAAGGGCGCCAAATCGTCGGGGCCTTCACCCAAACCAACGAGCTTCACCGGAATCCCCAGTTCCCGCTGCAAAGGCACAATGACCCCGCCCTTGGCGGAACCGTCCAGCTTGGTCAAAACGATACCGGTCACACCCACCGCTTCGGTAAAGATTTTTGCCTGGCTCAAAGCGTTTTGGCCGGTGGTAGCATCGATAACCAGCAAAACTTCGGTGATGGGCACCTGTTTTTCAGCCACGCGCTTGATTTTGCCCAGCTCGTCCATCAAACCGACTTTGTTTTGCAAACGTCCGGCGGTGTCAATCAAAACCACGTCGCTGCCGGCTTCACGGGCAGTTTTCGCCGCGTCGAAAGCCACGGAGGCGGGGTCAGCCTGATCCTTTTCGGCGCGCACCACCGGCACACCTACCCGGTCGCCCCAAGTTTGCAGCTGCTCCCCGGCGGCGGCACGGAACGTATCGGCCGCGCCCAACACTACGGACTTGCGGTCAGCCACCAACAGGCGAGCCAGCTTGCCCACCGTGGTCGTCTTACCGCCACCGTTGACACCAACCATTAAGATGCCGGCGGTCTGGGTGGGAGAATCCTCGGGAACTTCCAGGTTGAGACCACGTTCGACCTTACGGTCGAGCATATCGGTAAGCATCCGCTTGGCCATACGCCGCACCTGCGCAGCGTCCTTTTCGCCCGCGACCTTCTGTTTCACCTTCAGTTTGCCAATGAGCTCCACGGTCGGCTCGACGCCCAAATCGGCAGCCAGCAGTTCATCTTCAATTGCTTCCCAATCGGCATCTTCCAAATCCGCGCTGGACAGCACATTGAGAATGGCCCGCCCGAACTTGCCTTTACCGGCCAGGCGTTCCTTTAGGCGGCGCATCCGAGAAGTCTTGGATTCCGGTTTTTCGATTTCCTCAACTTCAGGTTCAGTTGGCTCGGTTGGCTCGGAACTCTCAGAATCTGGCGTTTCAGCCTTTGCGGCCAGTTCAGGTTGCTCTGTTTCCTCAGCAGTTTCTGCAGCCTCGGAACTCTCAGGCTCCTCGGACACTGCCGCTGCAGATTCCGGCTCCGACTCCGTTTCCGAAGTGGCGTCCTCCCCTGCTGCGTCCGCTGTCATTGCCGCTGCCGCCGCTTCCATAGCCGCTCGCGCCGCGGCCCGGGCTTCCTCAACACTCTGACCGGGAAGGGGCCTAAAGCACAAGCCGTCCGGGTCGCAATAGACCCCATCGGGCTTAACGATGACTTCTTCCTCATCGAAGTCTTCGTCCTCCTCGCCCCAGTCCTCCGTTTCAGTCAAGTCGTCCGCTTCAGCCAGGTCGTCCTCTTCGGTCGGACCCTCATCCGTAAAATGCCCACTCTCTGAGGTCGTCGGTTCAATTTCTACGTCTTCATCAGGGTATTCATCATCACTATGGCTATTAGTCTGAATCGCCTTTTCGATGATGTTTCGAAGCTCTTTTTCACCTTGCTTCAGCTGGAGCGGCGCAGCGTCGTCAGAGCCCTCTCCGTCCTCGCTGCTGTCTTCACGAATCCGCTCCAACGTATCTAAAAGCCGATCCTCGTTACGAATCTTGCGCTGCTTCGAATCAATCTGGGAGGCGCTGGCAACGATAACGATAACCACGAAAGCGATAGCCAACGGAATCATAAAAATGAGCGGATCAGTGTAGCCTTCCAGACCCTGTGAGTTATTTAGTGTCGCACTGAGGATATTCATTGATTCCATCCAAAACGTCTCTGATAGCACCGCATGAACGTCTGTTGTCGGCTCGAACGTACGTTGCTATCTTATCTCTAACCTCGCTAGGTTTACCTAATTTACGGCCGTACCTCACGGTATAGATTCCTCGTTTTCGCCCGGGGTTTTCACCAGGCGCTGCGAGATCACCGCCGTGGTGCCCTCCTTCATCGTCACTCCGTACAGCGCGTCAGCAATTTCCATCGTGCGTTTGTGGTGAGTAATGATGATTAACTGCGAGTTTTCACGCAAAATTTCGAAAACCCCCAGCAGTCGAGACAGATTTACGTCGTCCAAAGCGGCCTCGACCTCGTCAAGGACATAGAACGGCGAGGGCCGAGCTTGGAAAATCGCGAACAGAAAAGCCAGCGCCGCCAAGGAACGCTCCCCGCCGGAAAGCAGGGACATCCGTTTCACGTTCTTTCCCGCCGGCCGCGCTTCAATCTCAATGCCGGTGTTCAACAGGTCTCTCGGATCGCTCAAAGTCAGTCTGCCTTCCCCGCCGGGGAACAGGACTTGGAAAATATCTGTAAAAGCGGCGCACACGTCCGCGAAAGCTTTGCCGAAGACGTCCTCGACCTGGCGGTCCACTTCCGCCACCACGTTCATCAGGTCTTCACGAGACTTATTCAAGTCAGCTACCTGGTCGGCCAAGAATTTATGGCGCGCCACCAAGGCTTCGTGTTCCTGCAAAGCCAGGGGGTTCACTTTGCCAATCCGTTTCAGTTCGGTTTGGGCCTGGGCTTTCCGCTCCACCTGTTCAACACGCACGAAGGGCACGTGCTCGATGGTTTCACCAGTTTCATCGAATACGGGCACCAAGTTGTGCGGGCCGTACTGAGTCAGCAACGTGGTCTCATCCAAACCGCATTCCTGCTGGGCTTGTTCCAACAACCGAGCCAGCTTGGAATTGACCTCGGCCAAAGCAACCTCATCACGCATCGAAGCATCCTTGAGGTCGGTCCGCTGGCGGCTCAGGTCATCCACGGCCGCGCGCAGGGTCTCCATCTCAGTTTGCAGCTGCTCCCGACTGGCGGAACTGGCCTGACGCTGGGCTTGGGCACTGGCCGCCGCCGCATGTGCCAACCGCTGGGCAGCTTCAGCCTGTTCCATCACGTAGACAGACCGTTTCCGGCGCCGTTCCCGCACCAGCGCCCGGCTGGCCGCCGCTTGGGCGGCAGCCTTTTCCGCCGCAATGTTCCGTTGCAGCGAGGCAGCACGCGATTCCAAAGATTCCAGTTCTTGGCGGGCCAGATGCGCCGCGATATGGGCGTCCGACTTGGCGGTTTGAGCCGTGGACACAGCTTCCATTGCGGCTTGCAGTTCGGCGGAAAAGTCCGGCTCGTCGTTTGTGACTGCGTCTTGGGCTTTCAGGCTGGCATCCAAAGCTTCCTGCGCTTCGTGGAGAGCCGCCTGGCGCTTCTCCGTTTCCGCATGAGCCTGTTCCAAGTGTTTCCCGGCACGTTCGACTTCCGCCTGGGCCGCCCCGCGTTTCGCTTTGGCGGCTGCTACCGCCGCGGTGGCTGCAGCCGCGGCCGCATCTTGGGCTTTGAGTTGAGCCGCCGCCGCGTCGTATTCTTCCTGAGCCGCAGCCAGCTCGGTCTTGGCCTGAGCCAACTGACCATCGGCCTTATCTGCCGCCGCAGCCGCCGCTTCGGCCTGTGCCGCCGCCTCGTCGTATTCTGAAGCACGCCGCAAAATCCCCGCGTCAGGATCCCCGCCGCCGACAATTCGGGTCGCCGAAAGGAAATCCCCCGCCTGGGTCACCGCCGCGGCAACTTCACCGGTCAAAACCAAATCCCGGGCTTCTGACAAATCCGGGCAAGCCGCCACTCCCGTCAACAAAGCCACCACCACCGGCGGTAGAGTTTTCCCTTTCCGGGCACTAACCAGGTCCTTTGCCCAGCACACCCCGTCTGGAAGTTTCACTTTCTCTAGGCTCGCCGTGTTCCGGGCCCCGAAGGGAGTCCCCACACCGTCCGCCACCAACAGGTGGACCTGACCCGCGGACTGCTGACGGACAAAACGCAGCGCATCCGCGGCGGATTCAACCCCCGAGGTCAGCAACGCTTTCGACCACTTTCCAAACACGGCCCCGATGGCGTCTTCCCACCCGGCCTGGACCAGGATAGTTTCCAAAAGCGCCGCGCTGACGCCGCTCAATCCCGCTTTCGCCACCGCTCCGGCGGCGTCTTCGGGTTGCAAGGTTTTTGCCAAGACTTCGCGTTTCGCCTCCCAAAAGGCGGCTTCTTCGCGAGCTTCGCCGAGTTCAGTAGAGAGTTGAGAAACTTTCGCCTGAATCGTCGCCACCGCCGCCGCGAGCTTTTCCTCTCTCGCGGCCAAGGTTCCGTCCGCCACCCCGGGGGGAAGCTCCGCCTCGACTTTGCTCAGCTCCTGGGCGCAAACTGTTTCGCGCTGCGCGGCGGCCTGGAGTGCTTCTTCCATCCGGCTGAGGTTCCCCGCCGCTTCTTCTGCCAGCGAGGCGGCGGTAGCGACCGCTCCGCGTAGCCGCTCCAGCGTCTCCCTCCTGTCGGCTTGGGCGCGCTGGAGCTTTTCCATCTGGGAGCGCACCGCGACTTCGCGCTCCTTGGCTCGCTCCTCAGCGGCTTGCGTCTGCGTGACCGCATCGTCGGCTTTCGCTGCGACGGCTTGTTTTTCGCTGATTTCCTCACGAGTCTTGTCGAGCCGTTTTTCCAGCTCACTGGTGTCGGCAGTTCGGGTCAGTTCCGCGGTTTCCGTCAAAGCGTTGGCGCGTTCCCGAGCCTGGTTCTCCAACGCTTCCAACCGTTCGGCCAAAGTGCTCAGCTCCGCCCAAGTCTGGGTGAGTTTCTCTAGCTCCGGGCTAACCTCGTCGAAACTGGACTTCGCCGCGTTCAGCTTCGTGTTTACCCCTTGCAGGCGGGCTTCCAAATCCGCAATCTGTGCCGAAATTTGTTCCTTGGAGGCGGTTTGTGACCCCGCTTTTTCTTTGTTTTGTGCCACCGCGTCAGCAATCAAACGGGCGGTCGCGTCAGCGAGTTCGGCTTGAACTCGGGCAGCTTTCCGAGCCGCCTCGGCCTGCTTTCCCAGGGGACCCAGCCGCTTCGCCACTTCACTGGTGAGGTCCTGAACGCGAGAGAGATTGACAGCCAAACTTTCCAGTTTTTTCAACGCCCGGTCTTTGCGCTGCCGGTGCTTAAGCACTCCGGCCGCCTCCTCGATGAAAGCGCGTCGTTCCAGTTCAGAGGCACTCAAAATCCGATCGAGTTGCCCCTGCCCCACAATGACGTGCATTTCCCGACCCATCCCGGTGTCGGAAAGCAACTCTTGAATATCTAACAGGCGCACCGGGGTTCCGTTGATGGCGTACTCGGAACCGCCCGCCCGAAACATGGTGCGCGAAATCGTCACCTCAGAGTATTCGATAGGTAGCGCACCATCAGTATTATCAATGGTCAACTGGACTTCCGCGCGTCCCAGCGGAGCTTTCGTTTTGGTACCGGCAAAAATGACATCCGACATCTGTGAGCCGCGCAGATTTTTGGCACCCTGCTCACCCATAACCCAAGCCAGCGCATCGACCACGTTCGATTTGCCCGAACCGTTAGGGCCAACGACACAGGTCACCCCCGGTTCTAGGCTCATGTGAACCGTGTTCGCGAAAGACTTAAAGCCTTTCAGGGTCAGGGACTTTAAATACACACACTTACCCTAGCGCAACCCCCCGAACCCTAAAAAACAGCCTTCCCGGCCTTGGGCAACGCAGAGAAACAACGCCAGGAGAAACGCCTCGCGACCGGCCTTTAGTCAATCATGTAGGGGAACCACAGCGCGATTTCCCGGTCGGCGCTCTGAACCGAGTCCGAACCGTGAACGATGTTTTGAATCTGCTCGTCCGGGCCCCAATCGCGAGCCAGATCACCGCGAATAGTTCCGGGCTGAGCCACCGCGGGGTTGGTGTCTCCCATCATGTTGCGGAAAGCCTGAATCACGCGAGAGCCTTCGATGACCATGAGCACAATAGGTCCGCTCATCATGTATTCGACCAGCCCTTCAAAGAAGTGCTTGTCTTTGTGCTCAAAATAGTGTTCTTCCAGTTCTTCGCGGGTCGCCGTCTTCGTTTGCAAGCCCACAATCTTAAATCCGCGACGCTCAATCCGGCTAATGACTTCGCCGATGAGTCCGCGCCGGTAGCCGTCAGGCTTAATAATGACCAAGGTGTGTTCTTCTTGCGGATCGTAGGGGATGTGGCAGTCAGCCATTGACTTTCCTTTCGCCAAAAGTTTCGCTCGACTCCGAGCGCAACTTCTCATTTTGTTCTAGGTTTATCCTACCGGATTTCCGCGACCTTGTTTCGGCGTATTGTTCACAGTTCGGCAGCTTTTGCCGCCTCGTCCAAAATGAGTGCACTCGAGGCGGCGCCGGGATCCTTGTGCCCGATGGAACGCTCCCCCAACAGCGACGCCCGCCCTTTTGCGGCGCTCATCGAAACAGTCTCTTCCGCCCCTTTTGCGGCCGCTTCCGCAGCGACGCGCAAGACTTCTTCCGGGGTGGCCCCTTTCGCCACGGCGGCAGCGGCGTTCGTGGCGGCCGGATACCACGCGTCCAGCATGGTTTTGTTCCCCGGCTGAGCGCCGCCGCGCTCCGCAATCCCCTCAGCAGCCTTCACCAGCAGCATCGCTACATCTTGTGACTCTAAACTTTCGGCGCTCACCGAACGCGCCGCCCGCAAAAATGCCGTGCCATACAAAGACCCCGAGGCTCCCCCTACCGCCGCCAACAAAGTATTTGCCACTACGCGCAGCGCCTGCTTCGGACTCTCCACCACAATCCCCGACAGCCGCTGATCCACGGCAGAAAATCCGCGGGAAATGTTTTCCCCGTGGTCCCCGTCCCCGATGACTTCATCCAAACTCCCCAACATTTCCCGGTTTTGTTCCAGAACTCGAGCGCAGCCATCTATCCAGCGCAGCACCCATTGCTTATCCAAACTCACGGCTGCTCCTAACTGACTGCCCTAAAATTTCGTTCTGGCCAGGATCCAACGCACGGGGACCGGTTGTGATTATTGTAGTTTGTCTTTGCGCAGCACGTCCTGTGCCATTCCGGCGAGCACCACGGAACCGAAAATCACCACTCCGGTAGAGCCGGGGACTCCTCCCTGCAAATCATCGATTTCCCCGGCTTTCGCAATCGCTTCGGGCAGGGAATCAATAGCGTACACGCGCTCGTCTCCGAACACCTCCGCAGCAACGGCCTGAAGGTCCTCTACCTTCGCCGCGCGTTCGCCAGGCATCTGGGTCACAATCAACTCATCAATGGTCGGCTCCATAATCCCCAGCACGGTTTCGATGTCTTTATCAGCCATGGCGGAATAAATCCCCACCGTGTGTTGAAAACGGAAATCGTCTTCTATCGCCCGGCGCAATGCCCCCACCGCACCCGGATTATGCCCCGCGTCAGCCACAATCATCGGGGTGGCGTGCGACACTTCCAGGCGTCCGGGAGAACGAACCCCACCAAAGGCGCGCTCCACAGATTCCCCGTGCAGCGCCGCTCCGCCCAGCTGCGCCTCCACCGCCGTAAGCGCCAGCGCCGCGTTCTCGGCTTGAAACTCCCCGTAGAGTGGCAGGTAAATATCGCGGTAGACCGCCGCGGGCGTGCGAATGTCGATGACTTGCCCCCCGACAGCCGGGATACGGCGCAGCACCTCGAAGTCGTCCCCCTCATAACGCAGGGTCACATCCTCGGCATGAGCAGCGTCACGAATGACCGCGAGGGCCTCATCGGGCTGTTTCGCCACCACCGCCACCCGCTGGGGGCGCATAATCCCCGCCTTTTCCCGCGCAATGTTGGCCAGTCCCTGACCCAACCACTGTTCGTGTTCCAAGCTGATCGGCCCGATGACGGCCGTGTCCGCGTCGATGACATTCGTAGCGTCCCAGCGCCCGCCCATACCGACCTCGACCACCGCCACATCTACGGGCACGTCTGCGAACAGGGCGTATGCCATTACCGTCATGACCTCAAAAAAGGACAGCCGGTGTCCGGGGTGAGCGTTTTCCCACAGTGCCAGCTGTGCCTCGACGTCTTCATAAGCCTGGACAAACTGTTCGGTGGTGACGGGGGCTTGGTCCACTGTGATGCGTTCGCGCACGTCTACCAGATGCGGGGAGGTAAACCGGCCGGTCCGATACCCCAGTTCCACCAGCAGCGCCTCAATCATCCGGGCAATGGAAGTTTTGCCGTTGGTGCCGGTGATGTGGATGGAGTGGAACAGCTCCTGGGGATTGCCCAGGTAGTCCAGCACGCCCCGCACTGATTCTAAACTGGGCTCAATCTGGTGTTCGGCGCGGCGCGTCAGCAGAGTCTCATAGATAGCTCGGGCTTTCGGGTCCTCCATCGTGGACGGCCCGAGGGTCGAGGTGGGACGTTGCCGTTCACGCACTTCGTCCACGAGTTCACGCTGTTCGGGACTCAACGGTACGCCGAAGCGGTCAACGGGACCTTTCCGTGGGACAGCTGCGTTTTGGGGGTCACAAGGTTCCCCGGTCGGGTTGTCGTTGTCCTCCGGCTCGGCGGGGGTTCGGGCCGCGAACAGGTAAGGAATCAAATCCGGGTCCACCGACAAATCTTCGGGGGTCACCGCCGGGGATTGATGCTCATGTGCGTGACGGTTCCGATGTGCGTCCTCATGCTTGTTTTCCACCCCACCATGTTACCGACCCTGGCAAACTCGCACAGAATAGAAGGTCTGGTCTCGCTCTGCTCTCGCCCGAAGTTGATAGCGACTCAACATTTATCAGACTCACACCGTCAGACTTAATTTCGACTCAATAGCCTTTAAAGGCTTCCCAGCAGGTACGAATCATGGGACAATTGAGGCATGTCCAAGCTGTCCTTAGAGGCCCCGTCCACCGATGAGTTGACGGCAGTAGAGCCCGACCCGGAAATCAAGATTACCTATCGTCCGATTACCCGCGACGATGTGGTACAGATGTCCCAGCTCCATGCGGTTGCTTATCGGGACGCGGGGTCGAGCGCGGCCAGCCAGCTGAATTTGTTTTGGGACGGTGCCTATGGCTCGCTGCTGGACGAGGCGACCCTCGGGGCGTGGCACGGGGACAAGCTGGTCGGCGTGGTCATCGTGCTGGACCAGGCTCCTGACGAGTGGTGTACCACGGACGGCAACAGCGACCAACCCTACATCGCCGACCTGTTTGTGGATCCTGAGTATCGCCGTCAGGGCATCGGTTCAGGGCTGGTCATTAACGCTTCACGAGCCGTGAATGCGTTGGGGCGCGAAGCCCTGACCTTGCAACTGGATATATCCGCCGCCCCCGAAGCGATGCAGCTCTACGACGCCTTGGGGTTCTCTACGCGCTGACCCCCGCCGGAACGTTTACCACCAGGACGGTAACGTAGTCACAAGGTGTTTCGGTGGCGCCGCCGGGGCCGCTCAGAAATTTTTGGTGCGGCACGGTAGGGTTGAACCCATGACAAAGAACCCGTTGTTGGGGATGCTTGACCCCGCTGACTTTGATGAAACCATCCGCCCGCAAGACGACCTTTACCGTTACGTAAACGGCAAGTGGCTGGCCCGCACCGAGATTCCCGCCGATAAGGCCAGCTACGGTTCGTTCCACCTCTTGGCTGAGGAAGCGGAAAAACAGGTGCGCACCATCATCGAAGATTGTGTCGCGGGTCGAATCACCGGGGAACTGAGCAGCCTGGCTGGCAAAGTCGCCTCCCTCTACGGCTCTTTCATGGACGAAGCCACGGTAGAAGCGGACAGTGGCCCGAGCCTGCGGCAGTTGCAGGCTCCCCTGGATCAGGCCACCACCAAAGGGAATCTGCGCGACCTGTGGGCCCGGACTTTTGCCGAAGGCACCTACGAAGGATTTTTTGATACCGGCATCGACATCGACGTAAACAATCCCGAACGCTACGTCAACTACTTCGGCCAAGACGGTCTGGGACTGCCCGAACGTGCCTATTACTTGGAGGAAAAGCACGCGAACCTGTTGGAACAGTATCGCCAGCACATTGCCCGGATGCTGACCCTGGCCGGATACGCTTCGCAGTCCGCTGCCCCGGACGTGGCCGGTAAAATTGTTGACTTCGAGACCGAGATAGCCAAGCTGCATTGGGATAACGTGAAAACTCGCGACACGGACGCGACGAACAACCCGATGACCTGGGACGAACTGGCTGCCAAGCTGACACGCTTTGACCTGGGAGCCTGGCGCAAGGCTTCGGGATTGCCCGACAAGATGTTTACGGAAGTCAATGTGGGCCAACCAGATTTCCTCGAAAACATGGATCAGCTGTGGGATTCCACCGACTTTGAGACGCTCAAGTGGTGGATGCTGTGGCACGCCTTGAACGGACATACTTCCCTGCTGTCCAGCGAAATCGTGAATGCGGACTTTGAATTTTACGGGCAAAAGTTGGCGGGCAAGGAGCAACTGCGGGAACGCTGGAAGCGCGGGGTTTCCCTGGCATCCTCCGTGATGGGCGAGGCCCTGGGCAAACTTTACGTGCAGCGCCACTTCCCCGCCGAGGCCAAAGCGGCGATGAGCCACCTGGTAGACAACCTGATTCAGGCTTACCAGGATTCCATCGCGGTTCTGGATTGGATGGGACCGGAAACACGAGACAAAGCGTTAGAAAAAATGCGCCAGTTCACCCCCAAAATCGGCTACCCAGACAAGTGGCGCGATTATGAGAAACTCCAGCTCGGAGACGGAACACTGGTTGACAAGGTTCACAACGCCAGCGTTTTCGGCACTAACTATTGGATTGACAAGCTGGGCGGCCCGGTTGATCACACGATTTGGCACATGACCCCGCAGACCGTGAATGCCTATTACAACCCGACCGAAAACGAAATCGTGTTTCCCGCCGCCATCCTGCAGCCCCCATTCTTTGACAAGGACGCGGATGCGGCTGTGAACTACGGTTCCATCGGGGCGGTTATCGGGCATGAAATCGGGCATGGTTTTGATGACCAAGGGGCCAAGTTCGACGGCACCGGTAAAGTCGAAAACTGGTGGACCGACCAGGACTTAGCCGAGTTTGAAAAACGCACCCACGCCCTTATCGACCAATACAACACGTTCGTCCCTCAGGGGCTGCCCGCAGAATTCCATGTCAACGGCGCGCTGACCATCGGGGAAAACATCGGCGACCTGGGCGGACTCGACATCGCCTGGAAAGCCTACCTGTTGGAGCTAAAACAGCAGGGCATCGACGACCCGGCGGACGCCCCTATCATCGAGGGGCTCACCGCGGCCGAACGCTTCTTCCTGTCCTGGGCACTGTCCTGGCAGACCAAGGTGCGCCCGGAAATGGCTAAACAACTCATTTCGATTGACCCCCACTCCCCGGCAGAGTTCCGCTGCAACGGCGTGGTCGCGAACCTCGACCTATTCGCCGAAACTTTCCAAACCCAGCCCGGCGATGCCCTGTGGCTGGAACCGGATCAGAGAGTCAGGATTTGGTAGGTGAAGGGCTTGGTTTCGGCTTGGTCCCTTTCACCGGCTTATTCCAAGTCCAGGTTTTCAGCACGGAATCAATAATCGGCTGGTAGGTTTCCAGCGCGTAGTCCGGCACGTCCTGTTTCAGGGCGTAGGCGTGATTGTTCCCCGAGACCAAAGTCATAAAGGCGGTCATCTCGACCTCTTGATAGACGTAACTCCACTTCATCTCGAGCACGTTCAAGCCCTCGACCTGAGTCGGGTTCAGCACCGTGAACTTCTTGTATCCCTTATAGATAGGGTCCTGTTTCAGGTTCCTTTCCACTTCATCAGGGTCGGAGGTCGCTTTCGCGTGATCAATGACCATGACGGGAACGTAGCCGTTCAACGCTTTGTCAGCAGGGAGGGACAGCACCACCTGCGCATCGGGCAGCTTGGCACCGCTGATAGCATCGTAGGCATCTAAGTAAGACGACGGAATCTGCACCCGAAAAGCCCCGTCTTTACCGTTAATCCAGCCCTCCGGGGCCGGTGTAGTCATGATGGTAGCGTTCCACTGGGTGGGGGTCTTGGTTTTTTCCTTTGCGCAGGCACTCAATCCGCTCAGCGCCACGGCCCCTAAGAGGATTACTGCGAGGACACGGCGCACCCGGCGAAGTCTAGAGGCTGACATTTGGGAACCCGAGCCCCGAGCGGTCTTCCGTCTCAACGCAGATACCTCCCCTCGCTGTGAGCGCAAGAAACATAACTCAAGTTTAGTTTAACTGCAATCTTTACGCTGAAACTTCATCGAAAAGGGGTCAGACATGGAAGAATATATACCGATTACAAACTCAAAGGAGTGTAAATGCCAGGAACTAACCTCACCCGCATCGAAGCCGAGCAACGTTCGGAAATCGTCAGCGATGTTCACTATCGCGTGCATCTCGACATGACTCAGGGAGAGCGTATTTTTCATTCCGTGACGGAAGTCGACTTTGCTGCCCAGCCCGGCGCCTCGACTTTCATCGACCTCATCGCCGATTCCGTCACAGAAGTGACTTTGAATGGGACAGAGCTAGACCTCTCGAATTACGCCGATTCCCGAATTTTCCTGCCGGAGTTGCAGGAACACAACAATCTGCGGGTGGTGGCTGATTGCGTCTATATGCACACCGGCGAGGGACTACACCGTTTCACAGATCCCGAAGACGGCAAGTCTTACGTGTACTCTCAGTTCGAGGTACCGGATTCCCGCCGCGTGTACGCCGTTTTTGAGCAGCCCGACATCAAGGCGGACTTCACCTTTACTTTCGTAGTTCCTCCCGAGTGGAACGCGTTTTCCAACTCGCCCACCCCGGAACCTGAAATCGCCGCTGACGGCGTACGTACATACCGCTTCACCCCCACCGAAAAAATCTCGTCCTACCTGACCGCCGTCATCGCCGGCCCCTACGTGGGAGAAACCGGCGAAGTGACCTCGTGCGACGGCAGACGAATTCCCCTCGGGGTCTATTGCCGCGCCTCCATGGTGAAACACTTGGATGCCGGCGAAATCATGGACATCACCCGCGCCGGCTTCGAATTCTATGAAACCGCCTTTGAGCGCCCCTACCCGTTCCGCAAATATGACCAAATTTTTGTTCCCGAATATAACGCCGGAGCCATGGAAAACGTGGGCTGCGTGACGTTCCGCGACGAATACGTGTTCCGGTCCCGCCCCCTGCAGACCCGAGTGGAACGCCGGGTCGTGACCATCCTGCACGAACTGGCTCACATGTGGTTCGGCGACCTCGTCACCATGAAGTGGTGGAATGACTTGTGGCTCAACGAATCTTTCGCCGAGTTTGTCTCCACAAAGGCCACCGCAGAGGCGACCGAGTGGAGGGACATCTGGACGACCTTTTCCTGTTCGGAAAAGATTTGGGCCTACCGCCAGGACCAGCTGCCTTCCACTCACCCGGTCGTGGCCACCATCAATGACCTCGAAGATGTCCAAGTCAACTTTGACGGCATCACCTACGCAAAAGGCGCCTGCGTACTGTCCCAGCTGGTGACGTACGTGGGGTGGGACAACTTCCGCCTGGGAATTAAGGAATACTTCGCCAAACACGAGTGGTCTAATGCCACTTTGACGGATCTGTTGACCGAGCTGGAGGCCACCTCCGGGAAAGACCTGAAAGCGTGGTCGCGAAAATGGCTGGAAGAAGCCGGGATGACGTGGCTGCGTCCCGAAATCCAAACGGACGACAGCGGGGCGATTACTTTCCTGCGCATCGTCCAAGAGCATTTCAATGCTGATGCCACCCCGCGACCCCAACACATGGCGGTGTGCGCCTACAACCTGGAACAACGCGATGGAAATACCGTGTTCGTTCCCGGTCACCGCGAGGAATTCGACATGGAGGCCGAGGAATACATCCTCCCCGGTTTTTATGGGCCGCGTCCCGATGTCATTTTGGTCAACGACGGAGACATGGCTTACGGCAAGGTTCGGTTAGACGAACAGTCGCTAAAAACAGCTTGCGAACACATCGACGCCTTCACCGATTCGCTGACTCGGTCCCAGATTCTGTCCATCCTGTGGGATATGGTGCGTGACGGCGAGGTCGGAGCCTCCAACTATGTAGATACCGCCCTGCAGGCTCTCATGGTAGAGACTCACCCCATGGTCGTGTCGGTGACTTTGCGCAACCTTGACACCTGTATCGAAAGCTACCTGGCGGTGGAAAACCGCGAAACGGTCGCCCGAAACGTCTCTTCGCGCCTGCGGATGCTGTCTCGCCTAGCCAAAGCCGATTCTGATACGCAGCTGCAGCTGGTTCGCGCTGCCGCTCGCCGGGCGCACAATCCCGAAGACATCGCCGCCAGCGCCGCCCTTTTGGATGGCAGTGAAACCCTCACGGGTCTGCGCATTGACACGGAACTGCGGTGGAACCTGCTGACCTCCTTGGCAGCGGTCGGACACGTGGATCGCGCCGCCATCGAAGCTGAACTCAGTAACGACGACACTGTAAATGGGCGCGAACGTGTCCTGCAGGCCACGGCTTCGCTGCCTGACCCTGGGATAAAAGCCGAATTCTTTGACCGTGCCTACAGCGACACCACCCTGACAAACGACCAACTAGCGTCCATCATTGCCGGCTTCAACCGGGCTCAAGACCCGCTGTTGTTGGCTCCTTTTGCCCAGCGTTACTTTGAGATGCTGCGGGAAACCTACGATGAACGCACCCACGAGATTGGCGAACAGCTCATCGAGGGTATGTATCCCTCCGCGCTGGTCGGCTTGGAATCCAGCGGTGTCGACGTGTTGGTACTGACCCGGGAATGGCTCTCGAACCATACGGACGCTCCTGCGGCTCTGCTGCGGATGATGCGCGAGAACCAGTCCGGGGCCGAACGTATCGCGAAAGCTCAGCAGCGCGACCGTGAGGGGTAGCCTCGCGGAACCTCGGCATGTGTCAGAACAACTAGGGATGCTCCCGAGCGCGGGTAGCCCAGGAGCGCTTTACTCTGCGGTTTTCGCCATCTGTTCCCGCTCTGGAGGGCGATGGTGATGGTTCCGAGCGCTGCGAACGCCTACTGCGGACGCGGTCGATAGGTAGGCTCGGAGGGATCCTCCGGCGGAGCTGCCGGTGCCTGCGGTTGGGGCGAGGATGCGGAAAAATTCTGAGCTGGCGGTGTAGCCTGCGGCATAGCCGCAGGGTTATAAGCCGCGGGATATCCGTAGGGTGTTCCTTGGTAGCCATAGAGTTGGGGGTTATATCCACCGCCGTACTCCGCGGGATATGTCGGGTATGCTTCGGGATAGCTCGGCGCCTGGTAACCGTAGGGATTTTGGGCATAGCTCTGCTGGGGATAAGCGGGGTTCACAGCGGCGGCGGTCTCAGGATAAGCCTCCGGGTAAGCTTCAGCAGGCAGAGGCTGCTCAACCTGCTTGTTTACCGGCTCGGATTGCACCAGCGGCACCTCCGGGCTTGATTCGGGCGCGAGCGCAGCGGGTTCAGCAATCACAGGTTCAGCGATCGCGGGTTCAGCGGTCGTGGGTGGCTCCAGAGCCGGCTGGACGGCAACAGTTGTTTCAACAACAGGCCCAGAAGGGCGGGGCCGGGCCGGAGCGGGGGAGGTTACGGTGGTCTCCTCGCGAACCAAAGCCGGGACACCGGTCTTGGAAGTGTCCTTAACAGCAGTCGGCTTCGGACTCGTGACGGCAGGAGCGCGCTTCGTTTCCTCGGAGGTGTTGGGGATACCCATAAACGGTTTCGTAATGTAAGGCACCCCAAATCCACCCAAGTTCAACCGCCGCCCTGTCACTTTCATGGTGAAAATAGCAATCATGACGTAAATAGCAGCGAACAGCACCCCTAGGATGAGCAGCACCAGGATGCCTTCTCCGGTTCCCATCCAGCGCATCAAATCCACCAAACCGGGACCACCCGCCCAGCCGATAGTGACGCCCAAAACCGCGGTGATAGCGTAAGAAAACGCCGAAGCGACCGCGTGTACCAGCAACAGGGCAGGAGCCGCAAAAAACAGCAGATACAGCGCCGGCTTATCGGCTCCAACCAAGAACGTGCTGGCGATCAGGAACCAATACATAATGCGCCAGTATTGGCGGTTGCCGCCCTTCAGCTGCAGCAACAGCACCAGGAACAGCGCTGCCAGCCCGAACGCAACCACCGGATATCCCCCGGCGAGGAACAGTGCCTGCTGACCTTCCATCTGCGTACCGCCATACACAAAACAACGATAGGAACCGTTGAGGGTGTCGCCTTGGGTGGTTTGGCAACTTCCATAGAGATTATACGGGGCAATATTTAGCAGGGAACTGAATCCGGTAACCTCCGCAATGGGGTGCAGAAAACCGTAGAGTGCCGCCCCTAAGGGACCCGGAGCAGCCATCATTGCCGTGCCGGCAGCCACGGTGATAATCAGGAATAACAGCTGATAAACCACACCGACAACAATGCCGAGGACCACTCCGCCAGTCGCGCAAATCATCACGACCAAGGGAATCCCACTGACCATTCGAGCCCAAGGGGCGATTTTGCGGAACCGGAACTCGCTCCAGCAACCGGCCACCAGGAACCCCACCAAAATTCCACCCATAAGCCCTAAGTCAACGCCAGAAACCTCCCCTTGTGAAGAGGCGGTACTGTAGCGAGACAGAGCCATCGTGGCACCCAAGTAACCGACCCAACCAGCCAGCGCCGCTAATCCAATGGCCGCGTTGGGGCGCTTCGCCGCCGCGAAAGCCAACATGAATGCCACAATCAAGGGGAAATACGATTCCACCGTGGTGCCGACGTAGTACAAAATGTCCGCAATCGGCAAAATCCCCGGAAATACTTTACCAAAGCCCTGGTCACCAAGGATATGACCCTGCCCCAAACGCAGGGACAACTCGGCCGCGCACAGTATCAAAATCGCGACAAACAGATACTGCAGGAACCGTTCGTACCATCCCGGCGCCAGGAAGCGGGCGAAACGCTGCTGCTTTACGGCAGTATGAGGAACTTTTGCGCCCTTGGTGCGCTCCGTAGGTTTTTTCGCCGCAGGGGTTTTTTCAGTTTTTTTCTTTGCTTTGCCTGCACGACTCTCAGCAGCGGAGACACGACCCGATTCAGGATTGTCCACCGCTTTGGCTTTCTTGCCTTTGCCCGCCACGCTGGCACTTCCTTTCCTCAGCATCCTTCGGTCAGATTTTAGTCGCGGATACCACTGCCAAAACCACCTTCAATTTTGCCACAAATTCTGCGTGAAAAACGGCTTTCGACGTGCTAATAAAGGACTCCCCCAGGGCGAGAAACCTCGGCGGCTATTCCCCGGATAAAGGCCGCAGCTCTCACAGCAATTTTCCTAAGGGAATACTAACTTTCATAGTCTTCGGAACACTGCGGATTCACCAGTTCGCGCATTGCTTCGCAGATTTCGCCCACGCCCACGTAGTATTCCAATTCTTCCACTTTGACCGAGCGTCCCAAGGAGTCCGACAGCGGAATGCGCCAGTTGGGGTATTCGTTGTTGGTGCCGGGCTGATTTTGCATCCGCAGGTCCCCCACCGCGTCAACCAAGCTGACTACGGACAGCTTTGCCGGGGTCTTGCCGATAAAACGGTGCAGCGCCAGAATCAATTCGGACTCGGTCGGATAATCATTTTCCAACAGCCCCATGTTCCGCAATTGTTCCACCAGTTTCGCGATGTCGTCATACAACGCGTCCTTGGCCTGTTCCAAAGGCTGGGGCAAGATCCCCAAACGATCCTGGACTTCCAGGTGTCCCGCGCGGAGGAATCCCAAGGTCGGGGGCAAATCGTGCGTGTTCACTGCGGCCATGCACATTTCACGGTACTGCTCCGGGGGTTTGAAATCACTGCCGTTGCGTTCAAACCACAGCACGGAGGTGCCCAGAATACCGCGGTCTTTCAGGTAATCGCGGACCCAGTCCTCGACTGTGCCCAAGTCCTCCCCGACCACTACGGCGTGGGCTCGGGCAGCTTCCAACAGCATGATGCCCACGGTGGCCTCATGGTTGTAACGAACGTAGGTACCCTCGTTGGGATCAGCTCCCCGCGGAATCCACCACAGGCGAATCAGCCCCATCACATGATCGATACGCAAAGCCCCGCAGTCAGCCAAAGCACGGTGAATAATCCCCCGCAGAGGTTCCCAATCGTGGGTGGCCATGTAACGCGGATTCATCGGCGGCTGGGTCCAGTCTTGCCCCAGCTGGTTGTACATATCCGGCGGAGCCCCCACGCTCATGGACCTCACGTAAGCGTCAGGGGTGGACCATACGTCGGCAGCGTACTTGTGCACCCCTACCGCCAGGTCATTCATAATGCCAATCGTCATGCCGGCATTTTTCGCGGATTCCTGGGCGGCGTGAAGCTGAGTGGAGGCTATCCATTGCAGCCAGCAATAGAACTCTACTTGTTCGGCGAGTTTCTCCCGCAGCGCCGCCACGCGTGGACCAGAGACATCGGCAACGTCGTCCTCCCAGGGGCCTTGACCGAAACGGTCATACAGGGCACACCACAGGGCAAAGTTTTGCAGGTCCTGGCCGCGGGCCGCAATAAAGTCGCGGAACTCGGCTTCGCGGGAAGGGCTGCGCTTGACCTTAAAAATAACTTCCAAGGCTTCTCGTTTGGCTTTCCAGGAGCGATCCCGGTCGATGTGTTTCACGGCGTCAACCGGGAAAAGTTCATTGGAAGCCTGAGCGAAAGCGACTTTCACCAGGGATTCGGATGTGGAATCCAAATGTCTATATTCCGCGATGTCGGCAGGGCGGATGTACAGCGGGCTCAAGAAGTGCCTGGACACGGGCAGGTAAGGGGAAGGCGTGATAGGCACGTTGGGCTCACCCGCGTGCAGCGGATTAGTCAACACGAAGTCAGCGCCCTGACGCCCGAAAATCTCGGCGATATGGCCCAAATCGTGAAAGTCTCCCATCCCCCAAGAACCGCGGGAGGTCACCGAATACAGTTGCGTCATCACGCCCCAGGAGCGGGAATGCTCTAGACTCCCCAGCGGCAGCCGGTCGGGGACGACCGCAACCTGCTGGGAAAATTCGCCCTCAACCGTCTTAGCGTGCAAGGTGTGGTAGCCCCATTCGGTGCCTTCCGGAAGTCGGAACGTCGCCTCGCCGCGCCGCCCTTCGGGACCAAAATCGCGGGCCGGGACCCATATATCGAGCTGCTCCAAAGGACTGGTATCGCCGTTCTCGGTTTCCAACCAGACTTCCAAGCTGGTGCCGTCAGGCACGTGAACCGGGATATTCGCCCCTTGAGACTGGCGGACCACCAGCCCTTTCGGGAGGGTGGAAAACCAGTATTCCCGGTCCAGCGACTCGTAAGCGCGCTCGATATCATCGCTACTTTGCAGCGTGAAACCGAGAGCGTCAATGACCCGAACCAAAGTCGACTGCGGCACCTCATGATAGTTACCCGCAAAATCCCAATAGTCCGTATCCACCCCCAGCCGACGGGCTAAGTCCTGGACTTGGGGCAAATAACCTTCAAGATAGTGCTTTGTTTCGGCCACTTTATCGAATCCTCAGAAATCCGTTTACTTTCCTCGCACGCCGAAACCACTACCCGGTACGACGCTGGACGGTCTACATTAACGAATTCTAACCGCTTAGTCATGGTAGTGGGCAAGCACACGGGGTGCTATAACGTTTTTCTGCTTCTCTCTGGTATGGCTAGCCTTACCCACGAGTCAGTTTCCGGTAAACCACCCGGTGCGGTCGAGCCGCTTCCGGCCCCAGCCGCTCGACCTTATTGGCTTCGTAGCCTTCAAAGTTGCCTTCAAACCAGAACCACTTAGCCGGGTTTTCCTCAGTACCCTCATAAGCCAAAATGTGGGTTGCCACGCGGTCGAGGAACCAGCGGTCGTGGGTAACGACCACGGCACAGCCGGGGAACTGCAACAGGGCGTTCTCCAGCGATCCCAAGGTCTCCACGTCCAAATCGTTCGTCGGCTCGTCGAGCAGCAGCAGGTTTCCGCCCTCTTTCAAAGTCAAAGCCAGGTTGAGACGGTTGCGTTCCCCACCGGACAGTACGCCCGCAGGTTTCTGCTGGTCAGCGCCCTTAAACCCGAAAGCAGACACGTAAGCGCGCGACGGCATCTGCACCTTGCCGACCTCGATATAGTCCGCCCCGTCAGAGACGACCTCCCACAGCGTCTTTTCTGGGTCAATGCCCGCGCGAGCCTGGTCGACATAAGAAATTTTCACGGTTTCCCCGATTTTCAGCTCGCCGCCGTCGAGGGGTTCCAACCCGACAATGGTCTTAAACAGGGTCGTTTTCCCCACCCCGTTAGGCCCGATAACGCCCACGATACCGTTTCGCGGCAAGCTAAAGCTCAACCCGTCAATCAGGGTACGATCCCCAAAACCTTTCTTTAAGTCCTTTGCCTCCAGCACCAAAGTGCCCAACCGCGGCCCCGGCGGAATCTGGATCTCTTCAAAATCAAGTTTCCGAGACTTCTCAGCCTCCGCGGCCATCGCTTCATACGCCTGCAAACGAGCCTTCGACTTGGCTTGACGCCCCTTCGCGGATTGGCGCACCCACTCCAGCTCTTCCTTCAACCGTTTTTGGAGTTTGGCGTCTTTTCGTCCCTGGACTTCCAAACGTTCCTGCTTCTTTTCCAGGTAGGTGGAGTAGTTGCCCTCATAGGGGTACAGGTGACCGCGGTCGACCTCAGCAATCCACCCCGCCACGTGGTCGAGGAAATAACGGTCGTGGGTGACGGCAATGACTGCACCTTTATACTGGCTCAAATGCTGCTCCAGCCACAGCACCGACTCGGCATCCAGGTGGTTGGTCGGCTCGTCAAGCAGCAGCAAATCCGGGGCTTCCAGCAGCAACTTGCACAAGGCGACCCGGCGGCGCTCCCCTCCGGAAAGCGTTTTCACGTCGGCGTCCGCGGGCGGGCAGCGCAGCGCGTCCATCGCCTGTTCCAACTGATTGTCCAGGTCCCAGGCATCGGCCGCATCAATGGCTTCCTGGAGCTGACCCATTTCTTCCATCAGGGCATCGAAATCCGCATCCGGGTCGGCCATCTGGGCTGAAATCTCGTTGTATCGATCCAGCTTGGACTTGATTTCCCACACGCCTTCCTCGACGTTGCCCAACACATCTTTGTCCTCGTTCAGGGGGGGCTCCTGCAACAGGATACCGACCGAATACCCCGGGCTGAGGATAGCTTCACCGTTGCTGGGCTCATCCAAACCAGCCATGATTTTCAGGATTGTCGACTTGCCCGCCCCGTTGGGACCCACCATGCCAATCTTGGCTCCCGGCAGGAAAGCCATCGTAACGTCATCCAAAATGAGCTTATCGCCGACCTTCTTGCGGGCCTTCAGCATTGAATAAATGTACTCTGACATGCAACTTCCTTACAGTTTCGGGGAGCCGAGCGACATCTGGCTCGCAGGACTATTGGGGGTGGGGCCAAAAACCCGCACCCCCAATATGCTAACGGAAATCACGAATCTTTTTCAGAACGGGACCCCGTCCGCTCCGGCGCTGACCAAAGACTCCTCATCGTTGGCTTCGATTTCAACGTCAAGCTCATCGAGGATTTCCCCGCTTTCGGCGAGTTCCGACTCCGTCTGCGTAAACTCGGCACCCTTCACGGTGTTCAAAGAATCCGCGGAAATATCGAAATTGCTCGGTTTTGTGGAGTTTTCCTCACTGCCGATTTCCTTGACGTTCTTGATGTTTATCGAGGCGGCGCGCACCAGGTCAACCCCGATATGAGTCAGGTGCAAGGCCAGTTCCGGACGTTTTTCGACGACGCCGGTCGTCTTATCGGTGTGTTCGTAAGTACCGGGCACTAAACGTCCCTGAGCAACCACCGGATCGCCCTTGTGCAGTGACTGAGCAATGTTGACGGCGAAAGTCCCCCAAGCTTTGCAGTTGAACCACGTGGTTTCCCCGCTGGTCCAGTTGCCGCTGGCATCACGATAACTGGCGTTGCACGCCAGAGAGAATCGGACCCAGTGGGTTCCCGCGGAGGTTTTGCGCAAAAATGGAGTATTTCCCAAATACCCACTTACTGTTACTGTCATGGAGCTCATTTTGTTTTCCTTTCCCGAACGCCCCTGCGCTCGTTACTGTCGATAGCTGCCGAACCAACAGCTCTCAGTACGAGGGTTTCGCAAAGCCTTGAGCCATCCAAGAAAATATTTTTTACCTGTGGATAACCTGTTTATTCACAGGGGCAAGAATCGCGGAAATAAGCTAAACTGGTCGAGTTAACTGATTTTTGGTTAACCGACCAGCCTTCGTAGCTCAATGGATAGAGCAACGGCCTTCTAATCCGTAGGTTGTGGGTTCGAGTCCCACCGAGGGCGCTAGGGCACACGCAAACGAGACCAATGGCGACATTTGCCGGAGCAGGCTGACCTTTTATAGGAAAAAAGTTACTAAAATGGGGTTCGTGACTATGGAAAACCTTGTAGGCCCCGGCTCCCCCTCATCCCTGCGCGTAGCGAACCAAAAACGTGTTTTAGCTGCCATTATCGACGCCGGTGGGATTTCTCAGGCCGAGATTAGCCGCCGCACCGGGCTGGCTCCCGCAACCGTGTCCAACATCGTTCGCGAACTGACCGAAGCCGAAATCTTACGTCTGGCGGAAGCCGCGTCAGGCCGGCGCGGCAACACCATTGCGTTCGCCCCCGACATTGGTTACGCCATGGGCGTGTCTTTGGAACGTGAACAGGTACGCGTCGGGATTGTTACTCTGGATCACGAGATTGTGGATACGCGAGTTATACCGCTGCCAGCGGAGTCTACCGCCAACGTTAACAAGGAAATGGCGGTTGACCTGTTTGACTCGATGATGGCCGCCAAAGGGCTGAAAAACGCGCAGATTGTGGCTGGCTGCATCGTCGTTGCCGACGCGGTGCGTTCGGATGGCCGTTTGTCCAACTACACCGCCATGATTCCGGGACTGAACGGAATCAACCTGGAGGACATCGCCCAAGAGGTTTCCCCCTTCCCGATTCTGACTGAAAACGATGCGAATGCCGGCGCTTTGGCTGAGCATATGTGGGGAGCGGCAAAGGACATCGACGATTTTGTCTATATCGAAGCCTCTTCCGGCATCGGCGCGGGCATTATGGCAGATGGCAAAATCCTGTACGGAACCGGCGGGATTTCAGGCGAAATTGGGCACCTCCCGATTCCGAACCACCATGAGTTGTGCAAGTGCGGGGGCAGCGGGTGTCTGGAGATGACGGCCTCGGTCAGCGCGATTATGGCTTCGCTGCGCAGCTTGGGGATGCCGGTGCATACCTTGAGTGACCTGTATCGCCTCATTGAGGAAGGCGACGTGCGTGCCACTCGGCGCATTCACGAGGCCGCCCGCGCTATCGGTTACGTCCTGGCGCAAGTGTGCAACATCTTAAACCCAAAGATGATTGTTATCGGTGGGGAACTGTCTTATGCGGGCGAAGCTTTCCTAAACCAGGTCCGTGAGACCATTAACGAAATCGCCCTGCCCGATTGCGCAGCCGATGCCACCTTGCATTTGAGCGCCCTGGGTTCGTCCGCTCCCCTGCGTGGAGCCATGGCGAAAGCGGTTTCGATGGTGGATCTGGACGCGATTTTGCAGCGATTTTTATCTGACGAAAGCAACTGAGCCCTGAGCCGGTGAGTGAAAAATTCGCCGCCGGATACGACTACTGAATGGGAGATTATTACAGTATGGGAAACAAAAAAACCGACCCTATGGTGTGGATTGACTGCGAGATGACCGGGCTCGATTTGAGCGTTGATGAGCTGATTGAGGTCGCCGTGATTGTCACCGACGCCGAACTGAACCCGCTGGATTCCGGTATTGATTTGCTGATAAAGCCCAGCGCGGCCGCGATGAATCACATGGGGGAATTCGTGCGTGAAATGCACACCAAGTCGGGGCTGCTGGCCGAACTCGACAGCGGTTTGAGCGTGGAGGAAGCCGGCCGCCAGGTCTTGGAGTACGTGAAACGCCTCGTCCCCGAACCTGGAAAAGCCCAGCTGGCAGGCAACTCGGTGCATTCTGATAAAGCGTTCCTGGCCAAACAGATGCCGGAACTCATCAACTGGCTGCACTACCGGATTATTGACGTGTCAACCTTGAAAGAGCTGGCGATGCGCTGGTATCCGAAGGTTTACGGGTTGGCTCCGGAAAAAACCGGCAATCACCGGGCTTTGGGAGACATCATCGATTCCCTCAACGAGCTGCGCTATTACCGTGCGGCGTTGATGCCGGCTGGTGAGGGCCCCAGCACGGAGGAACTGCAGGCCGCGGCCGCCCGGATTGTGCAGACTTCGCCTTTCAAGTAAACCCATGGTGTTTGTGCACAAGCACGTTCGGTGAGGTTGTCGGCGATGACGGGCTCCTCCGTGGGCGGGTCACGAGTTTCGCCTAGGCACCAAAATCCGGTAGGATAGTGGGGTTGCTTTTCGCAAGCGATGGTGGCTGTAGTTCAGTGGTAGAGCACCTGATTGTGGTTCAGGATGTCGCGAGTTCGAATCTCGTCAGCCACCCGACTGAGAGAGCGTCCAAGCCGAAAGCGAAGCTTTCGAGCTTGAGACGCGAACGAGGGAGGGTATGCAAGGCGAGCGGAGCGAGTCCTTGCTAATACCCCAACGCCGGTCAAGGCATGCGCCTTGACCGGCGTTTTCGTGCCTGCGCAGCAGGCGGAGCCTCTGTCAACAAGCGCGTCGTAAGCTTGCTTACGTAAGCGGCTTGTTGAGAGAGGCGCGCGGCGGGCAAAGCCCGCCACGAAAAAGCCGCCAGGCATTTGCCGCTTCGGCTAAGGGGTGCGCAAGCCGCCGTGAAACGGCGGGTTGCAAGCACCCAAACCTAGTGGACAAAACGAGGAAAAGTGCGCAAGCCGCCGTGAAAACGGCGGGTTGCAAGCACCCTGACTAAACCAACAGAACCAAGAGTCAGCAAGCCGCGCAGCGGGTTGCAAGCACCCTGACTCTCTAGCACCCGGGCTCTGAGAATAACCACGGCAACAAGCCGCAGATATGTGTTTACAAGTGAGATGTCAGCAACGAAATAGGTTACACTTAAATTGATAGTGCCCCGGCCGGGCCTCTGACTTTCGGGTTATGCACAAATGGCCGGGGACTTTCCCTCATTAAGGTAAGGAATTGGCTTGGAGAAGCGGTGGGTTGATTACCGTGATCAAGTGGTTCTGTTAAAACAACGTGGGTTGCGTGTTGACAATCCAGATGATTGTGAGCATTTTCTGAGCGTAGTGAACTATTACCGTTTTTCGGGCTATTTCCGATATTGGCAAGTTGCACCGATTGCTGGCGATAATCGGTTTTTGCCCGGTGCAAACTTTGACGAAGTTAAGCACGTTTATCTGGAAGAACAGGAGCTTAGCGAAACGTGCGCAGACGCGTTACGCCGAGTTGAAGTCATGCTGCGGACACGAATAGCGCACGCTTATGGCTCGCTCGTCACAGAAAAAGGTGGTTTTGCTGAGGGAATTGGCTTAGACATGGAAACAAACCCGCGCACCTACGTACAGAATCACATTTTGATGGATTTATCACGAAGCAAGGAAGCTTTCGTGAAACACTACCGAAAGCCCGGCTCGCGAGTAGAGGGTGCGTACCCTGCTGAATTGTTTAGCGAAATGCCAATATGGGTGGCGGTCGAAGCATTTTCTTTTGGCACGCTGTCGCGATTTTTGGCAGCATCTACCAAATCTGGGACAGCGCAAGCGGTGGCTGAGTCGCTGGACGTTTCTCCGCGCGTCTTGCCCAGCCAAGTTCGTTCGTTTGTGTACCTACGCAATCGGATTGCTCATCAAGCCAGGCTTTGGAATCACTCCGTCTTGGATACCCCTGGTCTGCTGCGTAACGCGTCCCGGCGGGCCAAGCAGCAATGGGGCGCTTTTGAAGAAATGTCCGTGTTTAAAATCCTCGTTGCTTTAGACATCATCTTGAAAAACTCTGGGCTGTATATGAACTGGCTGCAAACGGCAATAATGCCTATGCTTGCGGACTTTGAAATTTTCCGTCAAGGCATCACTCACCCGCGGAAATACGGTGACCCGAAAATAATCGAACTGATTAGTAGAAATCGCTAAGGCCAATGGGGCAAACCCTGGTGTCCCCTAAACTCTTGCCTCCCGGGCTAGTGCCAAACACCTATTTTTTGAGACAATGAAACCATGTCCAGTAAAGATCAAACAGTAGTTATCATTGGCGGCGGCCCTGGCGGCTACGAAGCCGCAGCTCAGGCTCGTGTTCACGGGGCTCGCACGATTCTCATTGAGGAGCAGGGCCCCGGTGGTTCCGCGGTTCTCACCGATGTGATCCCTTCGAAAACATTGATTGCCTCCTCGGTGTGGATGGATAACATCAGACGTGCCGGACAGCTCAACATTGTAGAGGAAGGCAGTTCCTACACAGCTGACGTGCTGGGCATTTTTGACCGGGTGGGACGCATGGCGGGTGCGCAAAGTGCCGAAATTACTCACCGCCTGAGTGAAGCCGGCGTGGAGCTGATTCGCGGACGCGGCTTTATCTTGCCGGAAACCGCCGAGAATGGACGGCGAATCGTAACGGTGGGTGAACGTAGCTTCGAAGCCGACGCGGTCATTGTTTCTACCGGGGCGCGCCCGCGTAAACTTCCCAAAGCCATGCCGGACGGCAAACGCATCCTGACTTGGAAACAGATTTATTCTCTTAAGACCGTTCCGTCGCACCTCATCGTGGTCGGTTCGGGCGTAACCGGCGCCGAGTTTGCCTCGGCGTTTAACTCGGTGGGCGTAAAAGTCACCTTGGTGAGTTCACGCGAGCACGTGCTCCCCAATGATGACCCGGATGCGGCGCGGCTCATCGAGGAAGTCTTCGCCAAGAACGGGGTCAATATCTGTGCCAACTCACGAGCCGAAGCTGCCCGCGTGGTCGGTGACGGAGTAGTCGTCACGTTGAGCGATGGCAGAGAGCTGGAAGGTTCTCACGTGTTGATGGCAGTCGGAGCGATTCCAAACACGGACAAGATGGGTCTGGAGGAAGCCGGCGTGGAGCTCGACGAGCGCGGCTTCGTTAAGATTGACCGGGTCTCGCGCACGACTGCGAACCGCATCTATGCCGCCGGGGACTGCACCGGCGTGTTCTTGCTGGCTTCGGTGGCTTCTGCACAAGGGCGGATTGCGATTGCGCACGCTTTGGGCGATGCGGTAGAGCCGCTGAACCTGGACCAGGTATCCTCCAATATTTTCACTAACCCCGAGATTGCGGCCGTGGGAGTGACCCAAAAGCAAGTTGATTCCGGTGAGGTCGATTGCGTCAGTGTGACTCTCCCGATTGCTCGCAACGCTCGCGCCCGGATGCGCGGCATTGACGAGGGCTTCGTGAAACTGTTTGCGCGGCGACGCACCCGGACCATCGCCGGGGCGGTCATTTGCCTGCAATATGCCGGGGAGTTCATCTTTCCCTTGACCCTCGCGGTTAAGAACCGCCTGACGGTCGATCAGTTTGCCAATACTTTCACTATTTACCCCTCTATCTCCGGCACTATCACGGAGGCGGCTCGCTCCCTGCACAAGATGGTGGAACTCCCCTAACTTCTGTCCCTTTCCGAAGGCCGATACCTCGGCTCCCAATGGGATGAGCGCGCAAAACCAACTGGACATACGCGCGACCTCCCCTACTGCCAAGTACTATTCAGAATAATCTCATAAGTATTTATTTACTTTAACCCCAGTACTTTAAATAATAATCGATTTAAATAATCCCCAATATACTAGCCGAATCCAGGAGAACAACAATTGCTCGGCTGGGAATCAGTTCACATAATCCTTGGTATACTTAGCGCCCGCCGGTACTGCCGAGAAACCGAGCTGGGAATCAGTTCACATAATCCTTGGTATACTTAAATAACCAAATCATGCCAGAATCTTGAAGCTGGGAATCAGTTCACATAATCCTTGGTATACTTAATTTACTACTACACCATCGATATCAATTGCTGGGAATCAGTTCACATAATCCTTGGTATACTTATCTAGGTTTTCTTGCCATGTCAGCAAGTGCTGGGAATCAGTTCACATAATCCTTGGTATACTTAGGCACGCGACCTCAGACGCAAACGCAGCGCTGGG